>Ga0208592_1000243_pt1 | contig 16586 bp, 14 predicted proteins | sample LakMenE18May10ns_FD_150712 | JGI IMG/M metagenome (GOLD analysis project Ga0208592, IMG submission 150712) | Freshwater microbial communities from Lake Mendota, WI - 18MAY2010 deep hole epilimnion ns (SPAdes) | ecosystem: Environmental > Aquatic > Freshwater > Lentic | place: Lake Mendota...
CAAATATATGGGAATGTTTCGTTTGCAGACTTTTTAACGGAATTGAAATCGAAATCGAGTGCTGAAATCTCCTATTTTCAGTCCAATGTGGAGGGAGAATTGATCAATGTCTTGCAGGAAGCCAAGGTCGATGGCATCATCCTCAATGCGGGTGGATACACCCATACGAGTGTCGCTTTGCGCGATTGCATTGCCGCGATTTCCACACCGGTCGTCGAAGTACACATCTCGAACATCACCGCACGAGAATCTTTCCGCCACGAATCGATGTTAAGTCCCGTTTGCGCCGGATGCATTTTTGGTTTCGGCATGAAGGGATACGAGATGGCCTTGGGGTATTTTGAAACGATGTATTAGTTTTCTATCTGAACCTTTTCCTTTCTTCGTTGTACCGGGCTGAAACCTTAAGTCTGATATCGATGAAAAAAATCTTATTTTCCTTTTTATTTCTTGCTGCAAGTGGCTTGAGTCAAGCACAAACGAGCGCAAGAAGAGTGCAATTAGTTATTTTGTTTGACACCTCCAATAGCATGGATGGATTGATCGAGCAAGCCAAATCCCGCATTTGGGCCATTGTGAACGAGGCCAGCGGATTAAGCTACCAAGGACAAACACCCACCTTAGAAATTGCGATGTACGATTACGGCAATGAAGGATTGAGCATCGAAAGCAACTACATCCGTCAGCAATTGCCCTTCACAAGCGATTTGGATTTAGTTTCAGAAAAATTATTTGCGCTTCGAACAAATGGTGGCTCAGAATATTGTGGCGCGGTCATTTCGACTTCCTTGAATCAATTGAATTGGTCTGCCGATCCAGCGGATTTAAAAATGATTTACATTGCAGGGAATGAGCCTTTTACGCAAGGGCCTGTTTCGTACAAGGATGCTTGTCGTTTGGCAGAATCGAAACATGTGTTCGTCAACACGATATATTGTGGTTCGTATGAGCAAGGTGTGCGCGAGAATTGGAAGGATGGAGCAACGTGCTCGCGAGGGGATTACTTCAACATCAATTCAAATGACCGTGTGGTGACGATTCAAACGCCATACGACGAGCAAATCAACCAATTGAATATCCAATTAAATCAAACCTACATTTCTTATGGTAGTTTAGGAAAAGAAAACCGTCTGAAACAAAAACGTGAAGATGACAATGCCTTGTTGCAAGGTGTCGCAGTTTCGTCCGAGCGCGCCTTGGTGAAATCGAAATCGGTTTATTCCAATGGAAGTTGGGACATGGTAGACGCAGCAAAAATGGATTCAACGATTGTTGGGAAATTGAAAGATGAAGAATTGCCTGAGGAACTCAAAGGAAAATCCACGGAGGAAAAAGAAGCGTATGTCAAACAGAAAAGTGAAGAACGTGCAAAAATCCAAAGTGAAATCGGTCAATTAGGAAAGCAACGAGAGGCGTTTATCCAAGAGGAGAAGAAGAAACAAGCCGGACAAGCAAGCGACCTCAAAGACGATTTCGGTACAGCCGTTTCCAAAAGTTTAAAGGAAAAAGCAATTTTGAACGGATTTAATTGATCTTTCGATTCATTTGATGCTTACATTTGTGTAAGAATCAGCTATGAAAGAACTCGAACATTACTTCCAGCACATTGATCCCGTTTTTGCCGCTTTTTTAGCAACGACGTTCACATGGCTCGTTACAGCAGCGGGAGCATCGCTTGTTTTCTTCTTCAAAAACATGCACCGTGGACTCCTCGATGGCATGTTAGGATTTACCGGTGGTGTGATGGTGGCTGCTAGTTTTTGGTCCTTGTTATTACCCTCCATCGAACTTTCCGAACGAATTTATCCAAGTATGTCTTGGATGCCAGCTGCCGTTGGATTCTTAGTCGGAGCTTTGTTTTTGTTCTTTTTAGATAAAAAACTTCCGCATTTACACATCAATTTCAAGGAGGAAGAAAGTGAAGGCGTGAAAACGCAATTGCATAAAACAACCTTGCTTGTGTTGGCGATTACATTACACAACATTCCTGAAGGACTAGCAGTCGGTGTACTTTTTGGCGCCGCAGCACATGGAATGGAAGGTGCAACCATCTCTGGTGCGATTGCATTGGCTATTGGGATTGGGATTCAAAATTTCCCTGAAGGATTTGCCGTAGCGATGCCTTTAAGAAGGGCAGGGGCGAGCCGCTTTAAAAGTTTCATGTATGGACAATTATCGGCGATAGTTGAACCGATTGCAGGTGTCATCGGAGCCGTTGCCGTAATCTACATGGAACCCATTTTGCCTTTTGCACTGTCGTTTGCGGCTGGAGCAATGATTTTCGTAGTGGTGGAGGAAGTGATTCCCGAAACCCAGCGGGACAAATACACGGATGTTGCCGTACTTGGTTTCATCGGTGGCTTCCTCGTAATGATGATTTTAGATGTAGCCTTGGGCTAAATCTTAATACGTCATGATTTCATTCAAGTACTTTTTAATCAACTGAACTTCGTTTTCTTCGATGGCACCAATGCGCTTTGTTAGCCGATCCTTCGATATGGATCGAAGGTGATGCGTCAGAATTTCAGATTCAGTATCAAGTCCGTTTTGTTCCGTTGCTTGAAGCACCACATCTCCTTTGTAATGCTTGATTTTTGTTGTCAGTGGACAGCATATAACCGTGTTCAAATAAGTATTCAGTAAGTTTCCACTAACGATCACCACTGGACGCATCCCAGCCTGTTCGCTTCCTTTGACTGGACTCAAATTGGCAAACCAAAGTTCTCCCTGCTTCATAGTGATTCGGGATCTTTCAGTTGCTTGTGGTATTCGGCCATTCCTTCCTCGGCGATTTGAAAAAGATTGCTATCCTCGCTTATTTCTTTATACGAACGAACATAGGCCGCTTTGTTCAATTCTTCCAAGTACAGAGTGAGTGCCTTTTCGATGAGTTTATTTTTAGGAATTCCGAATTCCTTCGATTTATCCTGCAATTGTTGCAAGAGACTTTCTGGAAGTGAGCTAGTGAATGTTGTCATTATATATTTATAAAACATAAATATAGTGATTTTTTTCAAAAACAAAAAAAAGCCCTGACGATGCTGTCAGGGCTTTTAATCATGTGAACGATTGTACTTTTATTGACAAATCGTTTCTTCTGTTGCTTTCAAAATTTCACGTACTTCCTCCAATGTTGGAGCTTCTGCATACGTACGAAGAACGGGTTCCGTTCCCGAAGGACGAATCATGACCCAACGTTTGTCATCGAAGAAATACTTGAATCCATCGATGGATTTCAATTCGGAAACTTCGTATTTCCCGAAGGAAGTGTAATTATTTGCTTTGCAGTTTGCAATGATTTTTTGTTTTAAGTCCTCCGTAATGTGCAGGTCGTTGCGTTCAAATTTAAATGGACCTACAATTTCATATACTTCATCAATCAATTCATCCAAGGTCTTGCCAGATTTCGCCATGAATTCCCAGATGATTAATCCCATCCAGATTCCGTCGCGCTCTGGAATGTGTCCTTTCACAGCAATTCCACCGGATTCTTCTCCACCCAGCAGGACATCGTCCTTGATCATGATGGAAGCAATTTCCTTAAATCCAATTTTAGTGGTTTGAACTTCGAGTCCATAATGTGCACATAATTTCTCCACACGTGGTGTCACACTGAAAGCGATGACTACTTTACCCGTCATTTGTTTGTATTTCACCATGTAGTGAATCAACAAGAGGATGATGTGGTGCGAATCGATGAATTCTCCTTTTCCATTGTATAGTCCAATGCGATCGGCATCACCGTCAGTAGCCAAGGCGCAAGAAACGTTTCCATCTGCTTTGATGAATGCCTCCAATTCCTGCAAGTTTTTCGCAATCGGTTCGGGAGCTTGTCCACGGAAAGAAGGGTTATGGTCGCAATGCAATAACTGTGTTTTTGGTAAAATCAAAGGCATCACGCGTTGACCAGCACCGTACATAGCATCGTAAACCAAGTTCATTCCTGAATTGGAAATGGCCTCCAAATCAAAGTTCTTTTTCACGTGATCCACGTAGCGTGTTTCGATGTCCACGATTTCTATTTTTCCCGCTTGAATGGCCGCATCCATGTTGACCGATTTATAATCGATTGAGCAAGTGTCCGGAATGATGTCTTCTACCTCTTGAACTTTTTCAGGTTCTAGTGGTCCACCAAAAAACGCTTTTAATTTAAAACCGTTATAGGAAGGGGGATTGTGGCTAGCGGTTAAAATGATTCCAACTTCGCAAGATAATTGAAATGCTGCTAAGGAAATCATTGGGGTTGATACAAATCCTTTTGTCATACGAACCGAAATTCCTTGAGAAAGCAGGACTTTCACAGCGGTTTCCATGAATAGTTCTCCGCCGAAACGGCAATCGTGACCAATGATCACACGTGGATTTTCGTAATTTTTCTTTAACCAAATACCTGTAGCTTCGGTAATGCGAGCGACGTTTTCAACGGTAAAATCATCTGCAATGATGGCTCTCCATCCGTCTGTTCCAAATTTTATTTTCTGTATCAAGTTGAATCAATTTTGTCCGACAAAGATACGGAATTCCGAAGTCTTATTAAATGGGACTGCAATTATTTCGTGAAAGCACGAATTGTTTTTTCGATGATGGCAACGCAATCCATTAATTGACTTTCCGTGATGACCAAAGGCGGAGCAAATCGAATGATGTTTCCATGCGTTGGTTTGGCCAAGAGTCCATTGTCTTTCAAAGCAACACAAAGGTTCCATGCGGTTTGACTATCTGGCGAATCGTTGACTACAATGGCATTGAGCAATCCTTTTCCGCGTACTTTTAAAATCAAGTCATTGCTTTCGATGATGCGGTTCATTTCTTTTCTGAAAAGTTCACCTAAACGTCGGGCGTTTTGAATCAAATTTTCTTCGTAAACGACTTCTAATGCTGCGACAGCTACTTTGGCAGCGATTGGATTTCCACCAAAGGTTGAACCGTGTTGTCCAGGTTTGATGACCATCATGATTTCATCGTCCGCTAGTACAGCCGAAACTGGATAAACACCACCAGAAAGTGCTTTTCCTAAAATGAGGATATCTGGACGATTGTATGTTGCAGTTTGACGCTCACATTTGTGCTCGCAAGTACAATTTCCACACGTGGCCAATAAGCTTCCTGTTCGAGCGATGCCTGTTTGAACTTCATCCGCGATAAATAACACGCCGTTTTCTTGGCAAAGTCTTTTTGCTTCCGATAAATAATTGTCCGCTGGTGTGTAAACTCCCGCTTCACCTTGAATTGGTTCCACTAGAAATCCCGCAACATTTTTTCCTTTCAATGCTGTTTCTAAAGCCGAAATGTCATCGTACGGAATGGAAACAAATCCAGCAGGATAAGGACCGAAGTTTTTGTTTGAATCGGGATCACTGGAAAACGAAACGATGGTGGTCGTTCGACCATGAAAGTTTCCTTCACAAACAACGATGATGGCTTGATTTTCTTCTATTCCTTTTTTCTCGTATGCCCATTTTCGACATAATTTAATCGCAGTTTCAACGGCTTCAGCTCCCGTATTCATGGGGAGTACTTTGTCAAATCCAAATGTTTCCGTCACAAATTTTTCGTAATGTCCCAAGGAATCATTGAAAAATGCACGAGATGTCAATGCCAAGGTTTGCGCTTGATCAATCAAAGCTTTCGTAATTTTTGGATGACAATGTCCTTGGTTCACTGCGGAGTATGCCGATAAAAAATCGTAATATTTTTTCCCATCTACGTCCCAAACAAAAACACCTTCTCCCTTTGTTAAAACAACTGGCAACGGATGATAGTTGTGTGCTCCGTATTGATCTTCTAAGGCGATGTGTTGATTTGCTTGGCTCATAAGTTGAGGGTAAATGTTGCTAAAATTGGCTCCAAAGATAGGGAAAGGAAATGTGAATTTATTGAACTTAGAGGAGAAATTACTTCACAAGTATGCTTTCAAATATAATTACGATAGGATAACATATTAATCAACATACGGAACGATTTTATCAATGTAGAATTAAAGGAAATCAATACATTTGAAAAGCATATAAAATTAAAGAAATGAGGTACGCTTATTCTGTCCTATTGTTCATATTCATTTACACGGGGAACATTTACGCACAAAAGATCATCCAGCCGCAAACGCATGCCTGGGTCATGTATGTTGGAACACATAAACTAACAGAAAAAGTAAGCCTCATGACCGAATACCAATGGAGACGTGCAGATGGATTTAATGATTGGCAACAATCTTTGCTGCGTTTTGGACTGGAATACAATTTTCACCCAAATTTTTCTCTCATGGCTGGCTATGCTTGGGTAAAAACCTTTCCATACGGAGAACAGCCTGTCCTTCATGAATTTGATGAAAACCGAATCTTCGAACAAGTAAATTTGAAAAATAAGATTGGGAAAATAGAGGTTCAACACCGCTATCGTTTAGAGCAAAGGTTCCTAGAACAGTATGCAAAGGATGCCTCGCAAAACATCGTTCAACTTGATCCTGTTTTTCGTCAAAGGATGCGTTACAGGGCCATGTTGACAATCCCATTAACAAGAAAAGACAAAGTTGATCACACCTTGTTTTTAAACCTCAACAACGAGGTTTTTCTTGGGTTTGGAAAAGGCATTGGGAAAAATATTTTAGATCAAAACCGATTCATTTCTGCCCTTGGATGGCGCGTCAATCAGAACCTGAATTTTCAGTTGGGATACTTAAATCAATTTGTGGTTAAAAATGATGGATTAAAAATGGAGAACAATCATACGCTTTGGATTTCTACCACTTTCAATGTGGATTTCACGAAGCATTAAAGACGTGTTTTCCAGAATCATCAATCCATTGTATGACATGTTTTTGACTTCACTTTTTTAGTATCTTTCCTTTTTTATTCGAATGATGGAACGAAGAGATTTTGTAAAAGCTTCTGCACTTGCAGGAATAGGTTCATTAGTCCTGCCAAATACAGTTTTTGCGGGAAATGATGTAAATACACGAAAAGTGAGATTGGGATTCATTGCTGTCGGTTACCGCGGTCAATCTCACATCGATGAAATGCTCAAACGAGATGACATTGAAATCATTGCACTTGCTGATCCGGAACCGAGGATGATGAATGACGCCCTTCGCTTAATTGAAAAGGCGGGAAAACCAAAGCCTGAAATTTATCCAAATGGTGAGGAAGATTACAAAAACTTGTTGAAACGGGATGACATCGATGCCGTTTTTGTCTCATCTCCTTGGGAATGGCATTTAAGGCATGGAATCGATTCGATGAAAGCTGGGAAAATTGTTGGAATGGAAGTGTGTGGTGCAATGAAATTAAGCGATTGCTGGGAATTTGTTAAAACGTATGAGGAAACAAAAACACCCATCATGATGCTCGAAAATGTCTGCTACCGTCGCGATGTCATGGCCGTATTGCATATGGTTAAACAAGGTTTGTTTGGAGAATTGGTGCATGGACAAGGTGGATATGAACACGATTTACGCGGAGTATTATTCAACGATGGTCAGTCAGCCTACAATTCAGGAGTGGAATTTGGTGAGAAAGGATTTAGTGAAGCCAAATGGCGCACGAATCATTATGTCAATCGGAATGGGGAATTGTATCCAACACACGGACTCGGTCCGATAGCAACCATGTTCGATTTAAACCGTGGAAACCGGATGTTGAGGTTGACGTCGATGTCGAGTAAAGCGCGCGGACTTAATAAATACGTGGAAGAACATCCAAAAGGAGGGAAGGAACATCCCAATGCACAACTTAAGTTCAAACAAGGGGATGTGGTCACGACACAAATTCAATGCGCAAATGGAGAAACCATTCTTTTAACCCACGATACGAGTTTACAGCGACCATATAACCTTGGGTTTCGCGTTCAAGGCACCGAAGGAATTTGGCAGGATTTCGGTTGGGGAGAAGCGGAACAAGGTTTGATTTATTTTGAAAAACAAATGAGTCATTCCCATAAATGGGACAATACCAAAACTTGGTTAGAACAGCACGATCATCCGCTTTGGAAACGTTTTGCGCAGGATGCGGAAAATTCTGGTCATGGTGGAATGGATTTCTTCGTCGATAACGCATTCATTGAATGCATCAAACAAAACAAGGAGTTTCCATTGGACGTATACGACTTGGCTTCGTGGTATGCCATTACACCCTTAAGTGAAAAGTCCATTAAGGAAAACGGCCAGGTTCAAGAGATACCGGATTTCACAAAAGGAGCATGGAAAACACGCAAACCTATTTTTGGCTTAAGCGATGAATTCTAATCTTAGTCTTGTCATTTTAGCTGGAGGACTCGGTTCGCGCTATCAAGCAGCGAAACAAATAGATGCCTTTGGTTCACAAAGCGCTTACCTTTTAGAATTTGCTATTTACGATGCTGTTCAAGCAGGTTTTTCCAAGATTTTACTTGTTGTGAATGAAATGGTGCTTGAACACATGAAAGTAAAATTAGCTCCATGGAGCACAAAGATTCAACTGGAGTTTGTTGTACAAAAGTTGTCTCCAACCGCTCTATTAAAAATCAATCCAAATCGTTCGAAACCTTGGGGGACGGCACAAGCTGTATTGTGTGCAGAGCAATATATTTCAGGACCTTTCGTGGTGATGAATGCAGATGATTACTATGGTCAAAATGTGATGAGTCAAGCCGTGAATTTCTTCCAGGAAGAGTCACTTGCTCATGGATTAATCGCTTATCCACTCGGTTTGACCTTAAGTCCTTATGGTGGGGTATCTCGGGGGATTTGCGACGTGAATGAACAAGGTGAGCTTTTAGGAATTCAAGAATGCCATGATTTGAGCAAAAAGAAAAACACATACCATTCCTTGGATTCTTTTCATCTTTCGGATGATTCACTCGTTTCCATGAATTTTTGGTTGTTTCAATCGTCTATTTTCGAGGTTCTCGCGAAATATTTTGAAGCGTTCCTTCAGGAAAACCACCTCGATTTAAACAAAGAATGTTATTTGCCTAGTGCTATTCAAGTCCATTTGAAAAGCAAAAACATGAAAGTAAAGGTCCAGAAAGCTAGTGATAAATGGACCGGGTTAACCTTTCCGAAAGACAGGGAGTTTGTTGAGAATATGTTAAGGGAATTAACCACACTTAAAAAATACCCAACATTCTTTGGCCATGAATAGACAATTGGAAAGATCCATTGCGAATGATTTTCTTCGCACATTAGGAACTCGGGTACGAAGAATCAGTTTGTTAAAGGGCGGATTGATTCATAGATCGTTTCTTATTGACGCCATGAATGACCAGTATTTTGTTTTGCAAGGAGTAAATACCAACGTTTTTCAAAATCCCAATCTTGTGGTGATGAATCAACAAAAAATTGCTCTTTTTTTAAGCCACAAGAATTACCCTAAATCCTGTTTGCAATTAGTGTCTAATCTAGAGGGTCAATTCCTCATTCAAGATGAGAAAGGTCAAGCTTGGCGGATGTTCAAGGCCATTTATCCTACGAAAAACCTGGAAAATGTCACCCACGTAACTCAGGCATTTGAAGCGGCAAAAGCCTTGAGTGAATTTCATGCCTATTTGATCGATTTTCCTAAGCAGCAACTTCAAAACAGCATACCAGGATTTTTGGATTTTGATAAGCGATGGAAAGATTACAAGCATGCTGTAAAAGTGGCCATTCCGTACCGATTTACCCAGGCCAAAACAATCATTGAAAAACTTGATTCACATGAAGAAATTCTGAATAAATACGCTGAAATTTTACCCGAACTGCCGTTGAGGGTCATTCACGCAGATCCTAAATTAAGCAACTTTCTATTTGACGTGAAAGGAAAGGAAATCGTGGCCTTAATTGATTGGGATACCATTATGGTTGGGAGTATACTCTACGATATTGGCGACATGATTCGGTCTTTTTGTCAAATGGGAACCGAAGACCGCCATCAAAAAACACATTTCAATGCCGCTATCTTGAAAGAACTTCTTTCGGGATACATCCACGGGCCTATGAATGACCATTTAACAGATGTGGAAAGGGAGCATATTTTACTCGGAGCGAAAGCAGTAATTTTCGTCCAAGGTTTACGTTTCCTAAGTGATTACTTGATTGGTGATCAGTATTATTGGGTAGAAAATGAAGACCATAATTTACGACGGGCTAGAAAGCAACTGTCGATGTTGGAAGAGTTGATGGAACTGGATAAGGAGTGATTACCATTCAAATGCAGCATCGCTCATCCATTTTCCCTGAACGCGCAATGTTTGTTCAATGATGTCACGCACGCAGGCTTTCCCACCATCGTAAGGGCTCTGATAAGCTACGATTTGCTTTACATCACTCACTGCATCTTGAGGACAAGTAGATAATCCAGCGATTTTTAATACCGGAATGTCCGGAATGTCATCTCCCATATAGGCAATCTCTTGATCAGAAAGTTGATAATTGCGTTTGATCTCTTCGTAAATGTCTATTTTTTTGTGTGCGCTCAAGAAAACTTTTTCCATCCCAAGACCCAATAAGCGATCCCTCACTTCTGTAGAACTTCCACCAGTGATGGCGAATAATTTATAGCCCATTTTAGACGCATATTGAACAGCATAACCATCTTTGGAATTCAATGCCCTGACGATTTCATCTTTTAACAGGTATACTTTTCCATCGGTAAAAACACCATCAACATCAAAAATGAAGGTTGTAATGTGGTTTAATGCGTGCTTGTAACTACTCATTTTCGTACGTTTTTTGAATGCTTTTGGTCATCAAAGCGTAGATGTCTCTATCTTTTGGAGAGAGTAGGTTCTGATGCGTTTCGATGGTTGTTTGGTCCATTCTTCTGGCTGGACCTGTTTGTGCTTCCTGCGCGGTAAAATCGCCTAATTTCGCAATGGTTTCCTCTAATAGTGGCGTCAGTAATTCCCAGCTTAATTTAGCTTCCTTGACCTGAACTTGAGCCTGGTGAATTAGGTGGTTCACAAAGTTGTTGATGAAAACGGCTGCAAGGTGGTATTTTTGACGGTCGGCTGTGGAACAATACGCATATCTTAAACCCACGTAGTCACATAATTCACTGAGAAAATGCTGTAGTTTAGGGTCCTTTGCCTCAATTAAAACCGGAATTTCATCAATTCCTAAATGACGATTACTTGTAAAGGTTTGTAGCGGATAAAAAACGCCCCAATTGACACCAGACAGTTTACTTAAATCCACAGCACCCGCAGTATACGCGAACAATTGCTTCGAGTCGAACAAGGCATGTAGATCCATGACAGACGCATCGTTTGTTGCTACAATGATTAAGTCAGCTTCTAATAAAAGTGGATTCTCTTCAAATGGACAATTCAACTTGTGGGCAAGGGATTTTCCTGTCGTTGTATTTCGACTTGAAATGCCGGAGATGTGAAGTCCTTTGAATTGAAAAATAAGCGCTAATTCAGAGGCAACCTTGCCGGAGCCAATGAATGCGATACGCGTATCTCTTATTTCTGTCATTATTTACCGTGACACTGCTTATATTTCTTACCACTTCCACAAGGACAAGGGTCGTTTCTACCTACTTTCGGATCCGCAATGATTGGCATGCGTTTCTCTGGTTGAGGCATCGAATTCGCAATGGCTTGATCGTATCCTTGTCTGCCTTCAAAGGAAGGGGTAGGAGTAGATGAAACGGATTGATTTGTTTGTGCTTGTTGGTAGTTATTTTGACGTGCCTCTTGATTTGTCCCTTGAATCGATTGTTCGATTGGAATGTCTAATTTCATCAGCAATTCAACTGCTTCTTCGTTTAAGCGATTCAACATAGAACGGAACAATTCATAGGATTCCAATTTGTACACAACAAGAGGATCTTTTTGCTCATAGGAAGCATTTCGAACCGCAGATCGCAACTCATCCATTTCACGTAAATGTTCTTTCCATTCATCGTCAATTTTTGATAGGATGACGTTTTTCTCGAAGGCCTTAGAAATGATTTTTCCTTCAGATTTATAAGCTTCTTCAATGTTCACAATTAATTGCAATTCGCGACGTCCATCTGTTAGAGGGAAAACCATGTCCTTGTATTTGTCCGAAAGGTTTTGATGAACATGTGTAATTTGCGGCAACGCACGGTTAGCGATTTTCTCACATTTACGTTCGTATGAAGCCTTCATGGAATCGTAAATCTTATTCGTCAAATCTTCGCGGTTAATGCCAGCGAATTCTTCTGCTGAAACGGGTGATTCAATGCCAATTACACGTAATAATTCCATTTCAAACTCATGGTATTCAACACCACCATATTGTTGAACAGTTGTTTCACACAATTCAAAGAACATGTTGTCGATGTCAATGTCCAAACGATCACCAAAAAGGGCGTTTTTACGTTTTTTGTAAATCGCTTTTCGTTGTGCATTCATCACATCATCGTACTCCAAGAGGTTTTTACGAACACCGAAATTATTTTCTTCCACTTTTTTCTGAGCGCGTTCAATGGATTTGGACACCATTCCGTGAGAAATTACTTCTCCTTCTTTTAGTCCCATTCGGTCCATTAATTTTGCGATACGGTCCGAACCAAATTTACGCATTAGATCATCCTCCAAGGAAACAAAGAAACGCGATGATCCTGGATCACCTTGACGTCCCGAACGCCCCCTTAACTGTCGGTCTACGCGACGTGAATCATGGCGTTCAGTACCAATGATTGCCAATCCACCAGCTTCTTTTACCCCTTCACCTAACTTAATGTCGGTTCCACGTCCAGCCATATTGGTTGCGATAGTAACTGCACCAGCTAAACCTGCATTTGCAACAATTTCAGCTTCCTTTTGGTGGTATTTCGCATTCAAAACTTGATGTGTAATTTTTTTCATTTGCAGCATTCGTGAAAGCAATTCCGAAATCTCTACGGTTGTAGTTCCGACTAGAACAGGTCTGCCAGCAGCAACCAACTCTTCAATTTCTAAAATAACTGCGTTGTATTTTTCGCGTGCAGATTTGTACACGTAATCATCTAGATCGTTTCGTGAAATGGGTTTATTCGTTGGAACAACAACGACATCTAATTTATAAATGTCCCAGAATTCTTTTGCTTCCGTTTCTGCTGTTCCGGTCATACCAGCCAATTTGTGGTACATCCTGAAATAATTTTGTAGCGTCACCGTTGCATAGGTTTGCGTTGCGGCTTCTACTTCCACGTTTTCCTTCGCCTCAATCGCTTGGTGAAGTCCATCTGAATAACGGCGTCCTTCCAAAATACGACCTGTGGACTCATCCACAATTTTCACTTTGCTATCTAGGATTACATATTCCACTTCTTTTTCGAAAAGGGTATATGCTTTCAGCAACTGATTGATGGAGTGAATGCGTTCCGATTTGATCGAATATTCGCGCACAAGCACATCCTTCTGCTCTAGGTAAGCTTCTTTTTCTAGGTTTAATTTTTGAAGTTTCGCGATTTCATCACCAATGTCAAGCATGACAAAGAAATTGCGATCATCCTTACCTGAAACCAAATCAATTCCTTTGTCTGTTAATTCGATGGTGTTGTTTTTTTCATCGATGACAAAGAACAACTCAGCATCGATTTTCTTCATGTTTTTCCCTTGCTCGGACATGTAGAAATTCTCTGTTTTCTGAAGGTGAACCTTGATTCCTGGTTCAGATAAAAACTTAATGAGTGTGCGGTTTTTTGGCAAACCACGGTGCGCTCTTAAAAGGGCGATTCCCCCTTCTTCCAACATCCGCTTCGCTTCGTTTTTGTCCTCCGGTGCTTCGTTGATGACCGTAAGCAATTTTTTAGCTTCTGCTAAACATTGTTGAACGTATTGTTTTTGAGCATCCACCACACGTTCAATGCGTGGTTTTAATTCATAAAATTCATGTTCATCTCCCTTCGGAGTAGGTCCAGAAATAATTAAAGGCGTTCGCGCGTCATCAATCAAAACTGAATCGACCTCATCGACAATGGCGAAATGGTGCTTGCGTTGAACAAGGTCATCGACATGTCCGGCCATATTATCACGAAGGTAATCGAAACCAAATTCATTGTTTGTGCCAAAGGTAATGTCCGCTAGGTACGCTTTTCTTCTTTCCTTGGAATTGGGACGATGCTTGTCAATGCAATCTACCGATAATCCATGAAACTGATACAGTGGACCCATCCATTCCGAGTCGCGTTTCGCTAGGTAGTCATTTACGGTAACGATGTGCACACCTTTGCCTGCTAATGCATTCAAATAAACTGGGAGTGTGGCTACCAATGTTTTACCTTCTCCTGTTTGCATTTCCGCAATGTTTCCTTTATGAAGCGCAGCGCCACCCATTAACTGAACATCGTAATGCACCATGTTCCAAGCGATGTGTCCACCAGCTGCTGTCCATTCATTGTGCCAAATAGCTTGATCACCCTCAATGGTAATCCCGTCCTTTTTTGCAGCAAGTTCACGGTCGAAATCTTCCGCTATCACCACCAATTTTCCATTTGTTGCCCAGCGGTAAGCCGTTTCCTTCACGACAGAAAATGCCTCTGGAAGAATTTTAAGCAAGGTTTCTTCAATTTGTGCGTCCACTTCCTTCTCCAACTTATCGATGCGCTCGAACAAGTCTTCTTTTTCGTTGATGCTTGTATCCAAACTTTCCGCTTTTTCGCGAAGTTCTGCTAATTGCAGTTCCAATGCCGCTTTTTCCTCTCGGATTTGGACTTGAAATTCGCGTGATTTTTCACGTAATTGTTGGTCACTTAGGGTTTTAATTTTTTCATGAGCAGCATTTGCTTGCTCTACGTAAGGCCAGTATATTTTCTTGTCTTTCGCGTTCTTATCTCCAAATATGGATTTTAAGATATCTCCAATCATTCTCTTTCTCTTTAATGCAAGAAACAAAGTTAATCAATTCTACTTAAATGTTAAGGCTTTGAACGCTAGGATTTCGAATAAAATGGAAGAAAGTCAAGTGGGGAACTTTTTCGTGGGACATCCACCTAAAAGACCATCGGCATGAAAGGACGCGAATAAGCAATTATGCTTATCTTTGTGCCATGCATGAAATGATATTAATTTTAGATTTTGGTTCTCAATATACGCAGTTAATTGCACGAAGAATCCGCGAGTTGAATGTTTATTGTGAAATCCATCCTTGGAATAAAATCCCTGAAATCACGCCAAATATAAAAGGTGTCATCCTTTCTGGGAGCCCTTTTTCTGTAAGAGATGGTGCTTCCCCTCGTCCAAATTTAGATCAAATTAAGGGTAAAATGCCTTTGTTGGGTGTGTGTTTTGGAGCGCAGTATTTAGCGCATCATTTTGGTGGAGAAGTATTGCCGTCAAATACTCGAGAATATGGACGGGCGCATCTTTCTTACGTGGATGGCACGCATATTTTAACGAAAGGGATGACCAATGGTTCTCAAGTATGGATGTCGCATGGCGATACCATTAAGACGATTCCAGATCATTACAAAATCATTGCTAGTACATCTGACGTAGAAATAGCTGGTTACCACATCGAAGGTGAAGAAACCTATGGAATCCAATTTCACCCTGAAGTGTATCATTCCATTGAGGGAAAAATTCTCTTGAAAAATTTCATTGAACAGATTTGTCATTGCGCATGCGATTGGACCCCAGATTCATTTGTGGAGGAAACAACTGCACGTTTGCGTGAGCAATTGGGAGATGATAAAGTGATTCTTGGATTGTCCGGTGGAGTTGACTCATCGGTTGCTGCTGTATTGTTGCATAAAGCAATCGGATCAAACCTTCATTGCATTTTTGTTGACAATGGTTTGCTTCGTAAAAATGAATACCAGTCTGTTTTAGAGTCCTATAAAGGAATGGGTTTAAATGTGAAAGGTGTCGATGCCGCTAGTCAGTTTTATGCTGCATTGAGCGGATTAACAGACCCAGAATTAAAACGCAAGGCGATTGGAAAAGTATTTATCGATGTTTTTGATGAAGAATCGAAAAAAGTCGAAGGAGCAAAATGGCTCGGACAAGGAACCATTTACCCAGATGTCATCGAATCGGTTTCAGCTACCGGTGGACCATCACAGACGATAAAATCCCACCACAATGTTGGTGGATTGCCAGACTACATGAAGCTATCTGTGGTCGAGCCCTTAAGGCTTCTTTTCAAAGATGAGGTCAGAAGAATTGGCCGCTCTTTGCAGATTGACGAACGCATTCTTGGAAGGCATCCCTTTCCTGGTCCAGGTCTTGGAATTAGGATTCTTGGAGAAGTGACAGCTGAAAAAGTGCGCATTCTTCAAGATGTTGATGCCATTTTCATTGATGGATTAAAAGAAGATGGACTGTACGACGATGTTTGGCAAGCAGGTGCGATCTTTTTGCCTATACAATCTGTAGGTGTCATGGGGGATGAACGAACGTATGAAAATGCTGTTGCCTTGCGAGCAGTTACTTCTACGGATGGAATGACAGCAGATTGGTGTCATTTACCTTATGAATTTTTAGCTAAAATTTCCAACAAAATCATCAATCAAGTGAAGGGAATCAACCGTGTGACCTACGACATAAGCTCAAAGCCACCGGCAACCATTGAATGGGAATAAAATTCACTCCATGAAAAATACCTTTTTGTTCATTTTATTGCTAAGCTCCATGTTGGTTTATGGCCAACAATATGCACAAGTGACGGAACACCAAGG
>Ga0208592_1000245_pt1 | contig 16582 bp, 18 predicted proteins | sample LakMenE18May10ns_FD_150712 | JGI IMG/M metagenome (GOLD analysis project Ga0208592, IMG submission 150712) | Freshwater microbial communities from Lake Mendota, WI - 18MAY2010 deep hole epilimnion ns (SPAdes) | ecosystem: Environmental > Aquatic > Freshwater > Lentic | place: Lake Mendota...
CGGCCGCGTTCCATAATCTTGGCGCGACGCTCAGCAACTTTCTTTGGGTCGAACTGAGATTTGCGCCATGCGCGACCGTCTTCAGATTCGTGTTCCCATTTCTTTTTCTCTGCTGCATGACGTGCATAGGTAGAACGAATCTGACGAACTCCATCTTGTTCGTTGCCAATGATGTCTGTTGCAATCTGACGCGTGAACGCCATGAGATCTGCGTGTGGCACCACATGGTTTACTAAACCGAATGCGAGCGCTTCATCGGCCAACATGAAGTTGCCGGTAAAGCTCATCTCGCGCGCTCTTCGCACACCAATGGCCTGAGGCAACAACACAGTGAGGCCCCAACCTGGCATCACACCTACTCGTGAATGCGTGTCTCCGAATTTTGCGTTCTCTGACGCAATGAGAAAATCACAATTCAAGGCAAGTTCAAAACCGCCAGTGATGGCAACACCGTTCACTGCGCCAATGAGAGGTTTTTTCACATCGGGGAATGGACCACGAACACCACTTGCATTCTTGGAGCCGTCGGCACCAGTACCGCTGAGGTTGCCCGCAGTATCTCCCAGTTCTTTCAAGTCCAGCCCTGCACAAAAGGCTGGGTCTGTGCCAGTGAGGATGATGACATCAACTGCGTCATCGGCGTCGGCTTTTTTCATCAGTTTTGGTAGGAGTTTCAAAACCTCACTGCTGAGTGCATTTCGCGCCTCAGGGCGGTTCATGGTGATGGTCGCAATGCGATCAGTCACTTCATATAGGACTACGTCTGTGCTCATAGGCAAAACCGTAGTCACCGAAGGGGGATTGGGGTGCATCGGTGTGCGAAACTTGCCCCTATGAGCCTTGTATTAGTGACCGTTACAGACGGTGTTGCCACATTGACCCTAAATAACCCAGAAGAGCGCAATACCTTGACTGCGCCCATGGTGGAAGAAATCACTGCGGCCATGGACCGTATTGAGGGTGACCCCGCCATTGGTGCGCTTGTTGTGACTGGCGCGGCACCGGCATTTTGTGCAGGCGCAAACCTTGGCAACCTCGCCACAGCATCTGGCCAGAGTTTGGGAACCATCTACGAAGGTTTCTTGCGCATTGCACGGAGCCCGCTGCCAACAATCGCTGCAGTGAATGGTGCAGCAGTGGGCGCGGGAATGAACCTTGCATTGGGTTGCGATATTCGTATTGCTGCAAAGCGTGCCAAGTTTGATACGCGCTTCTTGCAGATTGGTATTCACCCAGGCGGTGGACACACATGGATGTTGCGTCGTATTGCCGGGCCACAGGCTGCATTTGCAACCGTGATGTTCGGAGAAATTCTGGATGGCGCAGAAGCAGAACGTATTGGTCTTGTATGGCGTTGTGTTGAAGATGATCAACTGATGGCAGAAGCACAAAAGATTGCTGCACGTGCTGCCAGTGTTCCTCGGCCATTGCTTGAGACCGTGAAGCAAACCATTAAAGACATGGCAGATATTGATAACCATCCTGATGCTGTCAAGCGTGAACTAGAACCTCAGTTGTGGAGTACGAAGCAGCCTTGGTTTGCTGAACGTATTGCTGCAATGCAGGCAAAAATTACAAAAAAGTAAATCTGGCATCAGTAATGGTGTAATAAAAAAGGCCCGAGTCATGACGACCCGGGCCTTTTTCATTGAAAAGGTTATGGCACCAATGTGATGCGAATCTTTTGTGCCGAGTTTCCACCTGGACCAGATGGTTCTACTTGCACATCAAAATCACTTGCCCCTGGTGTCCAAGTTGGTTTCGGATTCTTTGTGCTTTCAGTGTAGCACTTCTGACCAATTGCCCAAGTGAGCAACACAGTGGATGGTTTGCCGGCACCGAGAACGGTGTCTGAAGCCATGCCTGTGTCTGTCACTGTTAATGCGTCGCACTTGCCAACACCACCGGCATTTGGAATGTCTGGCGTGTACTTGAAGCCACCTAGGTCATAGAACTCTCCAGCTTCAAGGTCCATTGCCAAGCGTTGTGGACGTAACACTTTGAGATACAAAGTCTGTGCTTGTCCGACGCTGATAATTGGTTCAGTGATGCGAGCACCTTCAGGGCCAGTGATGACGTTGTTGTAATCAACTTCTGTGAAGTTCGTACCGTCGGTGCTGTATTCCACAAACATTGGGTGTGTAACAAACACGAATCCGACGCTTGAAGTGAATTCATATGACTTTGCATCGGCTGTTGTGACGCGCATTGTGAAGGTGTCTTGCCCAGTTGGCAAATCAGATCCGGTAAATGTGTATCCACCGAATGCTGTTTTGTTGCCGGCGCCGGGGCAGATGAAGCCTTGGCCGATTGCCCACTGGTAATCGCCTGTATTGCAAACGCCGCCACTGAGAGACACGTAATCAGTAGGGGCATACGCAACACCGTTGCCCTTTAGTTCTGTTTTGACAACATTGGAACCGCACACAGAAGTGATTGGTGAGAACACCATGGTCATTGACTTTGTGATCGTGGAAGCGATGTTTTCTTTGGTTGCTTTGAATGCGCCAGGGGCATAAGCATTGATGGTGCCCGCGTAGCCGCCTTGAGTTGCTTTGTAGTTAGTGAAGATACGGAAATCAACTGCACTGCAATCCTTGGTGCCGTCGTCAACTGCAACTTTTGGTGCAGGTGTTGTTGCATCGGCAGAGTCGAGCACTGCGTCACCATCGTCGTTGACGTCGAATGCGTTGGGGATTCCGTCGTCGTCTTTGTCGCCACCAAGTGTGTCGTCTTTGCTCACTGTGGTGTTAGCAGCAGGCTGGCCTGGCTGTTGACCTGGTTGCTGACCAGGCTGTTGCGGATTTGCAGGGCCTTGAGGTCCTGGTGGTGCAATCTCTCTACCGTTTGCATCACACGTAGATGTGTTGGGCGGAGAACATGGATCTCCCACCGCGGTTGCACTCACGCCGTATGACTTGATAGAGGTGTTGGCTGTTTTTCCGTATGTGCCAACACCAATGGGGCGACCCTGTGATGCTTTGACAGATGCACTTGCTGATGTGTCGGCTGCAGATGATTTAGTGCTGGTGGTTGCATAACCCTGTTGAGTGGAGCCAGCAACCTTCTTTACTGAAACTGTTCCCAATTTGACGGAAGTCGCAGCTCGTTGTTTGAGCTTTGTGTACACAACTGATGACTTGGCCGCGGTAGAGCTCTTGTTGCCGAGAACAACTGGACCGTAATACTTACCTTTTGCAGTAGATGCGGAACCACTGACAAGTTGCAACGTGGTGCCGCCAATTGACGCGGTGCCTTTTGCTTTCAGAGTGATGTTCTGCGATGACTTTGTGACTTTCGCAGAAGCGAGCAAGCGACCGGAACCAGAAACCATGAGAACGGTGAGGTTCTTTGCGCCTTTCATAGTGGCGGTGACTGTGTAGGTCTTGCCTTGCGCTGAGACTGCGGCTTGAACTGGAGCTGCCGAGGCGATAGCCGCAACGACCACTCCGACAGTAAGAGCCGATTTGAGGCGAGATGTAAGTGACTTCATGGCGTCCTTTCCGGCTGAGCCGAAGAGTTGAAACTTCCTCAACTGTACCATTAGGGATTGTGAGGCGAAATAGCACTAGTCAGAGAAAGGTGCTGTGGGCCTGTGTGGTCGCCATCTGTGCCTCTGTGGGGCTTACAGGCGTCTCCGGAGCCTCCTCTGCCCCTGTATCGGCACCGTGGCACCTTGACCGACTGAACCAGCATCTGCTTCCGCTTGACGGGATCACTACTCATGGCATGTTCACGGGGGCAGGTATCGACATCTACATCATCGATACGGGTGTGCGCGCAACTCATGAACAATTGGCTGGCCGTGTGTTGGCAGGTATTGACATACCGACTCAAAATGGTGATGCCCCGGTGAATCCGCCGAGCAGTGACTGCGATGGTCACGGAACACATGTGGCGGGACTTGCTGCAGGTTCAACAGTTGGTGTCGCACCACAAGCGCGAATCATTTCAGTTCGCGTTCTTGATTGCGGCGGTGACGGATCTATTGGAGATGTCGTAGAGGCTTTGCGATGGGTACGTGGGCATCATCGTTCTGGTGTTGCGGCTGTTGCCAACTTGAGTCTTGGTGTTGATCTTGGCGACGATGGAGCAGAGATAGACGAACAAGTACTTGCCATGATCAAAGAAGGAATTGTTGTGACAGTGGCAGCCGGAAATGGCGACGAACAGGGACGCCCATTTGATGCGTGTCGGATCGCCCCCGGAAATGAGACTCGTGCGCTCACTGTTGGGGCGACATCGATCACCGACGCGATGACTACCTATACGAATTACGGGCCATGCATTGACTTGTTTGCTCCTGGCGGAGATCGCACGCGAGCTCTTGAGTCGTCATGGTGGGAATCAGACACTCATTACGACTTAGATGTGGGAACGTCGATGGCGTCGCCATTGGTTGCTGGGTATGCAGCATTGTTGGCGCAACAACAACCCGGCTTGTGTGTTGATGCAATTACACAGGCCATCGTTTCTCGTGCAACCCAAGGAATCATCACCGGTCTTGAAGCAACTTCACCAAACCGTCTTTTACATCTTGAGTTATCACCCGTGGCAGTTACGGTTCCTGGTCAACCATCGCATGTCATCACAACTACTGATAACGGCGCACTCAATGTGAGTTGGGATTCACCATGTGATGGTGGTTCGCCCATTACATCAACTCGTGTCTCTGTTTTGTTGAATGGCAAAGTAGTAAAGAAAACAACTGTTACTGGAACAAAGACAACTGCACGCATTACGGGGTTACGTAATGGTGTTTCGTATCACGTTGTGGTGAAAGCAAAGAATGTGCTTGGTGAAGGTATTGCAACTTCTCGAATTCGCACTGTGAAAGTGAAGAACTTGCAAGGTGGAACGACTGTGCCTGTGAGTTCGGTGGGGGAGATCGACACCGACTTAACTTTGTTATGGGCTGTCTCTTCAGCCTCAAAGGCCGTGTGTTCACTCAATTCGTCGAAGACAAAACTGACTTTGAAGAGAAGTGGTGTGTGCGCAGTGCGTTTGCGCGCCATTGACGGGCAAGATCCAGTGAAGCGCAATCTGCGAATCTCCTAAATCTGTGGATAAATAAACGCTCGTTAGTCCTTCACAAGCGCCACGAAGAGGAGTACCTTTCGAACAAGGGAACCATTTTGGAGCCTTGGCTCCGGAAGGAGGCAGTGATGAGCAAACGACATCGCAACCAGGACTTTGCGCCACCCGCGCGTGCAGACCTGCGGGCACATGCCCATAACGAGAGACACCGTGTGCATAGTGAATTGCATCTTGCAGAAGAAGCATTACGTCACGGTCTTGAACCGCTAGATGTAATGGAACCTGGCCCTGAATGGAAACCCAGTCACCATCATGACCCAGTGGTCGGCATTGAGAAAAGCCGTCGCCCTCAGTTGAAGCATTGGAAAACGAAAGACTGGAAACGTCGCAAAACGGTACGGCGTCAAAAGGCTGCTGCTTGGCAAATGTTGGCTTAGTCGCCAATCCAATCTTTCACGATCTGGGCGCGTCGTTCGTTCCACTCTTCATACGTAATGCCGTATCGAATGTGGTCTTCCCAAACGCCATTGATCTCGAGAAAACGTTCTGCGATGCCTTCTGTACGAATGTCTAACTTTTCCATCACTCGGCGTGAGTTGACATTGCGAGGAATGATGCAAATCTCAAGGCGATGCAAGCGCATCTCTTCAAATGCGTATTGAGCAAGCACAACAACTGCTTCCGACATCAACGAACGGCCTGCACGTGATTTGTCTATCCAGTAACCGATGGTGGCTGATTGAAAAGCGCCACGCACAACATTGTTGAGGTTGATCTCTCCGGCAAATGCGCCGTCGACGAAAATTCCGAATGCGTATTGAGTGCCGGCAAGTCGTTCTCGCTCACGTGCTCCGCAACGTGCAGCAAATACTTCACGATTGGTCTCTGGGTCTGGATGATGCGTGAGACGCATTGGCTCCCATTGAGTAAGCCACTCTCCATTACGCCGGCGAACTTCACTCCAGCCGTTGAAGTCTTGAGCAACAAGGGGGCGTAATACGACGCGACGCCCATAGAGGCGTAATCCCACGTTTGAAGGTCGAGCTGGGTGCACTGCCGTCATGCTTGAAGTCTCGCACGATTGGCCACCCCATCGAGAAGGCCGTGGGTAGACACCGTGATTTCATTGAGATGCAAGCGACGCATAGTGGCTACCAAAATGCAACAGCCGGCCACGATGATGTCTGCTCGGTGTGCTGAAAGGCCTGGGTTGGATTTACGTTGCGCCAGCGGCTCTGTGGCCACCGTGCGAAATACGTCTTCTGCTGCATCGCGTGACAGAACAAAGCCGTGGAGCTCTTCGGCGCTGAATTCAGCAAGACCAAGTTCAACCGCTGCGATAGTGACAATGGTGCCAGCCACGCCTACAACGCGCGACGGAGTGAGTAGCGCTGGAATGGAACGAGAAATCTCTTCAAGTTCGTCTGACACTGCGCCAATGAGATTGGTGAGATCTTCAGGTTTTGGTGGGTCTGTACGAATATGTGATGCGGTACTAGTAAGCGCGCCGAACGGAATACTGGCTGATTGATCTGCGCTGAGAACTCCGACTGTGTACTCGGTGCTCGCGCCACCAATGTCGATCACTACGTTTGGCCCCAACACTTCAGGTATTCCTGTGATTGCGCCACTAAAGGTGAGCGATGCTTCATCTTTTTCAGAAAGCACCTCAAGTGTGAAACCAGTGGTGTCGTGCAACAGCCCGATGAATTCAGACGTGTTACTCGCGCGACGACATGCAGCAGTACCGACAATGTGAATGGACTCTGCGCCCAGCGACTGTGCTGTGGTGATGTATTGGCGAATTGTGTCCACGGTGCGAGCGATTGCTTCATCTCCGAGTGTGCGATTCTGGTGCAGTGTCTCGCCAAGGCGAGTAGAAGTGATGACGCGCGTGAGTTCTTTGCCGCTTGCATCTTGAACAAGCAGATTTGTTGAGTTGCTGCCAACGTCAATAGCCGCGACGGTTGTCATATTCGAGCCGCCCGTGGAACTGCACGCAAATCGAGTTGATCTGCCACCCATTGCCCAATGGCGTCGTCGCCGCCGGCAAGCCAATGCGCAAGATGCGCATGAAGGCATTTCACGCCACGACGAGTGCCGCCAACTCCGCCACTTGGTTGTGGGCCGGTGTGGTCGGGTGGCATCAGTGCGTCGCGTTGTGCTTTGTACCGCTGATGAATGGCATCTATGGCGTCAAGACCAATCAGTTCTTCAACAACATCGATAACTGCTTCGGCTTCCAGTGTGCTCACTGCTGCAACTTCAACGCTGCCCACCAACCAATAGAGAGTGGGCATGGGAGTTCCGTCGTTCAGGAGTGGGGCATTGAGCAACACGACAGGTTCACCTGCGTTGTTGCGCACCACAACACGAAAATCACCTTGCGGAATGCGTCCGATGAGTGACGTGACAGATGAGATGTCCTCTGGGCTTGGTGCTGCACCAGAGAGTTGCATGAATTAGCGAACGACGAGCCAAATAACGACTGCGGCAATTGCGATAACAACTGGAATCGCACGCTTCACGATTGCGCCACTGCTGACAGATAGCAAGTCGAGCGCCTCAGCTTCTGGTGCGTCAATTTTGCGAATCTGTGGAGCTTCATCTTCTTCGGTTGTAGCCGCTGCAGGTGCTGGCGCAGCAGGTGCAGGTGAGGCTTGTTGCTCACCAATCAATGTGTTGAGGTTTTCAACGAATTGAGCGAGCAATTTGTCGCTGATGTCTGCCATGGCGCCGCGACCAAATTGCGCAACTTTGCCAGTGATGGAAAGGTCGGTGAGCACCTTGACACTGGTGGAAGATGCGTTGAGAGAAGTAAGTTCGGCTGTGATGAGGGCTGATGCATTGCCCTTTCCGGTGGTGTCTCGTCCTTCGCCCTTCAGCACCACACGGTGTGCAACATGATCTTGCTCTACGAAACTTGCTTGGCCTTTGAATTGCGCCTGAATAGGACCGACCTTCACCTTGACAATTCCACGGTAGGTATCGCCTTCGATTTCTTGCAGTTGTGCACCAGGAAGACACGGAGCGATGCGTTCAACGTCGGTGAGAATGCGCCATGCATCGTCTACGGGAACTGGAACGGTGAATTCGTGTACTAGGTCCATGTGTCTAGATCCTCTGTGGTGTCGATGTCTGCTGAATTGCCCTTGCAGGCTACTTCCTGAACTAGTTCGGGATGCATGTGGATGAGGTCACGAGCGCCGGAATCAGGGTCTGAGTTGAGTTCCAAGAACATGTCCCAGACGCTGTGGTGAAGGCGAACAGGATTGCCGCGATACCCGTCGTACGTTGCGACTGCGATTGGCGAATCTGAAGATGACACCGCAATCCATGCATCTGGTGTGATGAATGGTTGATCGCCGAGTCCGATAACAATCGCTGCGTAGTTATTCTCCTGTGCGAATTTGATGGCAGCAACGACGGAACTGCGTTGGCCTGATGCCCAATCCGGATTATGGAGGACAGGCGTGATTTCAGAGACTGAAGAGAGATCAACTGCACCAGAAATCACAACGACATCAGGCATTGCTCGGCTCATTGCGCGAAAGGCTGAAGCCACAATGGGGGCGCCAAAAAGACCTGTCAGAAGTTTGTGCTGAGGCCCACGAAACCGAGTGCCAGCACCAGCAGCCAGCAGGACTCCGAGAGTCTTTCCGTGGTTGGTCTCCATATCTAATAGCCTGCCCTAGATGATTCGTTTCGCCACCATTATTCGCAGAAGTTTTGCTCTCTGCCTGGTGATGGCTCTTGCAGTGCCGGCAGTAGCCACTGCCACTCAAGGGCAAGGAAACGACATGAAGCCAAAGCGCACTCAGATGCCGGGTGAGAAGTTTCGAAAACGAAATCAGTTATCACTTGATGCGGTTGCGGCGCTCTCTCTGATTTTGCGCACTGAGAACATAGAAGACCACACATATCGGGCAGCGCGAAAAGTTGTGTCTGACAAAGTTGCGGCGAGATTCAATTTGGACCCAACCGCACTCGACAAAAATTGGAGTCGTGCGCCACGCGATCATCAGATTGCAGCACTTGCAGCTATCACCCAATTGAATGTTCGCTACGTAACAGGCAAAGAAGATCCGTATGTCCGTGTTGATTGTTCTGGACTGTTGTGGTTGGCGTGGAGAACTGCTGGTGTAGATATGCCGCGACAGGCTGTGTCACAGATGGATCCGCACATGCGCGTGAAGCGAAGCGAAGCGATACTTGGTGACATTGTGGGCGAAGGAACGCATGTTCAGATTTACCTGGGTATGGGCTTGGCAATGATTCACGCGCCATTCAACGGCAAGTATGTGAAGTTCAAGAAGATGTCTGAGGAACAAGCAGCACGTGTTGTGTGGGCAAACCCCAGTTTGATTGCTACTTACCGTCTCTGACGGTTTAGTGAATTGCGCCGTCTGAACTACTGAGTGGCGATGCTTGTCGCCCAGTGCGCGTAGCAATGATTTCGCCAACAATTGATATTGCAGTTTCTTCAGGTGTTCTGCCGCCGAGGTCTAGCCCGATAGGTGAATGAACACGAGCCAAATCTGCTGCTGAAGTAATTCCCACTTCTGCCATGCGCTCTAGTCGCTTTGCGTGGGTCTTACGACTTCCCATAACGCCTATGTAGCCGGCTTTAGTTGCCAATGCACCTTGAATAGCGGGGACGTCGAACTTTGGATCATGCGTAAGGATGCAGACAGCATCGCGAGGTCCGAGACGCATTCCGCGTTCTTCAAACATGGGGGTTGGCCACGTAACGCGCACTTCGTCTGCCATGGGGAAGCGACGACGTGTTGCAAAAATCTCTCTGGCGTCGCACACGGTGACGTGGTAGCCGAGAATTTTGGCTACGCGTGCAAGAGCTGCAGTGAAATCAACCGCACCAAAAATCCACATGAGTGGTGGTGGAGAAAAACTCTCGATGAATACTCGCACCGTTTGAGTGTCATTGAGATCTTCTGGTGTTGATTCACCATGTGGTCCGTAGTGGCGAACAATGGTGCGTCCTGCTTCAAGTTCGCCAACTGCATCACGTGAAACAACGCGATCGATCTCTGCATTGCCGAGAGTGCCTGCTGCTATGCCTTGCGGTGTGACAACGAGAAGTGCGCCTACACCTGGGCCTTCAATAATTGTGACGAGGGCTACGGGGGAGTTATCGCGAACGTGCGATGAAAAAATGTCGTACGGATTCATGGTCACCATTCGAGTGGCTGAATGAAAAGGTGGATAATGCCGCCACATGTGAGACCAACAGCAAACGCATCGTCATCGGAGTAACCAAACGTGACAACTCGACTTGGCTGTTCGCCGGCCAAGATTGCGAGTGCTTCCGTTACAACTGCGCTCTCAACGCACCCGCCACTGACGCTGCCAATGACTTCGCCATCTTCATTGACGGCCATTGCGGCGCCTGCTCCACGTGGGCCCGAACCTTGAATGTCGACGACGCGCGCAAGAGCAATGCGCTTACCTGCTGTTCTCCAGCGATCGATGTCGTCTAATAGTTCACGCATGATTAATGACCTTTGTCAGTTGTTCAAGTGCGTCAAGGGAGTGGCCCTCAACAAACTTGTCTACATAGGGTAGGGCAGCAGCCATTCCCCGCGCTAGAGGTGCATAGCCCGGCGTGACTTTCAATGGGTTTACCCACACGGTGCGAAAGCTCACACGTTGCAGGCGTTGCATTTGCTCTGCAAGTACTTCTGGATCGCCTCGGTCCCAGCCGTCTGACAATATGACGACGATGGCGCCACGAGCCATGCCGCGCACACCCCATTCGTCATTGAATTGACGCAGTGTTTCACCAAGGCGTGTTCCACCGCTCCAGTCGTGCACTTGGTCGCCTGTGGCGCGCAATGCGCGGTCTGGGTCTTTCGATGAGAGTTCTCGAGTGACGCGAGTAAGACGCGTACCCAATGTGAAAGCTTCTACGCGCTGACGACCTGCGACGCCGGCATGAACGAAACGCAGCAATGCACGTGCGTATGGCTCCATGGAACCGCTGACATCAAGAAGAAAAACAATGCGGCGAGGCCGGTCACTCTTTGTTGTCCAACGACGACGCATTGGTTCGCCGCCAGCAGCAAGTGATGCACGAACTGTTGCACGCATGTCTGGACGACGGCCACGAGAACGAGTGGGCGTCATGCGTAGTGCTGGTCGAAGTGCACCGGCAAGACGGAGTGATTCCATGAAGTGTTGTGCTTGACGCATCTCGTCGTCGGTGTAATCAGCAAAATCTTTATCGCGAAGAGTTTCCACGCCAGAGAACCGCAGCGTGAGCGATGGCTCATTTGAAATCTCTGCCGTACCGCCTTCGGCGCCCTCTTCTTCAGTGTCAACTGCCAAAGTGATGTGCAGTTCTTCTTCATCTGGTGCATACGGAGATTCTTTGTGTTCCCAAAACACGGCAAACGCTTTATTGAAACCAGCAATGTCTTCAGGTCGGCGCACAAGTGTTGCGCGAGCAGACCAGTACACGGAATCTCTGTTGTCGATACCTACAAGCGAGAGAGCATTAATGAACGTCAACACAGAATCAAGCGGAGTTGGAATGTCTAGTTGTCGCAATACTCGTGCGAAACCGACGGCAAGGTGCTCAGCGTCTGATTCGACTGTGAAAGTCATGGTTACCCGTGAAGCAGTCCACGCTCGAATGCGTGCTGTACAACTCCGGCGATTCCGTGATCGCGAACTCTGGTTTGGTCCTCGCGATATTTCAACACAGTGCCGAGTGTTTGCTCCACGACGTATTCATTGATTTCCGTAACGCCAAGACGTCCGAGTGCGGTAGCCCAGTCGATTGTTTCTGCAACACCCGGTGGCTTGTACAAATTGATACCACGCAATGCTTCAACAGCACCAGCTACTTGACGCGCAAGAGTTTCCGAAGCTTGTGGAACACGCAGCTTCACAATGTCGACTTCACGTTCGAATCCGGGATGTTCGACCCAGTGATACAGGCAACGACGCTTCAATGCGTCGTGAACGTCTCGGGTGCGGTTACTTGTGAGAATCACGATGGGGGGAGTTGTTGCGGTGAACGTGCCTACTTCTGGAACGGTGATTTGGAAATCAGACAAGACCTCTAACAAATACGCTTCAAATTCATCGTCAGCACGATCAATTTCATCGATCAACAAAACAGGTGGCGTTGTGTTCTTGTGATCAATTGCGCGTAATAGGGCGCGCTTCAACAAGAATCGCTCGTCATATAACTGACCTTCAAGTTCGGCAGTGCCTTTGCCTTGCGCTTCACCGGATGCTTCAGCAGCACGAAGGTGAAGAAGTTGTCGTGAATAGTCCCAGTCGTACACAGCTTGCGCAGAGTCGATGCCTTCGTAGCACTGCAGACGAATCAGTTCAGTGCCTTGCCAGCGGGCAATTGTTTTTGCTAGTTCGGTTTTGCCAACTCCAGCTTCGCCTTCAAGGAATAGTGGACGATGTAGTGACAGGGCGAGAAAAACCGCAGTGACCAACCCTTCATCGGCGAGGTATCCGTTAGCGGCAAGGCCAGCAGCAACGTCGTGTGGGGTAGAAGGCTCGGAAGGCACAAATAGAGCGTAGGGGCGCAGGGCCTAGGAGTCCCACCCGAGACCAAGACGGTCAAGCGTGCGTAGCCAGATATTGCGATTGCCTGTCTTATCTTCGCGATCGAGTGACCAGCGAGTGGCTTGAATACCGATGAATCTGAATGGTTCTGGCGGGAAGGGCACCGGCTTAGAGCGCACAAATTCTGTGGCTGTTGCTCGTGTGCGTCGGCCGTCGATGAGGTCGAGCATGACTTCGGCTCCGAAGCGCGATGCAGCAACGCCAAGACCCGTATAGCCAAGTGCATATGTGACGCGCCCGCCCATCCCTCGGCCCCAGAACACACAGAATCGACTGCAGGTGTCGATAACGCCGCCCCACATATGTGAGAACTTCACGCCTTCTAGTTGAGGGAACGTTTCAAAGAAATGTTTTGACAACAGCGCCCAAGATTCTGGGCGAGATTCATTTTCCTGACGAACACGACCACGAAAGAAGTACACAGCGTCGTAGCCGCCCCACAAGATGCGATTGTCTTCGGTGAGTCGGTAGTAGTGAAACTGGTTAGGGATGTCACTGAGACCTTGACGATTTTTCCAACCAATGGATTCGAGTTGTTCGGGAGTGAGTGGTTCAGTAACCATGCAGTAGTCATAGACCGGCGCAATAAAGTTGCCCAATCTTTTCAACAATGGTTTGAAAGCATTCGTAGCCAATGCAACTTTTCCTGCTCGCACTTTTCCAAGCGGAGTAGTCACAAGTACGCCGACACCATCGCGTTCGATTGTGAGTGCCTTTGAGTCTTCGTAGATACGAACGCCCAGTGATTCGGCAGCAGCTTTCAGACCCCAGACAAGTCGGGCCGGGTCTACAACTGCTGCGGTGTCTTTTCTCCATAGTCCGCCGATGTACGTGGGAGAATTGACTTGCGCTTGCATTGCATCTTTATCGAGCCATTCAACGCGTTGGCCGAGTTTGCGAAGATCTGCATAGTCGTCTCGAAGTTCATCGAGATAAGAAGCAGGGTGAAGTGTTGATGCAACATCGATTGCGCCGGTTCTTTCCCAGTCACAATCGATGTTGTATTTCTTGATGGCCTCTTCAATGGCATTGAAATTCTTGAGACCTAGTTCTTCGAGTACTGCAACTTCGTCGGGAAAACGAGATTGCGCATTAGCAATTCCGTGTGTGAGAGATGAATCAACAAAGCCGCCGTTGCGGCCGCTTGCTGCAGAACCCACCTCATGTGCGTCCAGCAATACAACGTCACGTGAAGGGTCGCGTTCTTTTGCAAGAATCGCGGTCCATAGTCCTGTATAGCCACCACCAATAATGCAGAGGTCGCAACTCTCGGTGCGTACCAGTGTGGGATTCGAATCGGGTTCGTCGACGTCTTCGTACCAGTAGGGATACGTATCTGCGTCGGCGATCGCGTCGAGATGACGCTCGTCCATTGGTCTCACCACCTTGTGACCCTCAGACTACCTCGCTTGCATGATTAGGGTGAGAAACATGGAATTAGGAATACGGGGCCGTACTGCGGCTGTTGCTGCGGGCACTGCAGGTTTGGGCCTTGGAACAGCGAAAGCACTTGCTGCAGAAGGCGTTCGCGTGGTGGTGTGCGGTCGCGATCAGCAAAAACTTGACAAGGCAATTACAGAAATTGGCAATGGAGCTCAAGGGTTTATCTGTGATGTATCAACTGACCGTGGTGGACGTGAATTTGTAGAGAAGGCAATTGGCCTACTGGGCTCTGTAGACATTTTGATTGCAAATGGTGGCGGGCCTCCTCCCGGTGGTTTTGCTCACACGGCTGAAGAAATGTATTTAGAGGCTCTGCAGAAGAACTTGCTCAGTGTTGTTGCAATGTGTCAAGCCGCAGTGCCAGCAATGCAGCAACGCAAGTGGGGACGAGTTGTCGCAATTACTTCTGTTGCTGTTCGCCAACCAATGAATAACCTCATTTTGTCGAACACTGCGCGTGCCGGTGTAACTGGATTTCTAAAAACGCTTGCTCGCGAGGTTGCTGGCGACGGAGTCACTGTAAACACAATTCAGCCAGGCACTCATGCAACAGATCGCATCACTCAGTTGTACGGAGCGTCTCCTGACGTGAAGTCAATGGGAATTCCGGCAGGGGTAATGGGCGATGCAGATGATTTCGGGCGTATTGCAGCATTCATGTGTAGCGACTCTGCCAAGTTCATGACTGGTGTACAACTGCATGTTGATGGTGGCGCGTACGGCGGATTGCTGTAGTTTTTCGCCATGCTTCACCACATAGTCTTGTTTACATGGAATGACAAAGTCCCCACCGGCCATGCAGTAATTGCGGCAAATGAGTTGCGCAGATATGCCAGCACGCTCGACGGCCTTGTTTCCTACAACTGCGGACCAAACGCTGGTCATACTCCTACAGCTGCAGATTTTGCAGTGTCAGCCGTATTCGAAGATGTTGCGGCGTGGCATGCGTACGACACTGCCGATGAACACAATCGGATACGTGCCGAAGTGTTTGGCCCTTATGTAGCCACACGCTCGGTGATTCAGTTCGAAAGCTAAGACTTTCGTGTGGGGCGTTGTTCCCACCATGCTGATGCTCTCCATGCGATGAGCACGACGAGCCAGCCCATGAGCCCATCGATAATGAAATGCTCACCGAAATACACCAATGCAGTGAGCATGGCGGCAGGGTAGAGCAAGACAACAATGCGCACCCATCGTCGTGCGTTTCGTGCGAGCCACAGTGCGGCCAATAACGAAAGACCTGCGTGTAACGACGGCATGGCCGCAACCGGGTTCAGAACTGCGGCGCCACGATCCAAAGTCTTAGAGACTGTCTTGAGGTGAAGTTCCCACCAACCGCGACCAGTGATGCGTGAGACAGATGAGAGGTATCCCTTTTCTGCAATCATCCATGGTGGTGCTGCGGGAAACACAATGAAGCAAAAGACTGCAATGCCAATGGTGAGCGAAAAACGTCGGACGTATTGAATCCATACACCTCGGTTGCGCATTCGCAATAGAACGAGAGGTAACACAGGAACAACAAAATGTGTCATGTACAGAATCGCACCCACGACGTCGTACCACTTCACATCGTTCTGTATGTAGAAGTGTTTCTGCATCACGATGACTGGGTCATGACCGAAAGTAAGAAATCTGTCGATGTCGCGTAGCAGTGTGTAGTTAACCCCAATACCCCATTGGTCGGCAGTTCCTCGGCTGTAGTCGTATGCCATGTACATGGCCACCAAGATGAGCCAATCGCGCACCATCTGCTTCACTTCGGCGCGAGTACGACCTATGGATGATGCAGTGAATGCGCCCAACATCCATAGAAGAACAGCAATGCGATCAACGGGAATGCCGAAAGCAAAGATGCTCCAGAGAAAAACGCCGACATAGCTACAGACAACTACGCGTCGTGTAGATCCGAGTGAAATCTCGGACATGGGCATTGGCGAAAGTTACGCGTTATTTGATTCAAGTGCACGACGCACAAGAACTTGCGCGAGGTGTACTCGGTACTCAGCACTTGCATTCAAGTCTGACTGTGGTTCTGCTTCTGCAGCTGCAAGTTGAGCGGCATCTGCGATGCTTGCTCCGCCCGCGATTGCTGTAGCAACACTTGTTGCAAGCACAGGAACGGATCCCATGTTTACAAGTGCCACACCGGACTCTGTGCCACGCTTCCACGCAGCTACACCAACGATTGCCCAGTCTTGAGCACGACGGTTGAATTTCTGGAAGCCCCATGAAGCGCCGTTCATTTTTGGAACGCGAATCTCGGTGAGCATTTCATCTGGTGCCAAGGCTGACTCGAGGAATCCTTTGTAGAAATCTGCTGCTGCAATTTCGCGAGTTCCGTTCGGACCTTGTGCAACATACGTGGCGCCAAGAGCAAGCGTTGTTGCTGGCAAGTCTGAGGCTGAGTCGGCGTGCGCGATAGAACCACCGATGGTTCCACGGTGGCGAACCTGTGGGTCACCAACATGGCCTGCCGCATGAGCAAGCA
>Ga0208592_1000246_pt1 | contig 16561 bp, 10 predicted proteins | sample LakMenE18May10ns_FD_150712 | JGI IMG/M metagenome (GOLD analysis project Ga0208592, IMG submission 150712) | Freshwater microbial communities from Lake Mendota, WI - 18MAY2010 deep hole epilimnion ns (SPAdes) | ecosystem: Environmental > Aquatic > Freshwater > Lentic | place: Lake Mendota...
CTGTATTTTACGATCGACCGAGTCCTGAGATTTATGGAGTATGAGAAATTTGGTCTTAGAACGATTTGTCTCTACCTCGGTGAAAGAATGGCGTTCGGAATAAAATTTTAGACTCTTGGGTATCCCTTTACAGAAACAAAAGACATTTAGCCCCCCCGCTATAGTTACTGGATATGTGCTGTTAGCGTGGTAAGATTGGCTGTGTAAAGTGATAACTCCATAATTTAGGTAAATTATTAATTTTGAGTGTTTTTGGCGAATTTTTATATGGTTTTCACTGCTTTTTCTATTACGAGGTGATGGAATCATGCATCGACATCTTTCCTTTAATGAGCCCCTTCCATAGGAATAAAATACGCAAAGGCTCCAAATCAAGTTACAGATGTATATTAAGAAAATGGATAACAATCCATATGCTGTTATTCCAAACCATGTGAGGATGAAAACAAAAAAGGCATTGCTAAAGTCGTTTGTGAGGGCTGCTAAGATCAAGAAGACCAAACCCAAAAGTATAGGTAACCCTGTAAATAGGAAAAATATCCCGAAAATTAGATCATGTTTCATAAGTAAAAGAAAAACAACATAGGGCAGTATAAACAAGGCATAAGATGGGTTATAAACCATTCATTGCAGACAGTATAATGTAATGTGCTGGCTCCCTCCCTTTACACGGCAAAAACACAAAAAAAATTTAACGATCTCGTGATACTATGTATTTATATGTGTATATTCATTAAAATCCTCCCATGCGACAGTCCCTTTAAGGATTTAGTGTTTTTGTTTGGTTGAGCTGTGAGTTGTATACGCGTATTTTTGTGTTATTTCTGGGTTTATTTTCTTCAATTTTTCTTCATTTAGCAGATTCTGTAAAAATAATTTTTTATATATAAATATTTAGGGGCCTATAGCCTGTGCGTATGAGGAAAACGGTGGTTTATTATGACGTCACGCGGGGGGGGGTTTCCCCGTTTTAGGCGCCAGGTGGCGCCTAGGCTTATTACAGATTTTAATAATATCATGCAAAACTCATCAAAAGTATACTCGCGCGTCTGGCGCCTAGTCCGTGCGGTCATACGCGTTGCGTCATAGCAAACCGGTTTTTACGCATTACGCATACGCATGTACGCATTACGTAACTTACTACGCGATTTCACCGTATTTTACGGTGGGGTCAATGACCTATGAATTATTATTTTATATGCTGCTAAAATTGAAGGGTGGGTGGTGGGTCTCTATGGTCTAGTGGTTATCATACCCGCATGTAAACCACAGGTGCCTGAGTTCGAATCCACCCGGAGACACTGGGTTAGCGAAATATCCCCTGATGTAAAATTCCCTACCCAGCGGTTCTCCCCATATACTGACCTTGGGGCGGGGGTAAAACACCACAAGTACAATATCCCCCTCTCAATGAGTCAGTACCCTAGTAGTATAGTATACCTATACTAGTTAATAATATTTTACTTATTTAAATGTTGTATTTTATTGGGTTTTGATGTGTTAAATTTTTATTTTCTTTTTTACTATTTACACTGTTGTTTCTTCAAACCCCACTCTGTTTCTCAGCAATCTGCTTTGTACATGGTCCACATTATTGCACAACCTAATGTTACAAGTACTTAGGTAGTTGTCATCTGAAACAGAGTAATAATTAGTGGCTATTATAGTGTTTATTGTAGTATAAGAGGGCATCTCATCACCAATGGTCTGTGGTAAATTTTCATTTACATATTTTAAGAAAGGTTCTGACAGTGTGTATGTACCTGCAGCCATTATGCTAATTGCAGAGAGGTGTCTTAGAGAAGGCACAGAGTCTTGGTGCAGAGGTGGTGTAATGCAGGTGTGAAATGTATTGTACACTACGTATATTGCTATTCTAAAATCGTGTGACTTATAAGCGACTAATCTCATAAACAAACCTGGTTGTAGTGTTAGTACAATACAATCTCTATTTGTCTCACTACACTTACCTCTTAATTCATTATACCCACAGAGGCAGAGGGCGTTAAAGCCCTTATTAAGGTGTATTATACTTATTTCGTTAAGTGTAATGTATGCATATGGGTGTGGTGCATATATGTATAGTGTTTCTATGTAACATGGTAATAGATATGCTCCCTTCTCCTCCCTTTGCCATTGTTTTTCAACTTTTACTCTCTCTATTCTTTCTTCGTGTGTACCATTTAAAATGCATTCGCATTCTGATCTTTTAATCGTTTGTATATATTTTTTGAGTACACATTGACTGTTTGGTTCGGGCCCCAAACAGGTGCAAATATGATTGTCAGCTTTTATTTTTAAATATGGTTGCAAATAGATTGAGGTTATGTGGTGGATAGGCTCCCCTGCTAAGAGCTGTGCACACCTTTTTGTACGTGCATTATTACAATCAAAATTTTCAATTTTATCATCGTGCTCATTTATGAGGTGTATTTCGTGTTCTAATGCGTGTACGTTATTCATTTTATGTATGTGCTATTAGTGTATATTTACAACCGCTTGCCTATTCATTATACGGTACCACCAAATTTCTGTGTCTGTGGTGCCCACCTTTTGGCACCTACAAGAACATATCCTTACCCCGTAAGGTTCATTATATCGTATATTATTAATATATACAAACCAGTTATTAAATTTATCGTTATTTATTTTTAGGGACAAAAATCTATTTGTTATTTTTGGCAAATCCCTTATTATTGACACAGGCAGATTTTGCTCTTCTGTGCAAGGAATATTCACCTTTGACACTGCCAACGTCAGAGTCCTTAATGAAGGTAGTGTTTCTTGGCCTGTTGGCACGTTTTTGCATATGTGAAATATATTATGTAAATACAGGAAGATAGTAGTTTTATTTGTGGTGCGATATTGTGTTAGTCGTGTGAATAGGTTAGGTTGTATGCTTAGTGCAAAAATATAATTTTGATTTTGTGAAGTGTTATACTCATTTTGTATTTTTCTGAGATTACACAGGCAGAAGCTATTAAGTCCCCTTGCCAAAGATAGAATATTCCCCTGTAATTTTACAGTGCCAAATTTGGAGTCCGAGTATATTATTATTTTATTTATATTGTTTTCTAATAATATTTTATGTGAATCTCCGTATTCTTTTTCATTGTTAGCTTCTGCTAATCTATTTCTCAAACTTTTTACCTGGATGCACTCACATTTTTCTAGTATAAGTTTATCTTCAAGTATATATTGCAAGTGTATGGGAGCCAAGAATTCGTGCTTACCTGCCAGTGTCAAACTTGTTTTTATTTATAGGCATAAAATGTCCAATTTTATATGCTGTGCAACTGTGACAGTGTGCATTACAGTCGTTGAACTGGTAAAACAAATAGTCGAAAAACTGTAATCTCACATGCAGGGGGAACACTGAGGGTAGACTTACCGGTCTTGGTATTATATTTTTAAACGATTGAAAGTTTGGGTGCGTGTAATCAATGTTACCTGTGATGAGTGCGCTTTTGCTTAATTCTAACAGTGTAGGCACCTCACCTTGGCTGAAGAAATTCTCGCATGTGTGATATTTGTTATATAGTATAAAATACGATTTTCTTTTATTCTTTATTCTTACACGAACCAATGTGTGAAGAGGCCCCCCAGTTAAAGTTACGTTATAGGTGTTATTATCCCCAAAGGTTTGTTTAAATATTTTAAACCTGTACCGGAGGAAACATATACAAAACACATTTACTCCAGGCAATAGAAATACTGGCTGATCATAGTTTATATATATGGCCCCAGTTTCCCATGGATTGTATATGTATACCTGGGTAATCCGCTTACCTATTCTAAAGCTTCCTTTTTCGTCCCTAAAGAACAGAAACTTACCTGTCCCCTTCGGCTTAGGGTCAAAGTCAAATGATACACGACACTTACATTCTTCTTGTCTGGAAAATGGGGGCAAATTCTTTATGTTTGTCACATAATCTTCGAGTTCGATGTAAGTTTCTTCATATGCCACACCTTGCAGTGTTAATGGTTTTTTATTATGTTTATATATTATTTGATTCCTCATTTCTCCCCACCAGAATAATGCATCATGAGGTGCTAATTCTTCAAGAGTGGTCCAAAGATGTATACGGTCTATATTTGCACGCGGCCTAGTTAAGTAATATTTATACATTGTGATAACTATAGATTACACATGCATCGAAATAAAACTAAGTCCTACTTTGCTGGAGAAGAAAGAGGAGATGGTGTAGAGGTGTGGAGCTGTGTTGGAGACCAGGGTTATAGTGCAGCAGAGTAGACAGTAGACAGTGGCACAGGTGCAGAAGACACTTGGTGTGTAGACACGGTGAAGAAAATCTGTAAGACTGTTCACTCCTGGGGTTTACACTTGTGTTTTTTCATACTTTTGTAGTCACTTCTGGCCATCCTGGCTTTTAAGCACTGTCAACAAGGTGGAAGAGGTGTTAGCTGTTCCAGTGTCAAACCGAAACTGACGGTTTTTCTTCCTTCATCCTCATCCCTGGCTTCATTTCCATGTCTGTCTGCTATTAGTTTAAAATGACCTTACCTGACTATTCCCTGTTACCTCAACTAGGTTATAGCCTGGGGGTCTGTAATTGGATGTATCTACTACTGATTTGCGTAATTGGCCCTGTCTGGCTCCTTCTATATTGGGTTATCCACCCATTCTTCCATCTCTCTTTTCAATGTTTCAGGCAGTTTTTGCCAAGTTTCGTATGCATGATTTGGATATATTTTCCATTTTAATAATGTACATACCTCCTTTTTGTCTGGACATGTGTCTGTACAGTCCATGCCTCTGGTCATGTGACATTCAGTGGCTATGCAATTTTTTGTTCTTACTTTTGTATCAAAAAATTCGACTGGGAATTCTTCCCTATTTTGTGTGAGGCTTTCTAAATTATATTGAAAGATGGCACTTTTGCTTAGTGCCTTTAGGGATGGAGGGCTACACTCGTAGGGCCTCCCTGTTCCTTGTTCATTTATAATAAAATATCTTTCTCCTGGCCTAGTGCATGTTATATTTTTTATTTGTTTCTCTCTTGATAGCCTGCACCATATATTATAAGCAGTTTTGTGGCCATGGCAGAGGCAAAAATAATGCATGCCTTCCTTTAAATAGTAATGGCAAGCTGCCTTTGGGCCGCTATTACATAAGCAGAAAAAGCTTATTAGCATAGGTGTACTTGGTACAAAAATACGTACACCTGTATACTCGACGCTATCATTTTTCTCATGAGGCAATACAGTTATGTACCTACTTTTCCTCATTCTTGATGGTGCAAGTGGTTTTGCATGTATGTATATTATTTGGCTATGTGTGTATGTGTCAAAGGTCGTCTTATTTCTGAGCTGAGGTTGTCCTATTTTCTATTACATAGGCTGTCTGTGAGAGTAAGGTGTCGGTGTCCCGCCTTAACTGCTCCTAATTGGGGTGATTAAAGCCCAATTTGTTTTATGGCTCTCAGCTACTTTTTGACTGGCTACTGACCTTCTTTTACATACTATATATATATATTTTATTACTTTTAGTCCTTCAACTGGCGTCAAATCTTACCTTTCTTCGGCTTCTAAGCCTTCCTTCCCAGTTTCCTTCTTCATTTTCTTCCTCCTCTTCGCTTCCTTCTTCCTCTTCCTTCTCTGGTTCCTCATCGGAGGAATCCCCTGTGTTCTTTTCCTTACCTTCCTTCCCTCTTACTAGATCTGAGATATCATCTAAGATAAATTCTCTTTCTAAGTTTTCCAAATATTGTGTGTCCTCGAGGTCATCTGGAGGATTGACTGTGGGAGGAAGAGGTTCATTTTGCTGGTACTTAGTTGTGAGGGGGATTCCTTCAGGGGGATCCAGTTTATCATACTTGGTTATCGTACAAAAATCGTCGGTTAGGAGGTCTTCAAAATCATGAAGTAGCACCTTTCTAACTTCTTTTGGAATATAAGCAAAGAGGGGACTGGTAGAATCGTATTTTTTAACATCATCCATACTATACAGAGATGTAAATGAGTCTGCAATTCTTCTAACCAGTACTGTAGTATGAAGTACCCTTAACACCACATATGGTGAGGGGCTTAGTTTGGTTTTTAATGGCCTACTGGCCCCAGGATACTCTGTCCTATCTTTTACAAATACGTACATTCCCTCTTTAAAACCCTTGTTAACCCTAGTTTGATTTAATTTTGCTGCTGTTTTCAGCTGTAGGGTGATAATTTTTTCTCTTGCTATGGCCCCTGCCTTTTTAACAGACTCTGAGACCTCAGTTATGTGTGTACGTTGATTTTTTATTAAATGATGTGGCTGGGCTAGGTCCTCTCTGTCGAGGTACGACTTGGCCGAGTCATTGTCACCGTACACAAGAGAAGCTGGTTTAAAACCAGTACGAGGAGAAATTGTAGTATTTAAGATTTTTGCTGCCTCCCAGGCTAGATTTTTCCAGTTATAGGTCTTTTGCGTGGCTAAAAGCCGTTTAAGAATCAATTTTACAGATTGGACTGTTCTCTCAGCTGCCCCCCTTGAGGAGGGGTTTAGGCTGCTGGTATTAATTACAGTTACCCCATGAGCCGCCATATCCATTAAAAACGATTTTTCTCTGAATGCCGGGGCATTATCACTATGAAGCTTTTCTACATTTCCAAATTGTAAAATCCCATCTCGTAGTCTATCTGCTACTTCTTCATTTTTCTTAGTTTTTAATGGGTTTATGACCACAAAGTCTGAAAATAGGCACTTAGTTATGAGCAAATGGCGGTATTTCCCCCCACTATTCAAGTTTTCTGCGAGGTCCATTGTGATTTCTTGGAAAGCCCTCGTGGGGGTGGGGTAAATGCCTAATTTTGTCTTTTTATTCCCTGTCTGTGACAAAAAGCAACTATAACAGCAGGCTATAAAGTTTCTGGTTACAGTATATTTATTTGGAAAATAATAATTCTCGAGCTCCTGCAGCATTCTGTTTAAGCCTTTATGTCCTAACAAATGTGTATATGAAAGTAAAAGTCCCACCATTATGTTGGGCACGACTATTTTTTCATACCCATCCTCTACCATCAACAGGTCTCCCAGCAGAAAATATGTTTTAGGTGGTCCGCCCCCTTCTCTTTCTGTATATTTAAAGTTAGGTTCCTTTAGACATTTATTTCTTACAATCCCGTATTGATTTTTCTGCTGTCTGATAAATTCACTTCTCGTGAGACGCTCCCTTAGTATACTTAATGGGTCAGCTAGGCTGTTAAGATTTTTCACCCCCTGCTTCATTGAATTTACTACATAGTTTTTGCCCATAAGATGGTTATAATTATTTATTGTTAAATATTCTGGGTGGCTGTCCACAAATTGTATCCATTCAGGCAAAGTAAAGTTATGGCGGGGTAGCTCTTTGTAAAAGTCTCTTACTAAAACATCTTTCAAATTAAATCTTTCTAAGTCCCCTGGGGGCAGACCCTCCCTCGTGAGGAAATCTGCCAGGTTTTCTGAGGTCCTTACAAAGTGGAGTTTAACTTGTGGGTAATCACTTAGGAGCTTAAGACACCATCTCTTTATTTTGACTGAAGAGTTATGTACTTTTGAACTAAAAAGGTAATATAAGACTCTCGAGTCAGTGAGAAGTTGGACAGGAACCCCACTTATGAATCTCTCCAGAGAGTATAATGTGGATAGAATGGCAAAAACCTCTAAGTCAATAATGGGCCTGCTTTTAAAGGCCTCTGGTATCGTTTTTGAAACATATGCTATAATCTGGACTTTTCCCTTTAGGCTGTCCAGCCTGAATTCTACATTTTTGTTTACAAAGAAGGGGAGAAAAATCTCGTGACCCTGTCTCATATAAATTCCGTATATCAGAGGGGGTTTGTCAGATTCTGTATTAAATGAAAATATGGGTTTGTCTTTATGTCTTTCTAGGGATGACAAAAATATCATAGGTCGGTGGAGGGCCATGGCTAAAGCTTCTGCTAAATATAAATCTGGATCCATTCCCACTTTCCCCTGCATAAAATCGTCAATAAATTCTTGATAGTTTTTGTAATTCAAGTTGAAAGTAAAATCCTTTAATTTGTTGTTTAATATAGTACCTTTTCTCATCTTTTTTACAGCTAGGGTACGATATTCTTTGGTATCTTTAGGCAGGACACAATTATATATTGCTAAAGTGGAGATGGTTGACCAGAAGAAGGAGTCCACCACGTTCTCTTCAGTATAACCTAAAAGTTTCCCTTCAGGCAAAACATTAGGAGGCCGAGTTTTCGGCGTGGTGGCCTTGGCAGGAATGATGGGCAGAGAGGTGTGCAGCTTCACGGGTTCATAAGGAAGTTCCTTATCAAAAATCATTCTATGTACTTCATTGTCAAGGTCTAAGCAGTTTGGTACAATCTTTTCCCCATTTCCCCGTATTTTCTGTAGTAAAACCGCCCCCATTACATTTGTAGAGGTGGCAGCATCACAAAATAAATATTTTTCTGCCGTTTCATCTATTAAATTTCCAAAAAGTGGCTCTTTAACCAACATTTCTTTTATTTGATTGAAAGCTTTTAAATGGGCAGCTGTGGTTTTAAATTCAACTTTACTGCTTGTTAAAGGGGTTAAAATGGCGATTTGTTCCACAACCGACATATTTATAACTCTTCTTAATGAGTTTACGAGCCCTAAAAAGGCTCTTATTGATTTTTTACAAGTAGGAAATTTGAAGTCACGTACCTTCTCAATCCTCCTAGGGTCGGCTATTACATAATCGTGTGATATGTACCACCCTAGGAACAGGATTTTTGATTTTGAAAATTCACATTTCATTACATTTATTTTTGCCCCGTGAAAAGCTAGCCTGTCTACTGCCTTTTCAACAACTTCAAAATGTGCTGCTAATGTTTCTCCATATGTTGGCTTTAAATCGCTCGTAATTAATATATCATCCATATAACTTGTCACAGAGGGAAGAGGGTCCCTAACTTGTTTTACAACATTTGGGGCCTCATATACTACTCCCCCCCATTCATCTAATACTGGGGTGTGGTGTAGTATACGATTCATAGAATCTGAAAAATAACATGGGCTCAGGGAGCTTCCAGTGGGCAAACTGCACCACTGCCAGCTCCCCGAGGGGGTTAGAAAAGTTGTTAGTGCCATACTTTCTTCATCGATTTTTAGCCCCATAAAGGCATATCTGAGGTCCAAGCTTGTATACATTGCCCTCCCCTGTAGCATTTGGAGGGTAGAATTTATTTCTGGAATTACTGAGCTTGGGGTCTCTATGAGGGGGTTAATGGGGGAAAAATCTACGATTAGTCTCCCTAGGGTGCCAGGCTTTGCTCTAGGCACTAAATATGCACTTAAACCATACAGGTGGGTTCCATTTGGAGAGATGGGGGATTTCCTTATGTACCCATATTTTAACAAAAATTCGCAAATGTCGTCTAAATGCCTTTGGTCAGAGGGGGAAACATGAAAAATTCTTTTTGATCTAGGTAGTGTTTCTCCCTCCCTTAGCCTCAGTTTTATGTAACCCAAAGTTAATGAGAAATTTCCTGAGTCCATAGCATGTAGGGCGACTGCTGAAGGGTGTTTTTCTAAGAAAATACGTTTTAAGTGCCCCTGTACTTCTGGCTTATGCTGAGTTAAATCGATGGCTTCACTGGCATCTTTATATATTATAGTTGGCAGATCGATCCCATGAGGCTCTATTATTTCCTCACTGATATTTCCCTCCCCTGAATATGTAGGCTCCTTTGCCATTACCGTATCTGCTAAATCTAGGTCTGATACTTGTACGTTTTCTGCATGCACTGGTGAAATTTTATTTATTCCATATATAGGCATATGAGGAGTCTCGTCTGGGGTTAAAGGGAGGATCTCTCGTGCAATGGGGAACTCTCTCAGGGCTGCTTTTAGGCATCCTCGGTTCTCCCTAGAAATATCTACAGGAATGTAGTTATTTATTATTTCGTACTTACCCAAAATTTCACCTTTAAACCAAGATTTACCACAGTTTTTTACCAGTGCATAGGCCATGTAGGCTTTCCTTTCATGACAAAACTCTATACTGTCTCTAGATGGTATTATGGAAATCGGTCCAAGTATAGGTGAGGTAATTAGTACGTAGTCTGTTCTAACTACTGGTGCTGCCTCAGGCAGATAGAACTCCAAGGTCTTTGTTTTAAACGGTCCTATCTCCCCTTCAGCCCAACAGGTAGACAGCTCTCTTGGCGAGGTTTCATACACCTCACAAGTTTGGGCCAGGTCTGGGTGATTAAAGGCTACCCTTGCCCTGGGGCTCTCTTCAGTTGAAGATTGCTCATAAAATACGCCCCCCTTACCTTCTCTTAGGAGGTCTGCTCCTAGTAGCAAGGATGGCTGGTCAGGGATGTCAGGTATAACATAAATACATATACTTACTCCTTGTTTATATTTTGACAGGCTCACATAACACTCGAATGCCCCTTTTACCTCTATATTATTATTGCTAAAAGTATTCACACTTTTTATGTTGTTTTCTTCAAGCTTAATATGTCCCTTGAAAAGTTTTTTATATAGAGAGAAGTGTAAAATTGTTAGGTCTGACCCTGGGTCCACACAGCCTATGACTCTAAATTTGTTTATATATACAGGTATATATACTTTCTTATCTGAAGGAAGGGTGGAGACACCAAAGACTGTACTCGTATAAGATATGTTGTAACATTTTAAGGAGATAGCATCAACAATGGCATTCATGCTTTTACTGCTTATAATATTATTATTATTTTTATTTTTATTTATATATATTAGTGGTGGAGGGTCACCTCTGGTTGGCTCAGGACGGGTATACATTTTACTACCCAGGTCGAGAACATGTGTCCTCTGCATGCTTCCTTCAACGCCACAGGCATACATTTTACTGCCCGAAGCAATGGCACCCCAGGGTGTCTGTCTTGCACAGCTTACCCATTCAGTGGGCCGTGCCATTGGGAGGTCCTCCACCTTATATTTTATTATATTTGCAGTTGCACTTATGCCACCGTATCCAGCTATCTCTAGTAGATTTTTGCGTAAATTTTTACTTTCATCTGAAATTTTTGGATTGCTATCTACGTTTTTATCAGTCTCTGGCTTCTCCACGCCTAGTCATGGGTTCCCACCCCATATGCCCCCCTTTCTGTAAGGGCAGATGGCGGAGGGGTGCCCTAATCTTGGCTGTACGTGTCCAGGGCAGGCCTGACAGGTGTCTTTTGAGGGCAGGATGTTAACCCTTCTGCCATTATCAGAAACCATATTTGGGCATCCATCTACTGCTCTGTGGTCGGTTTTGCCGCACAAAGAGCAATAATTTTTATTATATGAGCCTTGCTTATTATTGTTATACCTGTTATTTGGTTTATTTGGTCCCTTCTGGAACCGTCCCTGACTATTTCTTGGCCTGTCCCCAGTTTTAAAATTACTATCTCGGGGTTTTGGCCTGCTCTCTTTCATGCCATATTTGTCTCTCCAGGCCGCCCTCATGTCTTGCTGACCCCCACTTTTATTATTGTTATTGTTCATGGGTCTGTATGAGGGGCGAGGAGGCTGGCTATTTAAATTTACCTGTGGAACAAACCTGTTTTTCTCTCGTGGTTCAGGGGTCCCAGGTGACTGTGCTGAAATTTTAAACACATTATATTTCTTCATATTATTATTATTATTTTTCCCATTTGATCTGGGGTTGGCCTTTCTGTCCATACTATTTGCATTAACTCCATTCATCCGGATATCCTTATCTATAGTGTGTCGGTACATATTTAGTACACGTGAGAGTTGGACAGCAGTTAAAGGCTCACCCAGTCGTGCAGATTTCTCATTATTCTGATTTTGTACAATCAGTGAACTAGCTGTAGGGAGGGCCTTAATTAGGCCTGAAATTACCTCGAGGTTATAGCTAGTGGTCCTTGCAATTCCTGGTGGCATGTTACTTGTGGCTCTAGAAGCCAGCCTCTGTATAGTGGCCTCGACCTTGGCCAAATCAGCTGTCTTAGGAGCTTTATAGGCATATAATCTTGCCCTGGCTTCCTCAGGCTGTAATCTTTTATCAAAATGTACGAGTAAATTATGGAAAATATTAGTAGGATCTTCTTTATTTTCGATCCACCCATATAATAACATATGCGCATTTCCAGTTGTGGAGGCCAACATCATCTCATTAAATTCTGGCTGTGACAGATTACATTGCTGTTGCATAGTTTTCAACATGTGTAAGTATTCTAAAATGTTCATCCCAGTTGGGGATCCATTAAATTTATGAGAGCCAGAGGGCAGAAGCTTCATACAGTCTGCCCTCTGTCTAGAGGTCAATAGTGTTGGCACGGGAGAGAAAGTTTTAGGGGGCTCTACTTGCTGGTTAAGAGTATGGGAGTTCATCTCTTTTTCAATCATGGACATTTCTATTCCAGCTGTAGTTTGAAGGATGCTATTTTTCATCCTATTTCTCTCCATTAATTGCGCATTATAGAAGCTCGTACAAAGGTCGTCTATGCCTAATTCCATAGTTTTTAGTCCAGTCTTTTTGGCCAATTGTGTATTATCATGTAAAACTTTTAATAAGAGTTTTCCTAGAGGGTGATTGTTAGTATACTCATAATGTATTCCTGGGTTTAAAGTAGTGTCTCCATCTAGGGCTGCTGCCTGCAGAACATCAGCCTCTTGGTCATCACCATTTCGCTCAGGGTCATTACGGGGGTCATTAATAAAATTTTCAATTTGATCATCTACCTCAAACTCTGGGGGGACTGGGCTAGTGCTTTTGGAGGACCCTGGGGTCAAACTTTTAAGCTTAGAGGCGAACATTTTTATGCCTTATATATAAGAGCGACTTATATATAAACAAGATTTTTCTTGTAAAAAGTATATTACGATTTACTCTACTGAAAGAGTGGGAAATCGTCTTCCTCCTTATATTAAATTTTCCTTACCTGTGGAAAATTGAGATCTTTACTGTGTGTAACTGTGTAAATTACAGTGTAGAGAGCTGTGTAAAGTGTTTTGCCTTAGGCTGAGTTAGCAGATAATTATATATACGCTGTGCACTTTTTCAGCTGGCAATGTGATACGCTTTTAGCTCAGAGAAGGAGGGGATGTGGAATGCAAGGTTTTGCACAAGGAAAAATGGATTCTTGGAACTGACAGTCTATACTTTTTCAATTCCAACACTCACTGCTTTGCTTCTTGATATCCTTGGAGAGGGATTAGGCACCTTCGGAATGAAAGGTATTCGATAACGTTCGAAAGATAAAATTTATTTTTCTTTGGAATGGTACCCTCCCCTTACAAAGGCAAAAACAAAGATGATTCAATAGGACGATGCACCAATTGTTTGTGGCTGCCGGTGGTGTTTTAAGATGTTAAAGTAACCCTTCTTTCACTCTGTATGATATTTGAAATAAAGTCGATTATCAACACCAACTTGGTAGCCAAAACTAAATCGATTCTACGGGTTTACGAGGCAACTTTTATTAAAGAAAAATACGAGTAAATTTCCCCGACAAAAGCAACCGATTTTATCCTCTCCCCGGCGACGTCGAATATAGGATTTAAACTCTTAGTTCTCGTGGCAGGATCCCTTTAAGGCAAATCACTATATAAGTGCCACACCCCGTCGCTGGCTCCGCCCGTGTAGTATGTCTTTAAGACAAAGATGTACAAAACGTGGTTCAGTGATATTTTAATGAATGCTCAAGTCGCCCTTTAAGTAATTGCTTTATTCTTTGCAGTCGAACGCGTCGCGGATGGTCGGCAAAGATGAAGAAGTTGAAGGTCGTCTACCCGTCCCGGCTCCAACCACTCTCCTTCCGGATATCGTATTATCAATCTTAAGGCTACTATGTTCAATAAAACAAATGGGGTGAAGTTTAATCTAAGTGTTTTATTTAGCAAAAGTAACGCAAAGATGATCGAAAAATATCAATAAAAGCTTCGTGCCAAAATGTGGCAAATCCGTATACCAAAAGTCGTCTTTGCACCTAAGATTTTAGCGAAGGATGGAGAGATGCTAAGTGTGGTGGAAAGATAGAGTTTTGGTAAGAATGGTTGAAGTAAAAATTCTAAGAAGCCTTAAAGTGCAGTGTCTCAAGATTCTAGAGCAGAGAATCGTGGAGAATGTGTCCTATGGTGTGGGCAGTAAAGATCTGCCACCAGGTGTGGACCTGGGGCTTTTTATAGGGAGGATGGGAGTGCAATTAACATTCCAATCCTCCAATTATCTACATTCCAGAAAGTGCGCTTCTTAGAAACAGGGTCAAACGTAAAAGATTTGTACTGAAAGTACTGTATGGACAGAGCGAGCGAAACAGGTGGGCAATTTAGAGTCATTAAAGTAATTATGTACAATAAGGTTCTTGCCTCAGCTGTTACCATGCAGGAAAATACGCATTGGGACCAGGCTGGGGCTTGGAGTAAAGCGCTGCCTGGCCGGTTGCGTAATCTAAGTTATATAAGCCAAAATAATGGTTTTAGAATTTTCGCTAAATTTGCAAGTGCTGCATGGTGGGCTCGATCCACGCTCCTCCGGGGTTAGTGTTCGCCGTCCTAACCACTACACCACGGGGGAGGGGGTTTTCAATACTCAAAATCAGGGCTATTTTAAGATACCAAGATTTTGAGGATTGAATTTTTTTTATTATTGGCGAGCGTTGGTCTTTTAAAAAGAACCAACGTTCGCCAACTAATTTAACAATGAATATAGTATAAATGCTTACAGCTAAAGTATATATACAAGGAGAGGAGAGGTTTGGTGAGAGATCATGTGTCTAAATATTATAGAGTGAGAGAGAGCTAGAGAGTAGAGTGGCAGTTGTAAAGGCAAGGTCTCACGAGATTCTTGGCGACACAAAATGGCACAAATAAATATATTTATTACTATAAAAAGGGCTTCTTCTTCTTGATCCTCGTTCAGGTGCTGTCTGTCTTTGTTGTCACTGAAACATGGGAAGTCTTTGTTTAGATGGGAGGTGCAGGTGCACCCTCACACCTTCCCCTTACTCACTAAAAAAAATGGCAAAAAAAAATTCGGTAATGCCAAATTTTTTTGTTCACTAGTTTGTTTTTCCAAATCTGAAGATGCTTGACGTTGTAGCATCGCTTTCTTGCCTCTGGAAGCTGAAACCGTTCATCCTTGATGTGCTGGCCTCCTCGTTGATCATCTGTGGCATGTTGTTGAATCTTGGTCTTCCTTCTGGATTTTGTACTCTGATTCTACGTTCACTGTTGTAGAACTCGTTGGTTCTCCTTTGTCCCAGTCTCTTCTCTCTTTCATGGGCATTTCTTTGCCTCATATTTTCATCTTGCAGTTTTTGCATCCTTATTTTCATGTTGTGCATTTCCTCCGCGTGTTTCTGTGATTTTGTGATGTTGTCTTCAATTATTTTCCTTGCTGCTCTCAGTTCTAAGTCCTTAGTCCTCACCAGGGCGTCGAAGGTAATGAGCTGCTCCACATGCATCACTTTCATGTTGTTGTTCTCCTGCAGGAGAGCTTGAGTCTCGTTGTAGTATTCTTGGCATTTTTCGTATGTTTCTTCATATTTTTCTCTCATGGCTTGTTCTCTCACCAAGGTCTCCTCCCTGAACTTATCATGTTTTTGCAACATCCTTCCAACTTGCTCATTGGAAAAGTGTATCAGTGACATCTCGCCGTCGTAGATCCTCTCGTCATCGCCATCTTGAGGCTCGGTTTGGCATCCCTGATCCATTGTTCTAGGGATGGGTGTAGAGGTTCTTTGATGCTCGCTGGCGCAGGCTGTTTCTATGTTGTCACACAGTTTTTCAAAGTCTTCACTGATTGCACTGTAGTTGTGAGGGTCCTTTGTTCCCCACTTCAATTCTTCACAGGGGCATCCCCTGGTGGTACACATCTCCTCGGTGCACCCTACAGGTGTCTCCAGGTCTCTCATCAGGTTCTCGTGCTGCTCCACGGGGTTCTGCATCTCCTGGCTCTCCACCACCTGGTTCTCCATCGCCTGGTTCTCCATCACGTCCAGCAGCTGGTCCAGGTCTTCTGAAATCTGTAGGATGTCCTGGTGATCCTGCAACTGAAGAGGATTTATCTCAATTGGTAAATTATTTTGCATAAAAGCCAATTGTAAATTGTTATTGTAATGTCCAATGTTTTCAATTTGCAAAATTTCAAAACTCAATTCTGATTCTGCATCTGAATAAAATATCTGGTCTTCTGACTCAAAACCACTGTCTTCGATACTCATTTTTTACAGTGTAGTGTTCGTGTTGTTTTTTATTACAGTGTAGGTGCTTTGAGTGTGTGGCTTTTTGTCAGCGATGGTACATATGTATATAATGTACATAAATCCTATTATGAGGATAAGTTTACAAATACTAACCATTACCTGGTCGCTCATTTAGTATTTTGTTCATGCAGCGACTTATTGATTTTCTAGTGCAATTTGTTTTCTGACACCAATTGTCATCAGCTACGTTAGCTGCGAAATATGCTAGTCCAAAAAGTGCAAAAACTAATAATATACATCCGCAGATGTCTGTTTCTGAACCCATGTTTTATTCATAATTTGTATAATAAATATTTAAATTTTGTATGTATAGTGTGTTATACTGATATTTGAGTGTTTTTGCTGTGAGAGGGGG
>Ga0208592_1000247_pt1 | contig 16495 bp, 16 predicted proteins | sample LakMenE18May10ns_FD_150712 | JGI IMG/M metagenome (GOLD analysis project Ga0208592, IMG submission 150712) | Freshwater microbial communities from Lake Mendota, WI - 18MAY2010 deep hole epilimnion ns (SPAdes) | ecosystem: Environmental > Aquatic > Freshwater > Lentic | place: Lake Mendota...
CTCTGCGTTTGTTTCCACTAAAGATGTCGGATCCATTAAAATCAAAAAGTAAATAAACAAAACTCGTGTAGAAATTAGACCCATTGTTTTTATATCCCAGGGCAAGTACCTTATTCGAGCTTGAATCGAAGCTTACATCGGTAATTAATCCATCCATGAACATCGAATCCACAGGAGATATGCTCAGAGTATCTTGCCAAATCGCTGGCATACGGTATCTTTTAGCATAAAAATTGTTCCAGTTTTTCGTCAAAAGCACCAATGAATCGTGGTCATAGTACAATCCCTCACAATCAAATGCATGTCCATTGCTTGGTCCATTAAACTGATGTTGATCCGTGTATTTAAATACCCTTTTTTCGGCTGGAACCGAATGCGTGGTGGTCGTACTAAGGTCTGACTTACTCACTTGGTAAATGGCTAAATCCGTTCGATTTCCTGCATTATTACCAAAATCACCAATGTAAAAATGAGTGGAACTTTGAGTTAAGCCTTCCCAATCAACATTGGTAGACGCTGAAACTAAAACACTGTCTATGATGTTACCTGATAAATCCAATTTGAAGAGCATTGGCAAAGATCCACCGTCATTCAACATCCAAATATGATCATCCCAAACGAGCATTCCAGAATTTTCAATCAGCCTTGAACTTAAATTCTGAACCAAGGTCGGCGTGTAATTCGTTGGAGAATAGAGGCAGGTCCCGTCATTGAAAAGTGCAGAAGCATCATAATTCATGGCTTGAGGATCGGTACACCCGCTTTGCGCGCGCAAATACCCTGAGGCAAATACACAGAATGCCGCTAAAACAATTTTTGTTCCCAATGTTCGCTTTCTTTTTTATCGATTAACCCTAAACTTTCCAATTGCTTTACAACTTCTTCAAATGCTTGGCTATTTAATTCCTTGCCATAGTTCCACTCCGTTTGATCCAACCAAGAACGCACCTTTTCAACTGGAAGTGCGTACTTCCATGAAAATTGTTCCGCAGATGTTGGATCATTTTTCAATTTATAGGCCTCCTTTTGGACGATCCCAATAATGGATTGAAGGAGTGAGTAGTCCGTTTGCATTAAGCTAGATTTAACAGCAATCACAAAGCAAGGCCATGGCGTATATACCTCATCCAATAAGCGGCACTTATTTTGTTCAACAAACGGAGAGGTTGTATATTTCTCCCATAAAAATCCTTGTGCTTCTCCATGGTTTAAAGCCCAAATACCACCATAAACATCACCAACTACGTTAAATTTCAATTCCTTTAAGTCCCAATGCTTCTCTTTTGCCTTGACATAGGTCATTAAATGTGAACCAGAGCCTTCACGAGATATAGCAAAGGTCTTTCCTTGTAAATCAGAAACCGTGCGAATCGCATCATTTATCGGAACGTGGATGCCCCAACATAGCGGACTCTCAACATACACATTTACAATTTTTGCATCAAGTCCAGCTAAAATAGCCCTTGTGATTCCCTCCGTTAACAGAACGGCAATGTCTATCGTACCAGCCTGCAAACCTTTGATCATTTGTCCGGTTCCACCGTTCATGTCTGACCAATGCAATTCCGCTCCGATGGCCTGAAATTTACCGTCTTCAATCGCATTGCGCCATGGAAGATTGAAGTGTTCTGGTACTCCTCCTATTTTAAATCGTTTCATTCGGATGGGTTCTGGTTAAAAAATTGCCGATCATACAAACGCTTATAGTAGCCATTTTCCAATTGCAATAATGAAGCATGATCACCTAATTCGACTAATTCTCCTTTATCCAGCACCGCTATTCGGTCTGCTTTTTGAATGGTCGATAAACGGTGTGCGATCACAATCGAAGTTCGACCAGCTGTGAGTTTCTCGGTTGCCGACTGAATCATTTGCTCACTCTCACTGTCCAAGCTTGATGTCGCTTCGTCCAAAATTAATAGCTGAGGAGCGTAAACATATGCTCGAATGAAAGCCAATAATTGACGTTGTCCAACGGAAAGCATCCCTCCCCTTTCTCCTATTTGATGGTCGTAATCATTTGGAAGCCTCATGATGAATTCGTGAGCGCCAACGGCTTTTGAAGCCTCAATAACTTGCTCCCTGGAAATCGTTGCGTCGCCTAAGGTAACGTTGTTGTGGACGGTGTCAGAGAACAGAAAAACATCTTGTAACACAACCGCAATGTTTTTTCTTAATGTTGGTAAATAGATGGCTTGAATCGGCGTTTCCCCAATCAGTATTTCCCCCGCATCATGCTCATAGAACCTGCCCAATAAATTAACAATGGTTGTTTTACCAGAACCTGTAGCCCCAACAATTGCGATGGTTTCTCCTTGATTGATGGTTAAATTGATTTTTTTAAGCACCGGAACGCCGCTTTGATAGGAAAACGAGACATCCTTGAAGTGAACATCTTGCGCAAAATTCACTTCCCGGATAGTGCCACCCTCTTGTAAGTCTGCTTCTTCATCCAAGACATCGAACACACGCTCTGCTCTTACCGTTCCACGCTGCAGTATGTTAAATTTATCTGCTAATTGCCTAATTGGGCGATAAAGTTGGTTAATCCACAAGGTGAAAGCAAATATTTCACCATACATGGATCGTATTTCAAGGGCAGATTTACCTGAAACATGCAATGCACCAAAAACCAATAAAAAAGCGATGGATAGGGAACTCAATACTTCCACCACAGGGAAAAAAATAGAGTTTGCCCATACAGCCTTTAAATGTGCCTGACGATGCGCTCCATTGATTTTTTCGAACCGTTTGTATTCCTCCCTTTCACGGTTAAATAATTGGACAATACTCATCCCGCTTATGCGTTCTTGAACAAAAGTGTTTAAGCGCGTTACAGCCATGCGTTCTTGCTGAAAAGATTCTTTCATGGACCGTGCAAAAACCTTTGTTGCAAACAACAAAAAAGGGATGGGTATAAGCGTCATTAGCGCCAATTCCCAATTGCTCAGAAACATTAAAACCAAGATGAAAATTAAGGAAAACAAATCAGAAATGATTTCCATGATTCCCGAGGAAAACACCTCCGTAATGGCCTCCATGTCAGAAACGACTCGAGTTACCATTGCGCCAACTGGATTCTTGTCAAAATAAGACATGCGAAACCGCAAAAAATGATGCATCATTTTTTTACGTAAATCGAAAATAACCGATTGAGCAAGTAAATTGGAAAAATACGAGGAAACCAGCTGTAAAAGTCCTTCCACCATTAAAACACCCAAGAGGATGAAAGACCAAAAAAGCAGCATGGATGGATTTTGTGATTGAACAATGTATTTGTCCACCATGTTCCCAATTAACCAAGGCCTCAAAGGTCCTGGAATGGATAATAATAGAACAGAAACCATGGAAATTGCCAAATATTTGCGGTACGGTTTCGCAAAAAACAACAAGCGTTTAAAAAGCTTTTTTTTGGACGGATTGACAGGCTTCATTTTCTCGAACAAAATTACATTAAATCAACGAGAATTGAATCCGTTTCAAGCCTCGTCTCCATTGAAATAGCGTGGATTTTGCAGAAACTTTTATTTTGCCTACCTTTGCGTTCAATTTTCGAAAGACGTGGGAGTAAAAATATTTGCTGGAAGATCATCAGAAGCTTTAGCTGCTAGGGTAGCAGCGAGTTTCGGCGTGAAACTTGGAGACGTAAAAGTAAGCGTCTTCAGTGATGGGGAATTTCAACCATCATTCGAAGAGACGGTTCGTGGACAAGATGTTTTCATCGTTCAATCCACGATGCCTCCATCCGAAAATTTATTCGAACTGCTTTTATTGGTAGATGCAGCCCGTCGTGCTTCAGCGCGCAAGATTATTACTGTTATTCCATACTTTGGTTTTGCTCGTCAAGACAGAAAAGATAAACCACGTGTTGCTATCGGTGCTAAACTTGTTGCAAACATGTTAATGGCAGCAGGCGTTGACCGCGTCATGACCATGGATTTACACGCGGACCAAATACAAGGATTTTTTGAAGTTCCTGTAGATCATCTTTACGCTTCCACCTTGTTTTTAGCAGAAATCGAAAAATTAGATACGTCTAATTTAGTCGTTGCTGCTCCAGATGCTGGTGGTGCTAAACGCGCCAATTCTTATGCGAAAAACCTTAATTGTGGACTAGCGCTTTGTCATAAACACCGCAAAAAAGCGAATGAAATCGCTGAAATGACGGTTATTGGTGATGTAGATGGGAAAGACGTCATCATCATTGACGACATGTGTGATACTGCCGGAACATTGACAACCGCTGCTGATCTATTGATCGAAAAAGGCGCTAAAAGTGTTCGTGCTTTTTGTACACATGCCGTTCTTAGTGGACCTGCATACGAGCGCATTGAAAATTCTCAATTAACCGAACTAATTGTAACAGATACGATTCCTTTGGCTAGAAATAGCGATAAAATTCGTGTCATTACGGTAGCTGATTTGTTTGGAGACGTCATTAAACGACTCATAAACAACGAATCAATTAGTTCTCATTTTGTAATCTCTTAAATTAATATAAACATGAAAACAGCACATTTGAGCGGTTCGCTTAGAACGAACGTAGGGAAAAAGGATGCTGCCAGCCTAAGAAATGCTGGTCTAGTTCCTTGTGTGCTTTACGGACAAGGTGAGCAAACTCACTTCGCAGTAAAGCGAACAGAAATGGACAAAATCGTTTATTCACCAGAAGTTTTCCAAGTTGCTTTGGATATTGAAGGTAAAAAAGCGATGGGAATCATTCGTGAATTGCAACAACACCCAACGAAAGACACCATTCAGCACGTAGACTTTTTGGAATTAAGTGAAACGAAACCAGTTCGTGTAAAACTTCCAGTAAGATTAACAGGGTCTTCTCGTGGTGTGTTGGCCGGTGGTAAATTAATGACGGTATTCCGTACACTTCAATGTGTTGGATTAGCAAAAGACCTTCCAGATGCCATTACTTTAGATATCTCTAAATTACGCATCGGTCAGTCGATTCGTGTAAACAGCATTGAAATTCCTGGTGTAACTTTGTTAGACCCTGCGAATGCAGTTGTTGTTTCTGTCAAAATGGCTCGTGGTGCTGTTAAAGGCGCAGATGTTGACGACGAAGAGGAAGAAGAAGCATAAAACTTGGATGACCTGTTCATCAATAAAATCAAAAACCGTCCTTGTGGCGGTTTTTTTTTGCCCAATAGAGAAGATATTCTTTTTTGATTTGACAATTGTTCCTTAATTTCGTTCCATCCATATGGCTGCAAAATCAATTGTTATTATTCCAACGTATAATGAACTCGACAATGTCGGTCCAATGGTAGACGCCATTATTTCATTAGATCGTACGTTTGATGTTTTATTCATTGATGATTCTTCTCCCGATGGAACGGCAGATGCGATTCGGACATTACAAGCGAAATTTACAGACCGAATTCATTTGGAAAAACGCAGCGGAAAGCTTGGTTTAGGAACGGCCTACATTCATGGCTTTCATTGGGCACTTGCACATGATTACGACTACATTTTTGAAATGGACTGTGATTTTTCACATAATCCCAAAGACCTTGTTCCTCTACTAGAAAGATGTGAAGCCGATGCAGATGTGGCGATTGGTTCACGCTATTGCAAAGGTGGACGGGTCAAGAATTGGCCCTTGAAACGCATCCTAATGAGTTACTTTGCAAGTGTTTATGTGCGGATCATTTTAATGATTGGGATCAAGGATACAACAGCAGGATTCAAATGCTACCGAGCGGAAGTATTGAGAAAAATCAAGCTAGATAATGTTACTTTCAAAGGTTATGCTTTTCAAATTTGCATGAAGTATGCCGCACTAAAGCATGGGTTTATTGTGAAAGAAATACCCATCACTTTTATTGATCGTGTGGTAGGAGAGTCTAAAATGTCAACTGGAATATTCAAAGAGGCCTTTTTTGGGGTTTGGAAAATGCGTAAAATGGACTTATGAACAACTATTTAATCAAAGCAGGAACAATAGTAAACGAAGGGAAGAAATTTGTGGGGGATGTGCTGATTTTAAATGGACGCATCGAAAAAATTGGTTCTACTATTGATTTGCCACAAGGAGTCGTCGAAGTAAATGCCGAAGGGAAATACGTATTGCCCGGTTGCATTGATGATCAGGTTCATTTTAGAGAACCAGGTTTAACACATAAGGGAACCATCTATTCCGAATCTCGCGCAGCAGTTGCTGGGGGCATCACCTCGTTTATGGAAATGCCTAACACGGTTCCGAATGCCCTTACCCAAGAATTATTAGAGGACAAATACCAAATTGCTGCACAATCCTCTTTAGCAAATTATTCCTTTTTCATGGGGGCATCGAACGATAACCTAGAAGAAGTGCTAAAAACAAACCCTCAAAATGTGTGTGGTTTGAAAATATTTATGGGGTCATCCACTGGGAATATGTTGGTGGACAAAGAAGCGGTATTAGAAAGCCTCTTTTCACGCGTTTCCATGTTGATTGCCACCCATTGCGAAGATGAATTAACCGTTCGAAGAAATTTAGCCCTTTTCCAAGAGAAATATGGAGAAGATATCCCGATTGAGGCGCACCCCATCATTCGAAATGAAGAGGCTTGTTACTTGTCTTCTTCTTTAGCTGTTTCATTAGCAAAAAAACACCATTCAAGGTTACATATATTACATATTTCTACCGAACGAGAGACACACTTATTTGACAACACACTTCCATTAGAGAAAAAAAACATAACCGCGGAAGCTTGTATACACCACCTCTGGTTTTCTGATCAAGATTATGCGGAAAAAGGGAATTTTATTAAGTGGAATCCCGCGGTGAAAACAGCTGCTGACCGCGAAGGAATTTGGAAGGCTTTACTTGACAATCGCATTGATGTTATTGCCACAGATCACGCACCTCATACCTTTGAGGAAAAATCGAATAAATACCTAACAGCTCCTTCGGGAGGTCCATTGGTCCAACACGCATTAATTGCCATGCTCGAAAAAGCGAAAGAAGGGAAAATTAGCATCGAACGCGTAGTTGAAAAAATGGCGCATGCACCTGCCATTCTTTTCCGAATCAATGAAAGAGGCTTCATACGTGAAGGTTACCACGCTGACCTTGTCATCGTTGATCCGAATCGAAACACATCGGTTACCAAAGAAAATTGTTTAGCTAAATGTGCTTGGTCTCCATTTGAAGGACACACTTTTCAGCACGCTATTGACCGCACCTTTATCAACGGTAGATTAGCTTATGATCAAGGAGAATTGATCGAGGGAAAAATGGGAGATCGTTTGACGTTTAATCTAGCCTAATGAAATACCTAATCATCTGCGTCCTTTTCGTTTTGAGTGCTTGTGAACAAGGCGCGAAAAAGTCCCCCCAAGGGTTAATTGATGCGGAAAAAATGAGTCTAGTAATGGAAGATGTGTTATTGCTCGAAAGCCATTACCAAAGTAAATACGGCGTTCCTGGACTTTATAAAAAAGCATTAGATCAGTCTTTGCTAGCGGTGTTCAAAAAACACCACGTGACAAAGAAGCAGTTTATGGATAGTTATACTTATTACGCGAGTCTTCCCGAATCCTTTAAAGAATTAAATACTGGGATTATGGATCGATTAAGCCGTCAAGCGCCTTAAAAACTGTGGTGCTTCGATTGGATGGGGTATCCTAAAAACCGCGCTGCTTTTTCATCGAATACTTCAGACGATTCCGAACTATAGAATTCCCTTTGGGCATTTTTTGATAGTTTTTCATCCATTTCTGGATGTGCCAGTAAATATTGTTCCAATTTCTCTGCAACGATTGGACCTTGAGACACGACTTTAATGTGTTTTCCGGCGATTTGGCGTATTTTCTCCTCAATTACCGGGTAATGTGTGCAAGCTAAGATGATCGTGTCTATAAGCGGGTCTTTTTTCAAGAGCGCCTGGACATCCTCTTCGATGAACTGAACACCGGCTGCGTGGTGGTGTTTTTCATTTTCGATTAAAGGCACCCACATTGGACAAGCATGTTGGGAAACATGAATGTCGGGCGCGAATTTTTTTAATTCAATGAGGTAGGATTGACTCTGAACGGTTCCACTCGTGCCTAAAACACCCACATGGCGGCTTTTACTCAAAGAACCGATTTCCTCCGTGCTTGGTCGAATCACCCCTAATACGCGTTTATCTTGACCGAGCTTTGGTAAATCGTTTTGTTGAATGGTCCGCAAGGCTTTTGCAGATGCCGTATTGCACGCTAATACAACTAACGGACAGCCTTGGTCAAACAAAAATTTCACCGCTTCGAGGGTAAATTCATAAACGACATCAAAAGAACGATTTCCATAAGGCGCACGTGCATTATCCCCGAAATACAAATAATCGTATTCAGGCAAGGCATTTTGCACTTCTTCAAAAACGGTTAATCCCCCGTAACCTGAGTCAAAAATACCGATGGGCGCTCTTTTGTTCATGATTCAAAACTAAACAAAAAAGGCAATCCGTTGGATTGCCTTTTATTATTTATTCTTTTAAAAACTATTTTTTGGTGTCCGCAGCGTCCAAAATCAATAATTCCACAATGACTTCGTTTGTAATGTCCATTCCGCCTTTGTAATACATGGTCATAGAAGATTGATCTAAGACATAATTTAATTTTTTGCGTTCCGCAACGATTTCAATGGCCTTTTGTACTCGATCTAGGATCGGTTGATTTAATTGCTCGCTATAAACTTTTAATTCTTGCTCCAATTCAGCCTGGCGCGTTTCTAAATTTTGCTGCATGCGCATTAATTTATTTTGCTCGTTTTCTTTGATCATCGGTGGCATATTAGCTTGACCGTCTATCCAAATTTTATATGCTGATTCAAAAGCTTTTTGCATTTCTTCCAATTCTGACACGCCAGATTTCTGGATTTGATCTAATTGTGAAATCGCCGCTTTACGAGATGGTAATGTGTCCAATAATTTTTGTGAATTCACGTGTGCTACTTTCGATTGAGCAGCCGCTCCAAATCCAATAAATAAAACCAATCCTAATAGTAAATTTTTCATTCTTTAATTTGTGTTATTTTGTTATACCCATTTCTTCGAGAACAGAATCGCTCATGTCAAATTCTTTCTCTGCATACACCAAATTACTTTGGTTTGCTTTATCAAAAACGAAGGAGTACCCTTCTCTCTTTGCTACTTTTTTCATGGCCGTGTAAACACGGTCTTGAATTGGTTTTACCAACTCTTGTCTTTTCTGGAAATAATCACCTTCTGATCCAAAATGCTGTGTTTGAAGATCAATGGCATCCTTTTCCAATTTTTCTATTTCAGTTTTACGCTTCTCTCTCTCCTCTTTTGGAAGAAGCACTTCTTCTCGATCAAAACTTGCTTTCTTTGTTTTAATCGCATCGTAGCGTTCCTCTATTTCCTTTGTCCAACGTTCAGCCATTTTATCTAAACGTTCCTTCGCTTCAACATATTCCGGAACATTTTTTAAGATATAATCGGAATCAATAAACGCGTACGTCTGTGCATTGGCAAAACGCATGCCAAAAAACAAAATGAAAAGAAAACAATACTTTGACATAAAAAAAATTGTTTCTAAAGAACGGCGAAGTTAAACATTTATTATAATATTCTATAATTCTCCAAGGTTCATCCCAATAGTAAAGCTCAATTTAGGATAAAAGCCCTTTGTCATAATAGAGGCATCAGAACCCGATTTAGAACCAGCCGAACTAGACCAGCTGTCTAACTTGTCAAAACCGAAACCATAATCAAGCCCCAACATACCGAACATGGGTAAAAAGACACGGATACCAACACCCGCGGCGCGCTTGACATTGAAAGGATTAAACTTATCGAAGGTCGGATAAGTATTACCTGCCTCTAGAAATGTCAAGGCATAAAACGTTGCTTGTGGATTCAATGAAATCGGATAACGCAATTCCAAGGTATATTTCGCAATGATTGGATCTCCTCCAGAAGCTGAAATACTTTGATCGTCGTATCCACGAAGTGCAATGATTTCTCGTCCACCGAGCTGATTCACTCCTGAAAGCCCACTTCCTCCCATGGAATAACGGTCGAAAGGTGTCATCCCTTTCGCTTTGTTATACATTCCGATGTAACCGAAACCAAAGCGCGGCATGAGCACTAATTTTTTATCAGCCGTTAAAGGTAAAAACCACTCTCCCGTAAATTTAAAACGATAGTATTCCAAAAACAAATACCTTTCTCTATCAGTCATTCCGGCATAATCAACATCATCCTTGAAATATGAATAAGGCAACGTTGCTTTTGCCGTTAAGGTGAAATTGGATCCGCTTTGCGGATAAATTGGAGCGCTTACCGAACTGCGTTGAAGCACGTATTTTAGGGCAATGTCGTTTGCATATCCTTCATTAAACAAAGGGAAACGCGTATCCTTCATGACATCATAATACTGATAACTCAATTCATAATAAGCCGTGAAGTAATCATCTGGCCATTTTTTTCTGCGACCTAAACCTACACCTGTTCCTGTGATGGATAAGCCGGTATAATTTGGGTCTGAACGCAAGAATCCAGTTGTAGAAAGCGCTGTTCTATTCACCCAAAACGAAAGGGAATTCGGTTTCTTTCCTCCCAACCACGGTTCGGTAAACGAAAAGTTATACCCTTGATAAAAACGACCATTCGATTGCGCACGAATGGAAAGACGTTGTCCATCTCCGCCTGGTAGAGGAGACCACGCTTCTTTTTTAAAGATGTTTTTCGTTGAAAAATTATTAAAAGACAAACCAAGTGTTCCGATGATTCTTCCGGGAGTAGATGGCCCTGCTCCTCCATATCCTCCGGACAATTCAATTTGATCACTGGACTTTTCTTCTACTACGTATTCAATATCTACCGTTCCCTTAGCTGGATTCGGTGTAGGATTCACCTGGAATCCTTGATCGTTGAAAAAGCCTAATTGAGACAATTCTCGTTGTGTCCGCATGATGTCCTCTTTGTTAAACACATCACCTGGCTTGGTCCGAACTTCCCTGAGGATTACGTGGTCATTTGTTTTTGTGTTTCCGCGAATGGTAATGGTACCATTTGTTGCGATTTTTCCTTCGATGATCCGGATTTGGTGATTAATGTGGTTGTTTTCCACATTCGTTTCTACAGGAATGACTTGAAAAAATAAGTACCCTTTATTCATGTAAATCGACGAAATGTCTCGGCCGTCTGGACCTCCAAATAAACGCTGTGAAAACAATTCCTTGTTGTATAAATCACCCTTATTTATCCCTAAAACAGTGTCTAGAAAACTAGAGCGGTATTTTGTGTTTCCAATCCACTCCACATCGCCGAAATAGTATTTATCCCCTTCGTTAATTTGAATGTGAATTTTCAAATTTTTATCATCCAATAGGTATACCGAGTCCATAATTATTTGGGCGTCACGCAAACCTACTTTATTGAACTTAGCCATTAAAGCCGTTTTATCTGTTTGGTAACTGGACTCCGTGAATTTAGACCGTTTGAAGATGCGCAAAACACCCTTTTCTTTTGTGTCTTTCATCGCCATTTTTAACTTCCAAACCGGGACTTCTGTACTTCCCACGATTTCAATTTCTTTGATGCCTATTTTTGCTCCTTTATCAATGGTGATGGCAAAAATCTCGGAGTCATTGATTAAGGTATCCTTGGTTCTTTTCACCTCTACATTCGCATGGTAATATCCCTTTTCTCTAAAATAGCCGCGGATTTTACTTTTTGTTTGAAATAATAAGTTTTCAGTAATCGTTTTTCCCGCATACAAAGAGATTTCTTCCCTCACCTTATCTGCTTCTCTTTTGGTAATCCCTTCGAACTTAAATTTAGAAAGTTTCGGTCTTGGCACCAATTCAATGACCATGTATACGACTCCGGCAATTTCTTTTTCGGCATAAATGGAAATATTAGAGAACAGTCCCTCGCTCCATAAATTTTGAATGGCCTTATTGATTTGTTGACTCGGCAGGGTAATCATTTGACCCTGGCGTAATCCAGCAATCATTTTAATCCCCTGATGATCATAATTATCAGCTCCCACGACGCGAACTGGACCTATTTCATATTCCTTTGGTGAAGCGTAACTGAAGTCCAATCCACCTAGCGTTGTAGGTCCATTTTGACCTAGCGAAACAAAAGAAAGGAATAAAACTATTACTAAATATCTCATTTAAGTTCATTTAATTGTTCAGAGGTCAATCCAAACCTGCGTTCCCTCTGTTGAAAGGCACAAATAGCATGGATGAATTCAGCTCTGCGAAACTCTGGCCATTGTACAGCTGTAAAATACAACTCTGTATAAGACAATTGCCAAAGCAAAAAGTTACTAATGCGGCACTCACCACTGGTTCGAATGAGTAATTCCGGATCTGGAATCATTGACGTATTTAAGGTCTTGTTGATTTGGTCTTCCGTAATTTGATCGGTAGAAAGGACTCCTTGTTTTACTTTTTCTGCAATCAACTTACAAGCATTCGTGATTTCCCATCTAGCACTGTAATTCAAGGCAAGTATCAAGGTAAGCGCTGTGTTGTCTTTCGTTTTATCAATGGATTCTTTCAAGGAGCTAACACAGCCTTCTGGCAAGGCCTCAATGTCACCAATGGTTAAAAGTCGAACACCATTTTTATGCATGTCATCCGTTTCATTGGTAATGGCTTGTACAAGCAAGTCCATAAGTCCTGCAACCTCATCTGCTGGGCGATTCCAATTCTCTGTTGAAAAGGCATACATGGTTAAGAATTGCACACCTATTTCGCGCGCTGTTTTAATGATTTCTTTGACGGATTCAACACCTTCAGCATGTCCAAATAAACGATGCTGTCCCTGACTTTTAGCCCAACGTCCATTACCATCCATAATGAAAGCAACATGCTTTGGAATGTTTGTTTGGTCCAAGTTGGTATATAAATTAGTCATTTCCATCTCCTTAACGAAGTTAATCAAAGAATCTTGTGCACCGGCCACAAAAGTCGATAAACTATTTCTCAAAAAAAAAGGGACTGGTTAACCAAATCCCTTTTTTTAATTTATTAAACTGAATTATTCAGCAAGAATAACCAAGCGATTATTGTTTAATTCTGCCACACCACCTTTAATCGAAACAGATACTTTTGATCCTGTCTGAACCAAAAGATTACTCATTTCAGCCTCCGCTTGGTCTCCACTTAACTCAAAAATTACTTCTCCATTTTTCAAAGAAGAAATGATTGGCGCGTGATTATTCAACACTTGAAAGACGCCATCTAGTCCTGGAAGAGTAACGTTGTTCGCCTCTCCTTTAAAAAGACTTGCTTCTGGTGTGATGATTTCTAATTTCATGTGTAAACGTATTATGCTTCTGCCAACATTTTTTCACCTGCAGCGATGACATCTTCGATGCCACCTTTTAAGTTAAATGCTGCTTCTGGGTACTGATCAAATTTACCATCCAAGATGTCATTAAATGCTTTAATGGTATCTTGAATATCCACCAATACACCTGGGATTCCTGTAAATTGCTCTGCCACGTGGAATGGTTGAGACAAGAAACGTTGAACACGGCGTGCTCTGTGTACAATTAATTTATCTTCTTCAGACAACTCATCCATACCTAAAATGGCGATGATGTCTTGAAGTTCTTTGTATCGTTGCAAAGTGATTTTAACACGCTCTGCACAACTATAATGCTCTTCGCCTACAATTTCCGGCGTAAGGATACGTGAAGTTGAATCGAGTGGGTCAACAGCTGGGTAGATACCTAACTCAGCAATTTTACGAGACAATACCGTTGTTGCATCCAAATGGGCAAATGTATTTGCCGGTGCTGGATCGGTAAGGTCATCCGCAGGTACGTAAACCGCTTGAACAGAGGTAATAGATCCATTTTTTGTGGAAGTAATTCGCTCCTGCATAGCACCCATCTCTGTTGCCAAAGTTGGTTGGTATCCTACCGCTGAAGGCATACGACCTAAAAGGGCAGATACCTCAGATCCTGCTTGTGTAAAACGGAAGATGTTATCAACGAAGAAAAGAATGTCTTTTCCTTGTCCTTCTCCATCTCCATCTCTAAAATATTCTGCAATGGTCAATCCCGACAAGGCAACACGTGCTCTTGCTCCAGGAGGCTCATTCATTTGTCCAAATACGAATGTCGCTTTGGATTCTTTCATTTCTTCCAGGTTGATTTTCGTCAAATCCCAACCACCTTCTTCCATTGAATGCATAAAGTCATCACCATACTTGATGATACCAGACTCTAACATCTCACGAAGCAAGTCATTCCCTTCGCGGGTACGCTCACCAACACCAGCAAACACAGATAATCCACCGTGTCCTTTTGCGATGTTGTTGATTAATTCTTGAATAAGTACTGTTTTACCTACTCCTGCACCCCCAAACAAACCGATTTTTCCTCCTTTTGCGTAAGGTTCAATCAAGTCAATAACTTTGATTCCTGTAAACAGGATTTCTGTAGCTGTTGATAATTGATCAAATTTCGGTGCTTCACGGTGAATTGGTAAACCATCAGAATTGTCTACTACGTTAATTCCGTCAATTGCTTCGCCTACAACATTAAACAAACGCCCTTTGATTTTATCTCCGGTTGGAACTTTAATGGGAACTCCAGTAGCAATTACTTCCATTCCTCTTGTAAACCCATCGGTTGAGTCCATGGAGATCGCACGAATAGCGTTTTCACCTACGTGTGACTGAACTTCCAGAACTACACGAGTACCATCTGCCTTGCGCACTTCTAGTGCGTCATAAATGTTTGGCAACACTGTTCCTCGTTCAAATCGAACGTCCACAACTGGACCGATAACTTGTGAGATTTTTCCTTTTACTGATGACATTATAAGCCTTTTTGAATTCGGGCGCAAATATACATGATTTTATTTGAATTTCCGAGAAACAAATGAAGATTGTTTTATGTGTTCTTTACAAGTATCCGAACTGGGAAAAAAGAGAAGAGAAAACTGAGCGCAGAAACCGCTCCTAAAATCAAGCCTAAATCACTTAGGGTAAAGACAATTGGGAAGGGAACATTTGCCCCGGGAATAATTAAAAATGCTGTTTTTATTTGAATAAAGCACACAAGGTAACCTAAGGCTAAACCAAATAAAATCCCCAAGGATGATATGAGTAAACCCTCAAAGAAGAACACGTTAAAAATGTCGTTTCTTGTCATGCCGATCGCCGTCAATAATTTGATGCTTTCCTTTTTCTCGACATACAACATGGTCAAGGATGCCACCAAATTAAACGCAGCTAAAACAAACACAAAAAGCAAGATGATGAAAACGACCAAGCGTTCAGATTTACTTGTTTTAAAAATCAGTTCGTTCTTTTCAAGGTTGGTTTTTATGGAAAAGTTCTTGCTACCAATGGATTCGATGATCTTATTTTTGACCTCTACGTTTGAGAAACCTGGGCTAATAGAAACGTATATTTTGCTGATTTCGTTTTGATAACCCAATAAATCAGATGCAGACTGAAAATCCCAAAGCAAGGCAGAATTATTGACTTCTTTATTGAAATTAACAGCGCCATCAATGGGGATACGCGAGGAAAAAAAGGGGGCTTTTCCTAGGCGAATTTTCACATTTCGTTTTGGGGCATAGAGCAATACTTCGTCTTTTTCTATCGTTCCAAGGCTAAGCCTTAAGTTTTGCATTAAATCCGCACCAATATATGCAAAGCGGCCATCCTGATATGCATTTGCTCCGATATGGTTAATCAAGTGTTTTTGAAGGCGGCATTCATTTAAAAACGATTTCTCCACCCCATAAAGGCGTGCATTGATCCACTTTTGTTCATGGCGCAAAACAACAATTTCTTCTATTTCTTTGGAAACGGATTTTACTCCAGGGATTTTTTGGAGTTTTTTCAGGTCCAGTTCGTTGTCAAAAAAGGTTTTTCGTTGGATGTGTTGAATCGTAATCGGGGGATCGAATTCGCTGTATAGTTGTTCGATCATTTTTTCGATTCCATTGAACGCGGAAAGCAAGACTACAAGAGCAGCGGTAATAATCATGACGCCAAAAAGAGAAATGCGGCTAATTAGGGTAACGATGTTTCGTTTTCCCTTAGACCACAAATACCTTTTTGCTATGTAAAATGAGGTGTTGATCACTTCTTTTTCAGTAACTCATCGATTTTCATGGCATAGTCAAGTGAGTCATCGATTTGAAATACGAGGTCAGGAATTTTACGTAAGTTTTTTAGTCGATTTCCAACTTCATACCTGATTTTACCTTGATTGGCACGGATGTTTTCCAAAACAACATTTTTATCTGGTCCCGCAAAAACACTTAAAAAACACCTCGCTAAGGAGAGGTCAGATGTTACACGTACAACCGTTACGGTAACCATGGCGCCAAGGCATATTTCACTTGCATTACGCTGAAAAAAAGTGGATAATTCTGCTTGAATTACAGCCTCTATTTTGTTTTGTCTAATTGAACTCATGCATCAAAGTTATGAATTTAAGAACGAACTTCATCGGTTCTTTGCTTTTCTAGCAATTGAGAAATGACGCGTTTCACTCCTAAAAGGCT
>Ga0208592_1000248_pt1 | contig 16421 bp, 15 predicted proteins | sample LakMenE18May10ns_FD_150712 | JGI IMG/M metagenome (GOLD analysis project Ga0208592, IMG submission 150712) | Freshwater microbial communities from Lake Mendota, WI - 18MAY2010 deep hole epilimnion ns (SPAdes) | ecosystem: Environmental > Aquatic > Freshwater > Lentic | place: Lake Mendota...
GAAATGTGTTGTGCCTATGTTCACAACTTGACTTTGGAAAGAGGATAGTGCGAAAACAAACGCAAGGGTTAGAATAATTTTCATTTTAATTTTTTTATTAATAATACAAATTTAATTCAAGGTGAACAAATCTAACTTATTTAACGAAAGAATTATTGAATGTTTTTTTTTAGAAAGTTATCCTTTATTCAACACCGAAAAGTAATTTTGATGGAGGGGGAAAGAGTGAGGAATAGAGATTGAGTAAGGGATGCAAGAGCTTTAAAGACACCGTAGGATGGTAAATTAAACGGTGCATGGTGTTTTTTTATTCATTAATTTTTTTCCCACTTACCGGTAGAAGATCTGTAGGGAATGGTATGCGTCCAAATAAACTGATTTGGTTTTGCACCAAAAAGGGTCCAGCGTTCTGATTGCCCAATGTTACCTCCACAGCCACCACCTTCATTTGATAACTCAATTGTATAATCCAGTAGCCCATCCTGATCAATATCTTTGATTTTCATTGGTTTATTTTCTAAATCCCAATACCAAGTGGACAAAAAACCACCTGATTCTTTCATGCTAGCGGTAAGTGAATTGGCTTGTTCCTCGAATGTATATTCTTCACATACGGTAGCTAGCAAACTTATTTTAAGAATTGGGTATAACTTTTCAAAACCATCTTGATGCTGCTGCCCGTAACATAGGTTAGCAAGAAAAGAAAATAGGATTACATTGAAGCTCTTCATTTGATTTGTTGCATTCGTTTTTATATAATTTCAATGGTGCAAGATAATGATTGTCTTTCTATATTAACCATCTATTTGGTTTATTAATAAGTTATATCTTTAAGCAAAACATAAAAATACAACAAGATGGACTGGTATATGAAAAACAGATGGTGGATTTGGTCCGTAACAGGCGTCTACCTTTCGTATCGAATTTTTATGAGTATTTATTATTTTAAGGATTGAAATTCTCCTTAATTTCTTTCAGTTTATTTCTTGGTTGGATGAATGGATGGATTCATGAGGGTCTTCAATTTTAAACAACAAATTTACTAAGTTGAAAAGATAAATTACAACCATGCATTGTAACGAATAATCATTTTTTCATTTTAAAAAATAAATGGAAGCATGGGAAAGTTAAGTCGAACGATGTTAGGTGTCTTCACGTTCTGTTTATTCAAGCTGAGTGCACAGGAGTTTGAAACCATTCAAATCGGAAATCAAACATGGATGCAGGAGAACCTAGATGTAGAAAGGTTTCGAAATGGTGATTTGATTCCAAAAGTATCTGACTTTGAAGAATGGAGGAAGTCATACGAAAATGAACAACCGGCATGGTGTTACTACGAAAATGATTCAATCCTTGGCCAAAAACACGGGAAATTATACAATTGGTATGCTGTTACGGACCCGCGTGGATTATCCCCCGTGGGCTTTCATGTCCCCAATAAAGATGAATGGGAAATACTCTTCAACACATTTAAAGATACTGCCTTGACCAATGGCATTGATTTTTGGTCAAACGATGTTGAAAATGATCACAAAGGATTCCGTGCCATTCCATCTGGAGGTCGATTCGAAGAAGCTGCAGTTGAATTTTTTTATTACTTAAACAAAGAAGCATGGTGGTGGACTACTACCGAGATGGATCAACACATGGCTTTTTGTGTTAGTTATCATGTGAACTACGATGCGCAAATTTCTGATTACTACAAGGATACTGGCATGTCGGTTCGCTGCATGAAAGATGTTGTGCCTTAAAGGACAATTCCTTCTATGTTACTAATTAATGTATATTTATGTAGTTATTTAACGTTAAAGAGAATATGAAAAACCTGATTTCATCTTTGTTATTTGTAGTTGCATTTAACAGTTTTGATTTGTTCGCTGCTAATACCAATGGCGCAAAAGATCGCATTGAACAAAGCTCATCTTTTCCTAAAGATCAAATCAAAGGAAAACCAAAACCTAATCCATACAAAATTCAGGTTGTTGATCGATATAAGGTAATGGAGATTGCGCGTCAAAATGACTTAGATTCTGCCTTGACACTTCTAGGTTATCATACTGGGGCATGTCAAATTGGGTTGTTTGACAAACAACTTTTAGAAGAATTGTATCTCATGGTACCCAAAAGTACCCCATCTGAAATTGTGCGCACTTTTTTAAATGAATATTATTTGTATCCGGATATTAACAAAGTGGAATTTGAAATTACCTATATTGACTTTTTAAAAAAGCATCTGAAAGACAAGTCATTAGAAAATAGTTATAATTATGATGCATGTTTATCAATCATGGTAGATATTGGCTCAAACGACATTCAATCGCTTATAAATTCGAGCTTTCAATACTGGAAAAATCTTTCTAGCAATTATCAAATTAAAATTCGATCAGATGATTCGAATTCATTCGAATATGAATATCATAACGCTTGTGAAAATGCATTTTTGTCTCAGTACGCGTTAAAAAAATTAAAATCGAAATTTTATGATGAAAATGAGTACATGTTTTTTTCAAATGAAATTTCAAAAGATTTTCAAATGCCAATGTGGGAATTAGCTCCATTTGAGAGTTATACGCTTCCTAATTATGATGACTTTGAAGTCACGGAAATCACCTTTACTTCAAAACTCAACTCTTTAAGGGATTTATTGGAAAAAAATTCTTCGGAACTGTTAAACAAATTTAATTTGACAAATGGCCCCGGGTGTGATTCTCAAGCGACCATTTTCATAAACGATAATATTGGGTACATTATTGATATTGGCAATTGCGACGAAGACGATTGTGTCAAGTGCCATCAATATGGCTATATTCAAACAATTACATTTTTAAAGAAGAACAAAATTGGACTGAAGTTTTACGCTTCTTGGAGTTAGAAGAAAATTTATTTCCCATTCCTAGCAAAACGACCGAACAATAAAGCGTTTTTAATAAAAAAATGCAAGCTAAATATTTTAGTAATTATTGGGATGGATAAAGTTTATGGTTTTGGAGTAGGGGGTATAGAGCGAGTTCAGCGGCACAAGGTTTTTAAAGACACAGCAGGATTACAAATCCAACGGTGCATGGATTCATTACCAATGGTATATAATTTTATTCAAATCTGATCAGTTAATAATCAGCAATAGGTTCAATTAAACTTATTCCACAACTAATCGACTAATCATATCGTTGATTCTAACAAAGTATATCCCAGAAGCCCAGGAAGAATCTATTTGTTGCTGAATCCCCGAAATGATTCCTTGGCTTACTAAATTCCCGAATCCATCAGTTATGGTGTACGTTTTTTCGATCAATTTCTCACTGACAACAATCCAAAAATTGGCTTCGCATGGATTAGGAAACAACAAGAATCCATTTTCGGGCACGTTGGACGAATTCACCCAATGATCGATGCTTTCTGACCATTCACATCCTGTAGAATCAATGGAACTTAATGATACAGTATAGTAACCATTTTGATTGAAGGTGTAGGGAAGGGTCCAATCACCAAGAATCGTATCATTTTCGACACTCCATACATAATCAATGAGCATGGTGTCTTGCGCTAAACAAATGATCTCGTGATTCCCTTCAACAAGTTGAACATTAAAATTGACGTTGGGTTTTCGGGCCTCAATATGCACTGTTTGACGAGCGAAACATCCCGATGTATCGGTGGCCGTCAAAGTGTAAAAACCGGTTTCTGTAGGGACCATTATCTGAGAATTTGGTCCTGGGTCCCAATCGTAACTATAAGCATTAGACAACCCGTAATTTAATGTGACTCCCGCACAGATACTCGTATCGCTCAGGTTTGATAATTCTGGAAAAACTGTATTATATAGGTCCAAACTGTCATCAATCCAAGTCAAACGTTGGGTAATCCATGTTTGAAGATTATTGACGTTTTCTTGATAACTTGTTCCATTTTGATTTGGCCAAACAAATTCATTGCGACCAATGGCAGATGCTAATCGAAGTTCTAGACTATCAATGGTTTGTTGTATCACACTGTTCGATAAAGCCCCTTGTCGATAGCTTTTCCAACGGCACTCTGTTTCACGACGGAATTGCTCGTCCGACCAGAATTTGGACCACCAAAATGGAAATGGCCAATAATAATTGGTAATTTCCCAAACCCAACCTTGAGTACTTGGCCAGTAATAACCGAACCCTTGATCAAAATCCCATGGTGGACCTGCTTTGAGCTTTCCTCCGTCATTTTGGTTTTCTTTTACCAAAAAAAAACTCCGGCCATAGGTGTCATAATTTGCAGCGAATTCGCTAATTAACATAAAGTCAATAAAAGAATAAACATCGATGTAAGCACGATAACCTAAAATTGAATCTTGGAATTGAGGCGATGAAAGTGCATTTTCAAATGAATCAGTGAATTCTTTTATGTAGTTAAGCTGCGCTCCTGGGATGAAATCTCGGTCGGGATATACTACCCTAAATTCAACATTATAATCTGTTGTAGCATCATTGATGGGATTATAATTTGAGGTCCAATCAAATGCTGATCCGGTGTTATTAATTTCGTATATATATCCGCCACTTAGGTTGGGTAAACTGACCTCATTCGTTAGAAGTTTATCGATTTTAACTCGGTTTTTATCACGCTTTATTTTTTCTTGAAGGGTGTAAATACCTAGGTATTCCCCATCGAGAACAACCTCGCAAAAACGGGTACGGGGTGCGTAACGCCCCATTTTTTGAAAAAGTTCAAAAACGAGATGGTTTTTCATTAAGGTTCGATCTAGGTATTCTGCTTTGAGTACCCAGTCATTCTCCGCGGGTAAGCCTAGCAAAGGAACATCGATTTTGTTCCCCTGGGTATCTGCTATGTCGAAATCGAAATTCTTCTTTGGGAATCCTGGAGCGCTCCAACCTTGCCATTCAATATAAGCAGAACCTGAGTAACTTGGTGAATCGTTTTGCCAATCGTTCAAGCCAAATGGACTGTCAAAGCTTTTAAATCCAACTTTTTCTTTGCTGTAGTTGTTAATCGCTTTATTTTGGGTTTGAAGTTCAATGATTGGTAAGGTAGAGTTGGAAAAGGAAAAAGGGAGCGCAGGCTGGTTTCCGAACGATAACGATGCGTTTAAAAAAGTGCCCAAAGATCCCGCTTCAGGAATATCGTCGTAAATCCAGATGTTCCATGTACCATTGGGATTTTGTCCATTGTTAACTTGACCAAGTGGTAAGGTTGACCTGAACGAACCTGTATAGGGTGCGTTACCATAATAAATTGGGGAACTTGTGTCGTCAAAGCACGTAGCGCTTAAATTGTCATCGGTGTTTCCAATTTGGTGCATCAGTGTTACTTTGGTTCCATCAGGAGACACCAATTTCAAGGTAAGATTATTCAATTGGGGATGTTGTATATTTAGACAAACGGAAGTAACGCCAAAATTTACTCCAATGCTATTGGGTAAACCATCAACCAATATAGGTATAACCGTGGGTGCATGGTTGCTTGATGATTCAAAAATTACATGCGGTACGTTACTAAAGAAAGATTGAGAAAATAGCGTACCCACCTGAAAAAGCAGCAAGAATAAAGCTTTAAATTTCATGGTTTTAGAAAGTCAGTTTTGAAAAATACGTAGATAAAGTAAAAATAAGAATTCAAAAAATGAAGGCCACCATTTATATCTGAGTTTGTTTACTCATGCAATTCAATTTCTTCATCCCATCTATGATTAATATATGGCTCATAAAGACCAGAGCCTAATTGACAACAGGCCTCTGATTTTTTATTTTTTATTATTTTAATATCATCAGCGATATAATATAAGGACATGGACTTATCCTTTGTGTAAAAATATTTATCTCCACTTTTTTTTGTAAATATGAATTTCATTGAATCACATGCACATGTTTCAGAACGATAATCCGAAATAACCTCAAGATTATTTTCATCAACCATGATGACCATTATTTGACCAAATTCAGTGGATTCATATGCGCTAATTGATTCATATTCTTGACAATGAATATAGGTAGGTGCTATGATGAAAAATCCAATTAAAATATTTCTATAAAAACTAAAGGTCATTTTCTTATGTTTCGTGCAAATGCGTTAACAAGTATAATAAAAAAAGCCTCACGTTTCCGTAAGGCTTTTGCTCCCCCTGCAAGACTTGAACTTGCGACCCTCTGATTAACAGTCAGATGCTCTAACCAACTGAGCTAAGGAGGAATGTTGTTCCCTGATTGAGGTTGCAAATATAAATATATTTTTATTTAAACAAAATCAGAAATGCGAAAAAAATCAGTTTTTTTTGAGTACTTTTTATAAGTGCTTAAAAATCATGTTCATCCATGCTAAAGTCGTCCATAGAAGTTTCGTAAGAATCCTCGTCGTTGTCGACTAAATCCTCCGATAATTCATCTTCGCGACTGACTGGACGGAGGATGTTGGTTTTTGAAACGTTCAATCGAATCTCTGATCGTATGGATCCGTCTTCGTGTTGAAAGGCTTTGGAGAAAGGTGTCCCGATAATTTCCACCATCGTTCCTCTTTTTAAAAAGTCTACAATGCGCATATTCGACCCTTCACGTTTCCAAATGGTACAATTCACCCAGGTGGTTTTCGTTTTCACCTCACCCGTGCGCTTGTCTTTCCAGTTTTTGTTATGGGCTACAGGGAAATTAATGGCAATAATGCCGCGATCCATTGTTTTCATCAATGCATCTTTTCCGATGTTTCCAATTAACCTTGTTTCAAAAATTGTTGCCATGAATTTAAATCGTTCGTTTTAAAAGAATTGAAATTTATGAATAATTCTTGCAAAACAATGATAAAATTCTGATTTTCTGCGTGTTCTTAGTGCTGGTGACCGTTCGGACCATGTGCGTGTCCGTGAGCAATCTCATCTTCCGTTGCTTCGCGAACCTCTAAGACTTCACCTGAAAAATGTAAATCAGTACCCGCTAGAGGATGATTGAAGTCCATTTTCACATTTTCTTCATCTACTTCAACGATTTTACCACGCAATTGATTTCCTTCGTTATCACTCATCGGAACCAAGGCTCCAACGTGAAACATTTGCTCATCAAATTTACCCTCTTCGTCATGGAAAATGTTCGTTGGAATCATTGCCATGTGTTGAGGATCATGATCACCATAAGCATTTGCCGCAATGATTTGAAAATCAAATGCATCTCCCGTAGTCTTGTTGGCTAAATTCTCTTCGAATTCAGGAATTAAGCTTCCTGCACCATATAAAAATACAAGTGGATTCGTTTCGTTTGTTTCTTCAATCTGCTCGCCAGTTGAATGATTCGATAGCTTGTATTTTAACGAAACTACCTTGTTTGCTGAAATCTGCATACTCAATTGTTTATTTTGGTTCGATCGTCGTTTCCGACAGTTTATTTACGTAATAATGCTTTCACGAAATTTGGCGTAGCAAAGGTCGCGAAATGAATGTCCTCGTTGTAGTAACGCAATCCTTGATCAGAAACAAACTGACGGATTTCGTCCACATTTTGAACGTTTTTAGGATGACAATCTCCTTTGATTCCATATTGGAAACTCCACATACCAGTAGGGTAGGTAGGAACGAAGAATAATCCAACAGGTGCGTTGTTTTTACCAAAAATTCCTTGAAGGGTTTGATTCAATTCAGAAAAAGCTTTTTCATTGAATTTCGGTGATTCTCCCTGAGCGACTAAAATCCCTTCCGCCTTTAATGCATTGTAACAATTCGTATAGAATTCAACGGAGAATAGTCCTTCTGCTGGACCAACGGGATCCGAACCATCCACAATGATGATGTCGTATTCTGCTTGTTTCGCGTTTTTAACAAAAGCAATTCCATCGTCCACAATTAATTCCAATCGTGGATCATCGAATGAAGCAGCAATTTGTGGCAAATGTACTTTACATGCCTCGATCACTTCTCCGTCGATTTCGACCATTGTTACTTTCTCAATATTGGCGTGACGCAATACCTCTCTCACGGTTCCACCGTCGCCACCACCTATAACCAATACGTTTTTCGCATGGCGTAAAGCGAATAGGGAAGGATGTGAAATCATTTCGTGGTAATGGAATTCGTCTTTCTCTGTTGTCATGACCATATCGTCCAATGCCAACATTTTACCATATTTCAATGATTCTAAAATGCGCACACGCTGAAACGGCGATTGCACATCCACAAAAACATCTCCGGTAAATCGCAAGGACAAGGCTTGATCCTCGTCTTTATCTGTAAACCACACATTACGTGTATAGAATTCAGGATTTCTCCATTCAGCTGCTTTTTCACGTGCCGAAGAAATGTCAAAATCATTGCGCTGCAACAAATTAACAGACCCTCTTTTCATTTCAATGGCAGAATAAGATTTCGCACCAAAACATTCTTTCAAATGATCAAAAGAAATCCAAGCATTCATTTCACCACAGGTAAACAAATCTACCGCAGCATAACCATATTCTGGCCAAGTATGGATCGCAAGATGGCTTTCTTGAATCACCACAACACCAGAAACACCGTAAGGAGAAAAATGGTGAAAGGTAGAGTTAATGACGGTTGCACCAGCTTTTTGTGCCGCCCCAACCATGTCACGTTCGATAGCCGCCACGTCATTCATGACATGTGGATCACAATTCATAAATTCTACTAAGATGTGATTTCCTAATGCTGTACTCATGCTAGATCTTTTTATTTAAGTGAAAAAGTGGCGCAAAAGTACAGAATTCCTATATAATTCTTAGTGATAAAAGTGACAAATAATCGAAAACCGAGAATTTAATAGAGATTTAATCTTTGGCTACTTACTTTTTTAAGAAACGAAGCTTATCCAAAGACACTTTAATCCTTGCTTGACCGAAGATAACAGACAGTTGTTTTCCCTTCATTTCTTCTACCACACCAATGCGATTTGTTTGAATCAATTGAACTTGCGACCCGACTTGAATCAATTCTTGTTGGTAGGTTTCTACTTTCTCTTGCTGCTTCTTCGTTGGCTTCCTTGGAACAACCGTTTCTTGCTTTTTAATTTCTGTTTTGGATTTCTCCAAGCGCAAGTACTGCGTCAATTCTTGAAATAGGACCGTGTTGATGTCCTTTTTACGCGATTTTGCATTGAAACGCTCGATAAACTGTAGCATTTTTTTACCCGCATGTAGCTGCTTGCTATTGACTTCATGGGTTTGATTCATTTGAGATAATCGCGTATCCAACTTTGACTCTTTTGACTCATATTCTGCTTTCGCACGAATGGCTTCCGTAGAAACACGATCAAACTTTTTCGATTTTTCTAGCAACTGGTTACGTTCGCGTTGCAAAGAATTTAACAAGGTATCCAACTTGACTTTCTTTTGATCCAAACGACTTTTTGCATCCGCGATCAATTCTTTCGATATGCCATTCATTTGAGCCACCTCAAAAGTAAAGGAGCTTCCTGGTTGACCAATGGAAAATTGATACAAAGGCTGTAAGTTCTTTTCGTTGAACAACATGCAGCCGTTTTGCGCATGCGGCAATTCACTCGCCCTTAATTTGATGTTCCCATAATGCGTGGTAATCACACCGAAAGATTTCAATTGGTAGATTTGTTCGAAAAACACTTCACCTAATGCCCCACCTAACTCAGGGTCGGAACCAGTACCAAACTCATCTAACAATAGCAAGGATTGATGATTTGCCACCTCCAAAAAGTACTTCATTCTTTGCAAGCGGTAAGAATACGTACTTAACTCATTTTCAATTGATTGATTATCGCCAATATCGGATAAAATCCGAGTAAAAAAACACATCGTACTGTTCTCGTGAACTGGCACAAGCAACCCTGCCTGAAGCATCATTTGCAGGAGTCCTACTGTTTTCAAAGTAATGCTTTTTCCACCAGCATTTGGACCAGAAATCACCAACAGCCTTGAGTTTGCATTCATCTCAACGGATTGAGGAAAGGTCTTTTTCCCATGCGCCTGATTCGATTTCCAAAGAATAGGGTGGAAGGCCTCTTTGATGTGAAAACCAGTACTTTGTCCAATCGCAGGTAAATTCGCATTTAAATCCAGTGCAAGCTTACATTTCGCGTTGATGAAGTCCAATTGAACAAGCAACTTTTGATACGCTTCTATTAAGGGTTTGAAATGAGCAATGATTGAAGTCAAGACCTGTAAAATGCGGTGGATTTCTTTGCGTTCGTCATCGAATAGAAACTCCAACTCGTTGTTCAATGGAACGTTAATCACGGGCTCGACAAAGGTCAAACTACCTGTTTTACTAGATCCATGAATGTTTCCAGGAACTTTCCGTTTAAACGTAGACTGAACGGTTAATACACGGCGTTCGTTAATGAAACCTTCCAGCGTTTCACCTAGAACTTTATCCTTGTTGTATTTGCGTAATTCGCGGTCAAAATTGCGGTTAATTTGCACACGCAAGGTGCGAATACGGCCACGAATTTCTTTTAATTCGGGGGAAGCATCGTCCTTTACATTTCCGGCACGATCAAATACTTTGTCAATTTCAATTAATATATCTTTCGTGAAAAATACATCTTTCGTGAGATCCTTGAGCAAAGGATATTGAAACAAAGCATTGTCAAAGAACACAAGGATGTGGTTGACCAAATCAGAGGCTTGATACAAGCGCCTGAATCCTTCAATTGGAATGACCGCTTGTTTGATTCCAAGCAAACGGATTTCATTTTCCAATTCTTCAAAATCCAAAGCTGGAAATTTTTCGCCGTGAATGCGAATCGATTTAAATTCGTTCAGGCGATTTAAATCCGTTCGGATTTCTTTGAAACGATTTCCTGGAAGTAGTTTTTGTGCACTTAGTTTCGCCGTTGGACCCACACAAAATGATTCCAACCATTCTCTGATGAGTTCAAATTCTAAATCATTTAGTGTTTGTGAATCCGCGGTGTGCATAGAACAAAGTTACAATAAAAGGATTGTTGTGAAGCTTATTGCTATGTAAACAAAGGAATATCAATAGAGTTCGTTTTGTTTTATGTATAATCTAATTGCGTTATAATTAATATTATGTTAAATAGAATAATCAAGAGAAAAGGGATCGATCAAATCCCTTCTTTTATCACTCCTTCCAAGAATCGTATCCTCCTTCTAAATCATATACATGTTTAAAGCCAGCTTTCTTTAAATCTTTGGCGGCACTAGCGGATCTACCACCTGCTGCACAATAGACCAACACGGGTTTGTTCTTGTCCAATTTCTTTACAACACTTTCCTTGAAGCTAGCAGAAAAATAATCGACGTTCACTGAGCCTGCTATTTTACCTGCTGCTACTTCCTGTGCTGTGCGAACATCCAAGATTTGAGCCGATGGATTTTTCATTAGTTTTTTGAACTCCTCTTGCGTCACTCGTTTTTGAGCGCAAGAAATGGTTGCTAGTCCAACCAGTAAAAAAGATAAGAATATTTTCATCATGATTCATTTTTTTTTACAAATATACCAATAGATCTTCCATTCTATTGTAACCTGTGTTACTGAATTCTATTTAACATAATAAAAAAAGGTGTGACACATTATTGCTTAACTTCGCTAAAATTAATCGCATGGCTATCTATTCATTTAATGGGTTTATTCCAGTTGTTAAAGCATCGAGCTTTGTTCATCCTCAGGCCTCTGTCACAGGAAACGTGCTCATTGGCGAAAACGTATACATCGGTCCGGGTGCTGCCATTCGTGGTGACTGGGGTCAAATCATCATTGAAGACGGTTGCAATGTGCAAGAAAATTGCACCATTCACATGTTTCCAGGTACGACCGTTCATTTAAAAAAGGGTGCACACATCGGACATGGAGCCATTATTCATGGTGGAATCATAGAAGAAAATTGCCTCATTGGCATGAATAGCGTCATCATGGATGATGTGGTCATTGGAAAAGAGTCCATCGTTGGTGCGCTTTGTTTTGTTCCAGCCAATACCAACATTCCCCCTAGAAGCTTAGTCGTTGGAAATCCGGCAAAAATCATTAAAGAGGTTAGTGATGAAATGATGCAATGGAAAACCGAAGGAACGGCCTTGTATCAACAACTTCCTTCCGATTGCCACGCTTCCCTCCTACCTTGCGAGCCACTTAGGGAAGTCGAAGAAAATCGTCCTGTTCAAAAGCAGGATTACTTCGTTTGGCATAAAAAGAAATAAACATTCTTCTTTTTTGTTAACAATTGTCTAAACAAGTACAAAGGATGTATTATCTTTGTCTCCCGTAGTTACAAATTATTTTATGTCCAATTCAACCAAGTATGTTTTTGTAACCGGGGGCGTTACTTCTTCTTTAGGCAAAGGCATCATTGCTGCCTCTCTTGCGAAGCTGTTACAAGCACGCGGATACTCAACCACCATTCAAAAATTAGATCCTTACATCAACATTGATCCAGGAACACTTAATCCATATGAACATGGAGAATGTTACGTTACGGATGATGGTGCCGAAACAGATCTTGACCTAGGTCATTACGAACGTTTTTTAAATGTTCCGACCTCTCAGGCGAATAACATTACGACGGGACGCATTTATCAATCCGTTATTGAAAAAGAACGCAGAGGCGACTATTTAGGTAAAACGGTTCAGGTAATTCCGCACATTACGGATGAAATAAAAGAACGCATTCAATTGGTTGCCAAAAATGGGAAATACGACATCGTTATTACCGAAATTGGTGGTACCGTTGGGGACATTGAGTCTCTGCCATATGTAGAGGCTGTTCGACAAATGATGTGGGAGTTTGAAAACGACTGCATCGTTGTTCACTTAACATTGATACCATACCTTTCCGCTGCCGGAGAATTAAAAACCAAACCAACGCAACATTCCGTGAAACAGCTTTTAGAACTTGGTGTTCAGCCAGATGTTCTTTGTTGTCGAACAGAACATGAATTGGATTTTGGATTACGCCAAAAAATTGCCAAATTCTGCAACGTATCAGTGAATGCCGTGATCGAAGCGCGCGATGCTTCTTCCATCTATGATGTTCCTTTATTGATGCACGCTGAAGAGTTAGACAATGTCGTGCTTGATAAATTAGGATTGTCCAAGAAAGCGAAACCTAATTTGGATAATTGGAAGTCCTTCTTGGAACGCTTGAAAAATCCAAAGCACGCGGTTAACATTGGACTGGTAGGGAAATATGTGGAATTAAAGGATTCTTATAAGTCCATCAGTGAAGCATTCATCCATGCAGGTGTTTCCAATGAAACCAAAGTGAATGTAAAGTGGATACACTCGGAAGAATTAACTCCTTCCAACATTGGCACTGAACTAGCTGACTTGGATGGAATTCTCGTGGCTCCAGGATTTGGGTCGCGCGGAATCGAAGGAAAGATTGAAGCGGTTCGACATGCACGTGAAAACAACATTCCTTTTTTAGGAATTTGTTTAGGCATGCAATGCGCTGTGATTGAATTTGCACGCAATGTTTTGAATTTAGGCGATGCACATTCGACCGAAATGTCTGAAAAAACCAATGCCCCTGTTATTTCCATGATGGAAGAACAAAAAAAGATTTCCAACATGGGTGGAACCATGAGGCTTGGTGCTTTTAAATGTGAATTGAAGCCTAAATCAAATGCTTCTCTAGCCTACAATACCAATAAAATTTCTGAACGCCACCGTCACCGTTATGAATTTAACAATGATTATCTGACAGCATATGAAACAGCTGGAATGATGGCAACAGGAAAGAATCCAGATACTGGATTGGTGGAAATCGTTGAGGTACCTACACACCCTTGGTTTGTTGGTGTTCAATTCCATCCAGAATATAAAAGTACCGTGGCTCAACCCCACCCTATTTTCGTTGCTTTTGTTAAAGCAGCTTTGACTAATAAAAAGTAAATAAAAAGAAATGGATCGTAATTCGGTAACCGGACTTGTATTGATTGGATTAATCTTAACGGTATTTTCCATCATGAATCAACCATCTGCGGATGATTACAAGAAGAAAGAAAAGCAAGCATCATCAAAAGTTGTTGAGAAAGAAAAAAAATCAAAGGAAAAAGCATCAGCCTCTGCAGCGTCAGGAAATTCAGGTTCTGAGGTCACTCCCCTAGACAAGAATCCTCAAGCCGTAAAAGTTTCCAAAGGAAAAATCATCAGCCTTGAAAACGACGTGCTTCATGTGGACTTCAATACAAAAGGAGGAATTGTAGCTGCAGTGTATTTGAAAAAATACAAGTCATATAAAGATTTTGCTAAAAAACGAAACGAGGCCTTGTGCTTATTCAAAAATGGCAATGCATACAATCAATTGATTATACCCGTAGGAAATCAAAAAATTCATACACGCAATTACTTATTTGAAGTGGTGAAACAAGATGCGCATTCGATTGTCTTCGAAGCTCCTCTAGCGGGTGGAAAAGTACGTCAAACGTATTCATTGAATAAAAATTATGATTTAGATTACAATGTTGAATTAATTGATTTAAAAGGTGTTACAAATGATAACATCACGTTAAACTGGAAAGCCGACTACCAAAAAACAGAGCGTTTATTCAGCGAACAACGCCGCGTTTCTACGGTATGTTTCAATCAGAAAAACGAAGGACTAGATTACTTAAGTGAAACGGGAGATGACAATACGGAAGCGGAAGACGACATCGAATGGGTGGCGTTCAAGCAATCCTATTTTTCGTCCATCTTAAAACCTGCGAACGCTTTCCCTAAAAAAGGGACGAAATTTCACATCAACACCTTTAAAAATGACCCGGTTAAAAGCTGGAATGTCCTCAAAGGATATTCCGCAACAATGGCATTGGACTTCAACAACAATAAAGCTTCATTCAACTGGTTCTTCGGTCCAAATGACTATGAATTATTGAGAACCTACAACAGCAATTACGATGACATCTTAAATTTCGGGTGGGGCTTGTTCAGATGGATCAATCTTTATGCTGTTCAACCGATCTTTAACTTACTAGTAGATTACGGAATGAGTGTGGGAATTGCCATCCTTATTCTAACCTTGATTTTAAAGTTAATCCTCATGCCAATTCAGTGGAAAATGTTTGTTTCCTCTGTTAAAATGCGCATCTTAAAACCGGAAGTAGACGAATTAAATGCGAAGTATCCACAAAAAGAGGATGCGATGAAAAAACAAATGGAAATGATGAGCCTTTACCGTGAATCGGGTGCTAGTCCGCTGGCCGGTTGTGTTCCAATGTTGATTCAAATGCCGATCTTGTTGGCGGTATTCCGATTCTTTCCTGCGGCATTCGAACTACGTCAGCAACCGTTCTTGTGGGCGGAGGATTTGAGTTCCTACGACTCCATCTTCGATTTCGGAGTAAACATTTGGCCATACGGAGACCACGTGAGTTTATTTACCTTGTTGATGGCTGGTACCACTTTAGCGTATACTTTCATGAATAGTGGAAACATGCAACAACCGCAGCAACCGGGAATGCCAAACATGAAAGTCATCATGTACATTTTCCCGATCATGATGATTTTCTTCTTTAATAATTATTCATCTGGATTGAGTTACTACTACTTCATTTCGACCTTAATTTCGATCTTAATGATGGTGGTCATCAAACGTTTCTTTGTGGACGAAGACAAACTTCGTGTGAAAATGGCTGAACGTAAATCCAACAGTACAGGAAGTACGAAAACAAAGAAAAAATCGCGATTCCAAGAGAAATTGGAAGAAATGCAACGCAAGCAACAAGAAATGATAAAAAATAAAAAATAAGACCCATGAAATTTTTCATCGATACTGCTAACCTAGCAGAAATTAAAGAAGCAAACGATTTAGGAATTCTTGACGGTGTCACAACCAATCCATCATTGATGGCGAAAGAAGGAATCACAGGTGCTGAAAACATTTTAAACCATTATGTAGCGATTTGCAACATCGTAGATGGACCAGTTAGTGCAGAAGTGATTGCCACCGATTTCGAAGGAATGGTGCGTGAAGGTGAGCAGTTGGCAGCTTTGCACAAAAATATCGTCGTGAAAATCCCGATGATCACGGAAGGAATTAAAGCAATTAAGTATTTTTCATCCAAAGGAATCCGAACCAATTGTACCTTGATTTTCTCAGCAGGACAGGCATTGCTAGCTGCGAAAGCTGGTGCAACGTACATTTCTCCTTTCTTGGGTCGTTTGGACGATGTTTCGACGGATGGAATTCAATTGATTCAACAAATTCGTGTGATTTATGATAACTATGCTTTCAATACCGAAATCCTTGCAGCTTCTGTTCGACACCCAATGCACATCATTCATTGTGCTGAAATCGGTGCAGATGTCATGACTGGACCTTTGAGTGCAATCAAAGCATTGGCAAAACACCCATTAACGGACTTGGGCTTACAACAATTCTTAGCAGATTACGCGAAAGGAAATAAATAGACATGCTTCCAAAGGAAGAACGCAAGGCATACAACGAAGCATTTTGGTCCGGATTTAAGGACCATATGCGTGGAAAGATGTCCAGTACGGGAAG
>Ga0208592_1000252_pt1 | contig 16327 bp, 11 predicted proteins | sample LakMenE18May10ns_FD_150712 | JGI IMG/M metagenome (GOLD analysis project Ga0208592, IMG submission 150712) | Freshwater microbial communities from Lake Mendota, WI - 18MAY2010 deep hole epilimnion ns (SPAdes) | ecosystem: Environmental > Aquatic > Freshwater > Lentic | place: Lake Mendota...
AACCGCGACCCTGATCAATAGATCCAGACAAGGTGTAGATGACGGTGTCGATGTCGGGGGAGATGGAGAGGCCGTGAAGTTCGGTGTCATCGCCGGTATTCACGACGGCCACTACATCTGCTGGGTTCACTACCTGAATGAGTCCTGAGAGGAAACGGGCAGCACCAACGCCCCCAGCCAGCACCATAATCATGAGACAAGCGTAGGGGTTTGTTTCGCAGGAGGGTTCACCTGAACAAAAGGGCTGCGGTGGTACCGTTGTCAAGTCCGATTATCGATCAACGAGGTCCAGTTATGCCCCGCGCATTTATCACCGGTATCACCGGCCAAGATGGCCAGCACTTAGCTGAGTTTCTCCATTCAAAGGGCTACCAAGTCTTTGGCATGCTGAAGGGCCAAAACAACCCTCGCGCCCTACAGATTCGTGACGAGTTCCCATACGTCGAACTGGTGCCAGGCGACTTAGCGGACCTCACTAGCCTCGTGAATGCTCTTGAATACGTGCAGCCAGACGAGGTGTACAACCTCGGTGCTATCTCATTCGTTGCCATCTCATTTGGGCAAGCCGAACACACGTCAAATATCACTGGTCTTGGCGTTCTGCGAATGCTTGAAGCAATTCGTATGGTGGGCGGCACCCAGAACAACAAGATTCGTTTTTATCAGGCGTCGTCATCAGAGATGTTCGGTCAAGTGCGTGAAGTGCCACAAACAGAACTCACGCCATTCCACCCACGTTCGCCATATGGCTGCGCAAAGGTGTTTGGCCATGACATCACTGTCAATTACCGCGAGAGTTACGGCATCTACGCCTGCTCGGGCATTCTGTTCAACCACGAAGGCCCTCGTCGTGGACTCGAATTCGTTACTCGAAAGATCTCAAACACTGCTGCTCGCATCAAATTAGGTGTTGAAAAAGAATTAGTCATGGGAAACCTTGATGCAAAACGTGACTGGGGTTACGCAGGTGACTACGTGCGTGCCATGTGGATGATGTTGCAGCAGCCAGAGCCAGATGATTATGTAGTTGCAACTGGCGAGACACATTCAATTGAAGAGTTCCTCACGTTGGCATTTGAAGAAGTTGGCCTTGACGACTGGCACAATTACGTGCGCCAAGACCCGCGTTTCTTCCGCCCAGCTGAAGTTGACTTGCTCATTGGTGACCCCACTAAGACGCGCGACAAGTTGGGCTGGATTCCAGAAGTTGATTTCCCTTCACTCGTCAAGATGATGGTGAAGAACGATATGGAAATCGAAACCGCTCGTCTTCGGAAATAGTGTCTTACCCCTCAAGTGGGTAATCAAGCACGCCGTCAATCATTGATTCGGCATCAGGTATTGCACCTGCACTCATCCGTGCTCGAAAGGCGTAGGAAAATACCGCTAGAGCAACAGTTGAGCCGGCAACAAGCCCTAGTTCAACGCGCAAGAACAAGTCATCAGACGCAAACGTTGTAACTGCAAGAAAGCCAATCATGGCTGACAGCCAACCAGCGGCAACAAATTTATGGCCCTGCAAAGCAATGACACCTTGTGACACAGCCAAGGCAAGCATGTACAAACCACTTGCTAATGCAAGCAATGTCAGGGTCCGCCGATCAAGTCCGCCCTCGTACACCATTGTAAGAATCGGCGGTCCGAGCAGGAATGAACCGACGGTGCCAAGTACGGCAACTGCAGCAACAACTTTCAGTAGTAACGAAAATCCGTGGCGAAATTCCGCGAGGTCGCCTTTGGCTGCTAGTCGCGCAAGTCGGGGCAAAAGTGCCGCTTGTACTGCTTGAAACAAAAACAGAGGAACACGAGATAGCAGCACTCCGTTTCCAAACGCAGTCACTTTCTCTGCATCGCTTGCATTGGCAAGGAAATCAACACCTAGCGGTCCAGCATTTACCAACGCCGCAGCCATGATGGTTCCTAACAACAACCAACCAAGGTTTGGTGTTATCTCTGCGTACGTTGCAGGCGGCCCATCATCAGTTTTCGTTTCTCCGCGTGCAAATACAACACCAGCAGCAATGATTGGTGAGATTGCTACAGCAAGCGCATACGCACCAACGCTCGTTACTCCGAATTGCCACAGCAATACGCTGGCGATGATACGAACGAGGCCGTCAACAGCCATCACGGTGCCGTAGGCAGCGAATCGCCCAGACCCAGACGCAATACCGCGGGCCATATGCATTGGTGCATAAAAACAAATTGTCAACACAAGTGAGAGGGTGACTACCCAATACCCGTCGAACATGTCAGATGTCAGCCACGACGATGCCGCGGCGATAGCAACTATGAGAATCGTTGCGAGAGCGATGGTTAATGGCAACATGCGGCGCACAACTGGGCGACTGCCCTGACCTAGTGCGCGACGATGAGCAATTGCGCGACCAAGTTCTTGTTCCACAGGCATGAAAAACCCGGGTACCAAAGCAAACGTTGTGAACCACAATGCAACGATTGGTTTGAAGTCTTCTTTGCCAAGCGCAAGCTGGCCGACTTTGAAAAACGCGTACGAGGTAAAGCCCGAAACGAATAAACCAATACCTACTGGGACAGTGCCTTCAGGCAATGGCATACGAGAAGTCTTCTCTATTGATTCGCCATCTGACACGGGTTGAAGGTTAGTTGCAGTGACAGTGGTACGCCCTATGGCGTTATGAAGCTCTATTGAGCAGTGTTGTTGCGCGCCTTAATAGCGTCGAACAACTCAACGCGGCGCACTTGAAGCTTCTGGAATCCGAGAACCGCGAATCCGACAGCGGTATAGCCAATCTCGGTTGCTTGCTTCACCACTGGGTTCTGAAGAACTGCAGATGGGTTCAGGCGGGAGAGGTCGATTGCAGTGAGATCTATTGAGTGCAACGAAGGAAGAGAGATCTTTGGCAGATCCACTTTAGGAAGGCGATCAAGACCAGGAATTTGGATGTTCGGAAGTGTGATGTGGGGGAACGAGAATTTGCTCATGCGTCAAGAGTACCCACTAGTGCTTACTTTTGCAAGCATCGAGCAAGCATTGTTGGCATTGGGGAATCGGCTGGCCAGACCCTGCTGCCCATGGGCTTCGCACCCGTGCCACTAGCCTCGCTACGGCGTGACAGAGCCTCAGGTTGTTTCTTCCTTACCCCCAGTGGTGGCCGTCATGGTCGTACACGAGAGGGGCGAATGGCTAGCAGAGTCCCTTCAGGGCCTTGCTGGCCAGAACTACAACGCCCTGCAGAGCCTGGTGTTGGTCACGGGGCTGGAAGACGATCCCGTCTCGCGTGAAATTCTCGACGTGGTTGGCACTAATTTGCCGACTGCGGTGGTGCGGTTCCTTGGCGGAAACCCAGGGTTCGGGGCAGCATGTAACTCGGTCCTCAATTTGGTTGATGGCAACAGTGGTCTGTTTTGTTTCCTCCACGATGACGTAGCGCTTGCGCCTGATGCAATCAGCCGTCTTGTTGAAGAGTTGTACAGATCAAATGCTGGCGCAGTCGGCCCGAAGCTTGTGTACTGGGATGACCCTCGCATGATTCAAAGTGTCGGCATAGCTGTTGACCGTTTCGGAAATAGTTTGCCTATTGCTGATGATGGTGAACTCGATCAGGAACAGCACGATGCAGTGCAAGACGTATTCATTGTTTCGTCCGCGTGCATCATGGTTCGCGCAGACCTCTTTTCAACCGTTAACGGATTCAATCCAGACTTGCCAGGCGCCGGTGCTGATTTGGATTTGTGTTGGCGATTGCACGCAACGGCTGCGCGAGTAATGGTGGTGCCGAGCGCTGTCGGCCGACATCGTGAGAATTCATCTCAGTCAGTCAATAATCCAGATGACACAGATCATTTCCTTGAAAATGAAATAGTTCGAGTTAGGACAGTTGCTTCTTTAACGTCAGCTCAACAATTACTGACAACGGTTATGCAAATGGGAATTCTGACCATTGCGCGTTTCTTTTTACTGATGGCAACTGGTCGTGTGCGCCGTGCAATAGATGAAATGCGCGCTTTGTTGTTTTTGCCATTTGGTGTTGTTGAAATTCGTGAACGTCGCGAAGCAATATCCGTTCACCGTGCGGTGTCTGGTGTTGAAGTGCGAGCACTGCAACTGCCAGGAAATGCGTACCTCGCAAATTTCTTACGTCGTCGCGCAGCTCAAGCGGGTCAAGCCCAGGCACAATCAGCCGGAAAATCTCGAGAAGCAACTCCACGAAGTGCGTATGTTTTGTGGGGCATACTCGCAACCATTTTCCTTGTCGGTTCTCGTGCATTGTTTTTAAGTGGTGTTGTGCCAGTCGGCCAGATGGCACCAATCACAGCTTCTGCCAGCGAACTCGTGCGTTCGTATACCTCTGGCTGGTGGGGGGCAGGATTTGGTCAAGTTTCTGCGGTGCCGACGGGCGTTGCGTTGCTCGCCGCCAGCGCAATGACCACGCTGGGGAATATGGGACTTCTGCAAACTCTGCTTGTTGCCATCTTGCCGTTAGCTGGATGGCTAGGCGTGTGGCGTTTTGCATCGGTACTCGGAACGCGTGCAGCGCGCATTGCGGCTACGGCTGCTTATGCAGCGGTGCCATTGCCATATGCAGCTATTTCGTCTGGACGATGGGGTGCACTTTTGATGTATGCGACATTGCCATGGATGGTGCACTTGTCGCGCATGTTGGTGGGTCACGCAGATATTGACGAGGAATTGTCAGAAGAATTGATGGCAGTCGCACCAGCTGCGTTGTGGCGCAAATGGTTCGCGTGTCTTGTGTTGTTGATGGGGGCAGTCATCGCGTTTGAACCGTCAGTGGTTCTCATCGTTCCCCTTGTAGCGCTGATTTTTACTGTGGTCAGTGTTGTGCATGGCACCCAGTTGAAATGGGCGGCACGTTGGGTTGTTGTTATCGCCGCAGTTGTTGTGTCAGGCGTAGTTCTCAATCTTCCGTGGGCCGGAACATACATTCGTTCTGGGTGGTGGGAAGCAATTACCGGAGCACCAGTTGAGTCTGGTCGCAACATTGGCCTCATTGGCTTGGCAACGTTCAATGTTGGCGGCTTCGTATTGTCATCTGTCACCGTTGCGTTGTACGCAGTTGTTATCGGAGCTGTGTTGCTGGTGCATGGGGTCCGGTCTGGATGGGTATTGCGCGGCGCAAGTCTTGTTGCCTTCGGTCTGGCAGTAGCAATGCTTGATGATTCTGCGTTGTTGCCGGTACATCTTCCCGAGCCAGCAATTTTGTTAGTGCCTGTTGCTTTTGGAATTGCAATTTGTGCTGGCGCTATGGGCGCCACCCTTGTTGTTGATTTGCGGCGTGCTCGTTTTGGTTGGCGCCAACCAATCAGTGCGGTTGTGGCACTCGCTTTTGCCATTGGTCTTGTACCGGTTTCGATCAATGCCTTGAATGGAGGTTGGAGCCAGCCGTCACTCGCGCTTCCACAGCTATTGGCTCAATTGCCTGATGCACAAACGTCAGGGGAGTATCGCACGATGTTTATTGGCGACCCCCGCGTATTGCCTGGTGCACCATTGAATTTTGGCTGGGGAATTTCGTATTCGGTTGTCAATGGAAGAGAGCCGACGATGGAAGAGTTGTGGGAGCACCCACCAACACGTGCGCGTGACAATGCTGTTGCAGCTTTGTACGGAATCGTGCGTGGCCAGACAGCTCGCGCAGGAAGATTGCTTGCACCGCTGTCTGTGCGATTCATTGTTGTCCCCATAATTGATGGTGGCCAATCAACACGTAGCGACCCAATTGTCGCGCCACGTGGTCTCGTTGACTCGTTGTCGCGTCAACTTGATTTACGCCGTCTCTACGCCTCGCCAGACCTTGTTATTTTCGAGAATGCCTCATGGGTGTCTGTTCGGTCAATGTTGACTGCGGCCGGGTCTGCGAGCAGTCAACTTGCTGGTGCGACTTCAATGATTGCGACAGACATCTCTGGTGCCACGCCGCTTCCCGCACAGACTCGACCTGAAGGCGCAATTGAGGCAGATGTGGAGCCAGGCACGGTTCACCTTGCAGTTCCGTTTAGTAGTCGCTGGAAGCTCACATTGGATGGCAGCGCAATAGAGGCACGCCCAGCTTTTGGTTTGACTAATGCATACGACATTGCAAGTGCAGGTCGTATTCGATTGGGATTTGAGTCGAGCTTCTTTCACTCTTTTGCTGTATTGCTTCAGTTTGCTGCGTGGTGTGTTGTGGCTTTCTTTGCTTTGGTGCGTCCACGTAGACGCACTCGTCGGAACTCTTCGACGTCATCAATTGTCGATGCTCCAGTCATGAGATTTGTGAGCGAGGACTCGTTGTGAAGTTGTTACGCCGGGCGATTGCCTTTGTTCTTCTTGCCGCAGTTAGTGCAGTCGTTGTCATTGTGGATCGTCATTCCGGAAAAGAATCTGTGGGTGCGTCATCTGCCATCGTTCAATTCGCCGGTTTCCCGCAAGCATCAGACGGAACTCGAATAAGTACATCGTGGTTTTGCCCCGGTGCAGCGGCAGGGGACGGAATCAGCAGTGCTTCAATTGTTGTCGTCAACCCTGGTGATGCCGACATCACAGCCACAGTGAATTTCTTCACTGATTCGCCATCCGATGCAGAAACAATCACAGTGCCCGCGCGTTCTCGAAAAGATGTTGATGTCCTGCGGGGCCGAACAGTCGGAGTTGTTGTTCCGGTCGTTGAAATAATTGGATCAATTGGTTCAGTCGAGCAAGAACTCATTTATGCAGCTGGCGATGTGACATCTCAATGTGTTTCGCAAACATCAAGCACGTGGTATTTCGCTGATGGGTTTACTGCAGAAGGTTCAACGCAACGATTAGTGCTCACAAATCCATTTCCTGAAACCGCTGTGGTGAACGTCTCGTACACGACAACGAACGGTCAAAGAACTCCTGCGTCGTTACAAGGGATCATCTTGAATGCTCGTTCAGCGCGCAGTATTTCGCTGGCCGATGCGGGTGCTCAAAATGAAGCTCGGTTAGCAGTGGAAGTAGTGGCCTCTACAGGCCAAATAATTGCGTCACGCATTCAGCATTATTTAGGCGCAGGACGACTCGGGTACTCAACCACTGTGGGTACGCCGATGGCTTTGCACGACTGGTGGTTTACATCAGGTCGTACAGGTGCATTGGTGTCTGAATTACTGATGGTGTTTAACCCATCGGATTCTCCAGCCCAGGTGAATGTTTCTTTCTTAGGCCCAGGTATCACTAACGGTCTTGAAGTTGATCAAACTTCCACAGCTGCAGCGCCATCAGCAGCAATCGATATTCCGGCCGGAGGAATAGTTGCTATCAACACTGATTCGATTGCAGACTTGCCAAAGGGCGATCACGCAATGGTGGTGTCGGCTGTAAACAATGTGCCGGTGGTTGTGGAACACGTACTCAGTCAACGTGTTGGCGGAAGTTCATTTACTGCAATCACTAATGGAATACCTGGTGGCCTGGTGTCCCAGAAATGGCGAATTCCAAGTGGACTTCTAAACGGTGCGCGAAATGCACTGGCAGTCGTAAACACAACTGGAGTAGAAGGAACCTTCACAGTGTCGGCGAGTGGTCCCGGCGGAGAAGTGGAATTACCGTTACTTGTTGATGTAGTTCTTGGCGCAGCTTCAGTAATCAGTATTGATGTACCCGCGGATGTGAAAGACGGTGAAGTGACAATTACTGCGACAGTTCCTGTAGCCGTGCAGCGACGCACTACTCGAGGGCATGGGTTGGTTGGTTTCGGAATAGTGGGAGCACTTCCCATAAGGTCTCGGTGATGGTTCGAATTCTTACGGTTGCAGGCGCAATGATTGTTGCCCTTGCGGTGTCATGGTTTTTGCGCCGCCGCAAGATTGATGCTCCAACTCAAGGTGGTTTTGAGTTGCCAGTACAGCTTGATCGAAATGACTTTGTGTTTCCTGAAGCGCCCTGGATTGTTGTGGTCTTTACGTCGGCCACTTGCGGTACGTGCAATGATGTCGCTACCAAAGCAGAAGTTCTATCATCGCCTGAAGTTGCAGTAGCTCGAATTGACTACACGACACACCCAGAAATGCATGCTCGTTACAAAATCGAAGCCGTTCCGGCACTTGTTGTCGCAGATGCAGCAGGTGTTGTGAAGGCCGGGTTCTTAGGTCCGGTCAAGGCGCAAGATTTATGGGCAGCCGTTGCTGAATGCCGTGAACCAGGCAGTTCGCCCGGCTCATGTGAGAATCACAGCAACTAAGCCTGTACTTCGCTTGTTGATGGTGCATCAAGTCCTTGTTGCACCAAACGACCAACGGTTGGCCCGTCAATCGTTTCCTCTACAAGAAGAGCCTCAGCGACAAGTTCAAGTCCACGACGATGGCGAGTTAATACCTCATGCGCGCGAGTTTCTTGCTCGAGCAATATGCGTGCAATTTCATTGTCGACAAGCTGGGCCGTTGAGTCGCTGTATTCGCGACCACTAGTCATGAGGTCTTCACCTAAGAAGACTTGCTGATTTCCGGTCCACGCCATTGGGCCGATCTTGTCTGACATTCCCCATTCGCGCACCATTCGGCGCGCAATTCCGGTTGCTTGTTCAAGGTCATTTGCAGCACCACTGTTGAGATGACCAAAGATGATTTTCTCAGCAACACGTCCACCCATTGCTTTGCAGATTAGGTCTTCAAAGAATTCGCGAGAGTATGTATGACGTTCTTCTGGCAAAGTCCACGTGACACCAAGTGCCATTCCGCGAGGAAGGATGGTGACTTTGTGTAATGGGTCAGAATGGGGGAGCACTACTGCCAATACTGCGTGGCCACCTTCGTGATACGCAGTGGCGCGCTTTTCTTCAGGGTTAAGTACCAGTGATTCACGGCGTGCGCCCATGACAACACGGTCACGTGCATTTTCAAAGTCGAGGCGTTCGATAGCAAGCGACTCGCGACGAACAGCAAACAGGGCTGCTTCGTTCACGAGGTTTGCAAGATCGGCGCCACTCATTCCGGGTGTGGCACGGGCCATTGTCTCGAGGTCGACGTCTGTGCCCATGCGCTTATCGCGTGAGTGAACCTTCAAAATTGCAAGACGCTCTTCGAACTCAGGAAGAGGAACAATTATCTGTCGGTCAAAACGTCCTGGACGCAGCAATGCAGTATCAAGAACATCGGGGCGGTTAGTTGCCGCAAGAATTACGATGCCTTCAGTGGCTTCAAAGCCGTCCATCTCAGACAGCAATTGGTTCAGTGTTTGTTCGCGTTCGTCGTGACCGCCACCCAATCCTGCTCCACGCTTACGTCCGATGGAATCGATTTCATCGATGAAGATGATTGCTTTACCGAGTTTCTTTGCCTGTGCAAAAAGGTCACGTACGCGGCTTGCGCCCACGCCCACGAACATCTCCATAAAGTCTGAACCTGTGACGGAAAGGAATCCGACTCCTGCTTCACCGGCAACGGCGCGCGCAAAGAGGGTCTTACCTGTTCCCGGAGGACCAACAAGCAAGATGCCCTTTGGAACGCGTGCACCGATTTCTTTGAACCGTTCTGGCTTCTTCAAGAAGTCGACCACTTCTTTGATTTCAAGTTTCACACCGTCGTATCCGGCAATGTCAGAAAAAGTAGTCGAAGGCTTGTCAGCTTGGTACGCCTTGGCCTTGCTCTTGCCAACAGACATTATGCTGCCGGCTTGTCCCATGGCGCGACGCTGCATCCACACGAAAAATGCGATGACCAAAGCAAACGGAAGAATAATGGGCAACAAACTGGTGAAGAAGTTGGCTTGAGGGGTCTTGAACGAGTAGTCGACTCCCATTTGCTTTAACAGTTGTTCATCAGCATCGCTGAGGTTCACTGAGCCAGTTGTGGTGAACTTTGTGCCCGACTGAAGAGTGCCCGAAATGATGTTCGAGGTGTTGTTGATGACGACTTGTTTGACATCGCCGTTTCTCACTTGTACGAGGAACTCTGTATAAGTGAGTTTGTCGCCAGTAGGAGTTGCGAACAATTGGCTACCGAATGCGAGAACTACAACAGCTGCCACGATGGCCCAGATAGCCCATTTAGGCATGGGCGGCTTGCTGTCTGCACCGGGCTTGACATTGCGTAGGCCCTTCATAGGGTTGCGACCTTGTGGGTTGCGGGATGGTGGAGGGGGCGGTGGGATATCGCTCATATGTTCATGCTACGGGCGCCGTGAGCCCTCGTACCAGCGGCATCGCCTATTTAGAGGCCCACGGTGACTACCGTTTCTTTTATGGCTAGGCAATGCACCCGACAAGGCTGTGTGCATTCCGCCACAGTGACCCTGACGTATCAGTATGCACGATCATTGGTCTGGCTTGATGACCTCAGCCCAGAACGCGACCCGCATTCCTATGACTTATGTGACCAGCATGCGAATCGACTGACAGCTCCCTCTGGATGGCACCTAGAAGATCGCCGTCAGCGCGTTCATGTGTACAGCCCTGGCCGTCTCGCCGGGTAATCATCTTGGATCAGATGGCATCGCGTCAATCACGAGCAAGCCAAGTACTGCTGTTTTGGCTTGTTGCCTTTGTCGCAGCAAATTTTGCGTCACTTGTAGTCCTCGTCATCTCGGGCAATGGAGACTCTTCGACTGGTGACATATCGACGCTTGATGTAGCTCTTAGTGCCACTGCAATGTGGATTGTGTATCTCTTTGCTACAACACAGTTCTTGAAAGTGACTTGGCGAAACTTTCGTTCAACTATTGGTGCAACGTTCTCACGTCGTGATGTCGTCGTTGGCATTCCCTTGGGAATCGCTAGTCAACTTGTTTTGGTGAACGCTGTGAACTGGCCGCTATCGCGCTTGTTTCCAGATTCTTTTTCCTTCGATGAAGTGTCAAAGCGAGCTACTGATCTGGTCGATGAAGCACGCGGGGGGTGGATCATCCTGCTTGGACTTGTTGTCATCGTCGGAGCACCCATCGTGGAAGAAATTGTGTATCGCGGCGTGGTTCAGCCTGGTTTGGTGGCGTCATGGGGCCGTTCGGCGGGAATATTGGTGACCGCGGCACTGTTCGCTGCAATTCACATGCAGCCAGTCGAGTTTCCAGGGTTGTTTGTTTTCGCATTGGTGCTGGGGTGGGCACGTCACTCAACTGGCACAATAGGTACGTCCATTGTCACCCATATGGCCTTTAACACGACAGGGCTCGTGCTTGTAGTGCTTCTGTAGAGAATTATGAATACCGAAATCAACAACGCCGAAATTCAGGATGAATCAACCGAGCCTTCCGTTCGAAAACAAGAGTGGACCGCGACGCTGAAGTCGATGAGCACCACTGCAGTGTTGCTCGGTGCGACATTGATCGTGTTGTCAGTTCTTCATCCGGATTTGATTCTGCGGAACAACACACCAACTGGTGGCGACATGGGTGCGCACGTGTGGGGTCCTGCCTACCTACGTGATGTATTGCTGCCTCATTGGCGACTCACTGGTTGGAGCATGGACTGGTACGCAGGGTTGCCGGTGTATCGCTTCTACATGGTTGTGCCTGCACTAGCCATCGTGGCGTTAGATGTTGTCTTGCCGTATGGAATTGCGTTCAAGATCATTGTTGCCTCCGGCCTTGTTGCCTTTCCTGTGTGCGCATACATCATGGGGCGTGTAAGCAAACTGCTGTATCCGTTGCCTGAATTGATGGTCATTGGTGCAACGATGTTTCTCTTTGACGAGAGCTTCACCATCTATGGCGGCAACATCCCTTCCACAATGGCAGGGGAGTTCTCGCACTCAATCGCATTAGCTTTCGCCATCCTGGGATTAGGTTTTTTCGCACGTGGTCTTGATGACGGTAAGCACCGCGGCTGGGCAGCGTTGTTCATTGCGTTGTCCGCACTCAGTCACGGCATCGTGTTGCTGTTCGTTTTTGGTGGAGCCGCACTGATGTTGCTCATGCGGCTTGATAGGCAACGTTTGAAATTTGGCATCACAACGTTGAGTTGTGCTGTATTCCTCTCAGCGTTCTGGGTTATTCCATTCCTTGGTGGCCATGCATTCATGACAGACATGAAGTACGGCTCTGAACCAGGTGGCGGATCTTTCAAGACCATGTGGGACATGTACTTTCCGTTGGCCACGAATCTGGACATCATGCTGATGACGCTTGCAATAATTGGTTTCATCGGTTCGGTGTATCGTCGTCGATTCCTTGGAATGTGGATGGGTGTCTACATCGTCGTGTTGATGATTGGTGTCAAAGTTGCACAAGGTGGTTTGCCAGTAATTGGGCTTCTATGGAACCCGCGCATTTTGCCTTTTATGTATTTGTTGCGCTACATGTTGGCTGCAATCGGCGTATATGAAGCTGGTCTCTTCATTCGTCGCACAATCGCAATTCAACGCAATCCACTGCAGATGCCTTCAGCACCAACAACGAACACGTCAACGTCATTGCTGTGGCTTGTGGCTGTCTTTTGTCTCATGGTGCTTGGCGTGCGATATCAAAGTCTGCCGTTTGCCACCTTGCAGTCGAACGCAACTGGCACTTCATATGGTTGGGGCCCCGTATCGTTTCCTGCTCATCGTGCTTTCTCAGATGGCTGGTCACGTTGGAATTTCGAAGGGTATGAAGGCAAGACCACCTTCAGTGAATACAACGGCGTTGTTCAAGCAATGAAGAAGCTTGGCGAGGACCCTGCACATGGTTGCGGTCGTGCGTTGTGGGAAAACAGCGGAGACTTGAACAAATACGGAACCACGATGGCGCTGATGCTGTTGCCGTATTGGACTGACGGATGCATCGGTTCCATGGAGGGTCTGTTCTTTGAAGCTGCTGGTTCGACTCCGTATCACTTCATTTCTGCCGCTGCGTTGTCAAAACAGAGCAGTAATCCAGTCCGCGAACTGCGGTACGACAACAATGATGCTGTTAAAGGTGTTGCATACATGCGCCTCATGGGTATTCGTTATTACATGGCATATACCCAAGAAGCGATAACCAAGGCTGACGAGCAACCTGACTTAACCAAAGTTGGAACATCGGGACCATGGCATCTATATGAAATTGCAGACACCACGATTGTTGAGCCGTTGGCGGTGCAGCCAGTTGTCGTGAATGAACGACCGGGAGACAGACGTGAACGTTGGTTGGAGATTGGTACTTCGTATTTCCAGCACATGAACGAGTGGGCAGCATTACCGGTGGATCACGGGCCTGAAGAATGGCAACGAATTGATGTGTCCCCAGATGAAACACGCAGTGTTGGTTTGGAAGGTGAACCTGGCCGTCAGGTTGACATCGTGACACCTACTGAGGGTTCCAAAATTGCTGCAGTGTCGCTAGACCCGGTTGTGGTTTCAGATGTGAAAGTCGAACAAGAATCAGTGTCCTTCACGGTTGATCGCGTTGGTGTTCCAGTTCTGGTGAAAGTTAGTTACTTTCCGAACTGGCAAGTCAAGGGTGCATCAAGCGTGTACCGCGCAGCACCGAACATGATGGTTGTCGTGCCGACAGAGAAGAACGTGACATTGTCCTACGAACCGTCGGGACTTGATCGTTCTTCCTATGCGGTCACCTTGTTTGGAATTGTCATGGCTGTATTCCTCTTCCGTAGACGATTTCGTTACGGCGTGGCGATGCCAGCCCGTAATGACAGTGGACTTGAACCCGACTCCAACGGGGAACCATCCGCCGATAGTCTCACTGATTAATGAAAACAGACCCTTCAGTTCTTGACCGCATCGTCAAGGCGTATGACATTCGCGGCACTACACCGAATGAAATGAATGACGAAGTGGCGTTTGCTCTCGGAGTTGCATTTGCAGACTTTGTCAATGCGCCTTTGGTAATTGTTGCCCGTGACATGCGCGTCACGGGGGAGTCTCTTGCTGCTTCTTTCGCTAGCGGGGTTACATCTCGGGGCATCAATGTTCTTGATCTCGGATTAGCTAGCACAGACCTTGTGTATTTTGCAGCGGGCAAACTTGATGCGCCTGGTGCAATGTTCACGGCTTCACATAATCCAGCTGAATACAACGGAATCAAATTCTGTTTGTCGGGTGCCCGCCCTGTTGGCATTGACACGGGTCTTGCAACAATTCGTGATGTCGCAAAATCTGTTCTTGTAGGTTCCGGTCCCGGCGCAGTGGCAGTTCGCGGAACAGTCTCCACTCGCAACATGCTGGATGAGTTTGCCGACCATGTTGTGTCGTTCATTGATGTCAATGCGCTTGTGCCAATGAAAGTTGTTGCAGACACGGCCAATGGCATGGGTGGGCTCATTGTTCCGGTGGTGTTTGAACGTCTTCCCATGATGCAGCTCGAAGTGATGTATCCGGAACTTGACGGCAGTTTCCCAAATCATCCGGCCGACCCCATTCAGCCAGCAAACCAGAGAGATCTTCAAGCACGTGTAACAAGTGGTGGTTTTGATATCGGCCTTGCTTTCGATGGTGACGCAGACCGAGTGTTCGTAGTCGATGAAAAAGGCAGGGGATTATCTGGCTCTACAACCACTGCAATTCTTGCCGCAGCGGTCTTGCGTAATAACCCTGGCGCCACTGTGCTACACAACCTCATTTGCTCGCGTTCAGTTCCTGAAGTTATTCGCGAGAGTGGTGGAGTACCTGTGCGTACCCAAGTGGGCCATTCCAACATCAAACAAGTGATGGCAGAAACCGGTGCTGTCTTTGGTGGTGAGCATTCAGCTCACTATTACTTCCTTGATAACTATCGAGCAGACTCTGGCATTATCGCCACCATGTTTATGCTCCAAGAGCTTTCACGCGCGAAAATGCCGTTGTCGCAGTTGCGTCAACCTTTCGAGCGTTACGAAGCAAGTGGCGAAATCAACACAAGTGTTTCTGATGCACAGGTCGTGATGACTGCAGTTGCTGAGGCGTACAAAGCTCATCCGCAAGACTGGGTTGACGGTCTCACAGTTGATTGTGGTGACTGGTGGTTCAACCTTCGCCCATCGAATACTGAACCATTGCTTCGCCTCAACCTTGAGGCTGCAACTCGTGCAGAATGTGATGATCATGTGGTTGAAGTGCTCTCACTTGTGACTTCTGTCTGACAATGAAAGAATGAATATATGACTCTTGACCAAACCCTGCTGGAAATCCTCGCTTGCCCAGAAGATAAAGGGCCATTGTTTTACATCGAGTCAGAGAACATTCTGTTTAACCCACGCCTCAAGCGTTCGTATGCAGTTGTTGAGGGCATCCCAGTCATGCTGATTGAAGAATCCACTCAGGTGTCAGATAGTGAGCACGCACGCCTAGAGGCACGTATCGCTGCTGAGGGCATAAAGCCCACCTTTACTCGCTGATTTAGATACACTGAACCCGTAATCGGGCTGATCAGAGCGGTGCCAGTTGGCCCCAGCCTCGATTCATTATGTAACTCATTTAAGGAGCCTCTATGTCCTCTCTCGCCGATCGTCGTGATTATCGCGTCGCTGACCTCAGCCTTGCGCCATTTGGTCGCAAGGAAATCCATCTTGCCGAACACGAAATGCCAGGCCTTCGTTGGATGCGCAAGCAGTACGGCCCGTCAAAGCCGTTGAAGGGTGCACGCATCTCTGGTTCATTGCACATGACCATTCAGACAGCAGTTCTTATTGAGACACTTGTTGAGCTTGGTGCAGAAGTGCGTTGGGCAAGCTGCAATATTTTCTCCACGCAAGATCATGCAGCTGCAGCAGTTGCTGTTGGTCCAAACGGAACCGAAAAAGATCCACAAGGTGTTCCTGTATTCGCTTGGAAGGGCGAGACCCTCGAGGAATATTGGTGGTGCACCGAACAAATGATGACATGGCCAGATGGCAATTTACCGAACATGATTCTTGATGATGGCGGCGACGCAACACTTCTTATCCATAAGGGTGTCGAATTCGAAAAGGCTGGCGCAGTGCCAGATCCGACGTCTGCATCAAACCCAGAACTCGCATTGATTCTTGGTCTCTTGCAGCGCACGTTGAAGACCGAACCTCAAAAGTGGACTCAAATGGCAGCCTCTATCAAGGGTGTTACTGAAGAAACCACAACAGGCGTCAAGCGTTTGTACAAGATGTTCGACAAAAAGGAACTTCTGTTTCCTGCGATCAACGTGAATGACAGCGTGACAAAGAGCAAGTTCGACAACCTGTACGGTTGCCGTCACTCACTCATTGACGCAATCAACCGCGCAACTGACGTCATGATTGCCGGAAAGCTCGCAGTTGTATGCGGCTACGGCGATGTTGGTAAGGGTTGTGCACAAAGCCTTCGTGGCCAAGGTGCTCGCGTTATCGTTACTGAAATTGACCCCATTAACGCATTGCAGGCAGCGATGGAAGGTTACGAAGTCAACACCACCGAATCAGCTTTGGCTGAAGCAGATATTTTTGTAACCGCAACAGGAAACGAAGCAATCATCACTGCT
>Ga0208592_1000255_pt1 | contig 16303 bp, 10 predicted proteins | sample LakMenE18May10ns_FD_150712 | JGI IMG/M metagenome (GOLD analysis project Ga0208592, IMG submission 150712) | Freshwater microbial communities from Lake Mendota, WI - 18MAY2010 deep hole epilimnion ns (SPAdes) | ecosystem: Environmental > Aquatic > Freshwater > Lentic | place: Lake Mendota...
CATTTTGGACATCAAACCATTTTTTGAGCAAACGGTCGATTTGCCATTGATACAACGTGTGATGATTCCGGGAAAAATGGCACAATCTTATTGTCGGAATCTTTCTAAATCCTTTCGTACTGAATGAAACGAATTGCAGTGATTTTCCGGGGCATGATCGCTGCTCTAATTTTCTTCTCTGCGATGAAGGATGAAACACCCTTTTATGTTCCCGCGAAGTGGCCAAAACCCTACTATGACTTCTCACAAAATCCTCTTTCAAAGGAAAAATTTGAATTGGGACGCACCTTGTTTTACGATCCAGATCTTTCCAGAGACAGCACCATTTCATGTGCGAATTGTCACTTACAATATTCTGGGTTTACACACATTGATCACTCCTTAAGTCATGGCATTGATGGTAAAATCGGAACACGAAATGCACCTGTACTGATTAATTTGGCTTGGCAGCAATTTTTTCACTGGGATGGTGGGGTGAGTTCCCTAAATAAACAAGCTATTAATCCACTGACTCATGCCAAGGAAATGGACAATCGACTAGACGAAGTACTTCGAAGATTAAACCAGTCATCTTTTTACCGAAATCGTTTTTACCGTGCTTTTGGCGACAGTGTGATTGAAACAGCATCTTTATTGAAAGCACTTGCGAGCTTTACGGTATCCCTCGTTTCAGCGAATTCAACATATGATCAGGTCAAACGAGGTGAGTCAAAGTTTACAAATCAAGAAAAATCTGGTTATCAACTTTTCAAAAAGTACTGTGCTTCGTGCCATCAAGAACCCTTATTCATGAAAAATGACTTTAAATCCAATGGACTTGCACTTGACCCCACACTTCATGACCTTGGACGAATGGGCATCACCAACCGAAAGGAAGATTCTCTACTGTTTAAAATTCCAACGCTACGCAATGTGGAGTTTAGCTTTCCCTACATGCACGATGGTCGATACAAAAACTTGAAAGAAGTACTGAATCACTATGGGAATTTGCATGAGCATCAACCTTACTTTAGCAAGGAACTTAAAAAGCTAAATCGTCCGCTATCCTCCAATGAACAAAAAGACCTCATTGCCTTTTTAAAAACATTGAGTGATCCTAAATTTTTGTTTAATCCTTCCTTTAAATACCCGAAAAATGAGCGCAACGCAATTTTTCAAAAGAATTAACCTCTAACTTAACACAAGTCAACAACTATGAAAAAAAACTTATTCATCTTGCTTATTGTTTGCGGTCAGCAAGCAATGGCACAATTAAATCCTGCGATTGAACATTGGATGATCAATACGACAGGTATTACCGGAAGACACTATGTTCAAGGGAATTCCACACCAATCAATGAAACAACCTTGGCGAATGTCCAAACAGTTCAGTATTCGAACAATTGGGTATATGTCACCACAACAGGAGTTCCATCCTACATTACAGGTCCTTTTATGGATGGGAACCCATCCTTGGCAACCAATCAAAATGCCATCTTTAAAATGCCACTTAATCCAACCCAAAATAATGGAACGTTAACAAACACGACTGGTGGAAACATTGGGATATTCGTCAACGGTGTTGCGTTATTTGACTACCGCGATGGTGTGGCCTGGAATTCAACTTCAAATACCTTGTGTGGTGGCCTTCCCGGAATGTCACCTTGCCCGGGTGGACCGGGTGCATCCTTTTCTTGGAATCGAGATGCCATTCCAGCAGAAAAAGCAGGATTCGATTGTTCCAAAGGACATCCAGCAATGGGGAATTACCACCATCACCAAAATCCAAGTGCGTTTAAATTGGACCTTACTGTAATTTCCAATGTGTGTGATTTATATGACGCTGATGGACTTTACGTCATTGATTCAACGGTTCATTCTCCCTTAATTGGTTATGCATATGATGGCTTTCCGATTTACGGAGCATATGGATATAAAAACACGGATGGAACGGGTGGAATCACACGCGTGAAATCAAGTTACCAGTTGAGAAACATCAGCACAAGAGCGGTTTGGGCAGACGGAACAGATGTTCCTGATGGTCCAATTGTCAGTACAACCTATCCTCTAGGTTATTTTCGGGAAGACTATGAATTTATCAATCATGCCCAATCAGACTACCTAGATGTTCATAATGGACGGTTCTGTGTCACTCCAGAATATCCAAATGGGATTTACTGTTATTTCGCGACTGTGAATGAGGAATGGAATTCAGCATATCCGTATGTGGTTGGACCAACATTTTACGGTGTGAAAACAGCATCCAAAGTGACATCTATCACTGAAACAGTCACAACATTCACGTCATCTGCGGGAATTTCTGAGTTAACAGAGAATCAGTGGTCAGTATATCCAAATCCAAGTAATGAGATCATTATGGTGCAAGTGAATGATTTGACCAATCAAACCTACGAGGTTGAATTATACGATGCATTTGGGAAACTAATCCAAACTCAACCAATTGTTCAAGGAAGTACAATCGCCTATTTCAACGCAGATACGCTATACAAAGGTTTGTATTACGTGAAATTAAAAGGTCAAAACGGTTCGAAAAAAATTGTGATTCAGTAATATCGCCACCAACAATAAACAAAAAGGGCACAACATCAGGTGCCTTTTTTTTATGCGATTAAAACAAAAATCCGCTATTTCACTTGAGGACAAAATCAAATATTCACAAAAAGTGCCACAATATTCATTCTCAATGGCACAATGTTCATTTGTATCAAATTGATAAAAAGTTCTTGATTATATTTAATACGAAATAAGGAGAGAAACAGGATTCTTTTTATATGTAGAAGTTGACAGGCTGCTTGGAGAGGCAGTTTCATTTTCTAGTTTGATAAGAGTTTAATAGTTTTTGTTGACGTCCCTCGGGAATATATATAAAAAGAGCCTGTCCTTATTACTTAAAACGTACCACTCAGACTTTAATGTCTACTACTAGGAAGGGCTGAAAAGCCCTTTTTTTATTGTATTTTATAGAGAATTGGTCGACTTGGACTGGCATCATTCTGAAAAGCAGCCAGTTGAATCTCTAGAATATACGTGCCATCCAATACATCATTCGGGACATAGATTAATTCTGTAATCGTACGTTCAAAATTTGGATTATCTGGAACATTCCAAAATGCATGGTGAAAGGCCAAGGCTCCGCCATCCTCTTCTCGGTCTACAGACGGCTGGTCAACCAAAAAATGCTTCACCCCATATTCGTTCAATAAATCAACAATTTGTATGTCAAAATAACATGGGTTTGTACCTGAATAATTCATGGATTTTTTGTCTGGTGCATTCGGCAAAGTTCGAATGAGCACTGCGTCACTGAAGTCCTTCTGTAAATAAGGTGCAATTTGAGCTGCTTGAACAAGCAAATCCCCATTTTCCATTTTTACCGGATCTACTGTAATTAACGTTGCGCGATAAAAATACTCCTTCAGTACATCATTGACAGCATACACCTCTTTGGTAATATGTCCACAACATTCCGTATGTGTTCCATGACCATGCGGGTTGAAATAAACATCGCGAAAGTTCACACTTCCACCCTCTTCAATACTGCCAATAAATCCATTCGCACGAACGGGTTCCATTCTGGGGGGATCAACATACCAAGCCCGAACATTTTCTGGACTGGATTGAAGGGTCATTGAAAGATCAATAAGCTCACTTGTCTCAATAAATTCAGTAGTAGTTAGATACAAACGCATGATGTAAAAGTAAGCAATCGCCCCATTCTTTCAAAAATGCTTTGTTGAAATTGTTTTTAGATTTTATCGCTCCATTCTCAATTAGGACTAACTTTGTAGCATGGATCAAAATCAAGACAAATTAAAGGACATTATTTCGCATTCAAAAGAATACGGATTTATCTTCCCTTCATCAGAAATTTACGACGGCCTTGCAGCAACCTATGATTATGGACAATTGGGTTCTGAACTGAAAAACAACATCAAAACATACTGGTGGAAAGCAATGGTGCAAATGCACGAAAACATTGTGGGCATTGATGCATCTATTTTCATGCATCCAACAACCTGGAAAGCTTCAGGTCACGTAGACGCATTTAACGATCCTTTAATTGACAACAAAGATTCTAAGAAACGCTACCGTGCGGATGTGTTATTGGAAGAACACATGGAGAAAATCCGTCAAAAAATAGAAAAAGAGGTTGAAAAAGGAAAAAATCGCTTTGGAACGGATTTCGATGAAACACAATTCAGGGCTACCAATCCTAATGTACTTCGAAACCTTGAGAAAATTGAATCCATTGAAGGCAGAATGCGTGAAGCATTGGAAAACAACGATTTAGAAGCTGTTCGAAACTTAATTGTCGATCTTGAAATCGTATGTCCAGTATCTGGTTCTAAAAACTGGACCGAAGTGCGTCAATTCAACCTTATGTTCTCTACAGAGTTAGGATCTGTTGCCGGAGATGCTTCGACCATTTATTTGAGACCTGAAACTGCACAAGGGATTTTTGTTAATTTCTTGAACGTGCAAAAATCTGGTAGAATGAAAATTCCATTTGGTATTGCCCAAATTGGTAAGGCATTCCGAAACGAAATCGTTGCGCGTCAATTTATTTTCCGCATGCGCGAATTCGAACAAATGGAAATGCAATTCTTCGTTCGACCTGGAGAAGAAATGACCTGGTATACTTATTGGAAAGAAGCGCGTGAAAAGTGGCACAAAAACTTAGGCCTAGGAGGAAACCTCTACCGTTTCCACGACCACATTAAACTAGCACATTACGCCAATGCTGCTTGTGACATTGAATACAATTTCCCTATGGGATTCAAGGAATTAGAAGGAATTCACTCACGTACAGATTTCGATTTAAAGCAACATGAGCAATTTTCTGGTAAAAAGCTGCAGTTTTTTGATCCCGAATTGAATCAAAGTTATGTGCCATATGTGGTGGAAACATCTGTCGGACTAGACCGCATGTTTTTATCGGTTTTAAGCGCTGCATATCAAAATGAGAAATTGGAAGATGGATCGGAACGTGTCGTGTTGCGCATCCCTCCTGTTTTAGCGCCTTACAAAGCAGCAGTTCTACCTTTGGTGAAAAAAGATGGACTTCCGGAAAAAGCGAGGGAATTGATGAAGTCACTTCAGTTTGACTACTCCATTCAATACGACGAAAAGGACTCCATTGGAAAACGCTACAGAAGGCAAGATGCGATTGGTACGCCTTTCTCTATTACCATCGACCATCAAACATTAACAGATGACACCGTGACGGTTCGAGATCGAGATACCATGGAGCAAATTCGTGTTTCCATCAAAGAACTGGAAGGACTTCTTGCTGAAAAAGCAAGTTGGAAAAGCGTGTTAAGCACTTTATAATTAAGGCTTGAGGTTTTTCTTATTCGTTCAACTTTTATGGTTTTTTGCCATTCCTGGATTCAGTCAACTCTTGATGAATCAAGATGGAGAAGCGTTTACAGACAAGCCCTTTTTCAACAAAGACATCGTTCGAACAAATCGTATCAAATCGATTGAAGGTAACTATTCAACAAAAAAACCAGGTGAAATCGTTCGTGAAACAAGTGATTGGTTTCGATACAAATTTGATGAAAATGGACAACTCATTGAAACATTGGACATTCGTAGCTTGAATCGAAAAAAAGACAGCGTGCTACATCAATATACTTATGATTCAAAAGGCCTGGTCATTGAACACCGCAAAAGCGAAAATGAAGGATTCACGACCGTTAAATACACATATGATAGCCTAAGCCAACTTGAATCAGAAAGTACTTTCCGCGAAATTTATTCGTACAAGCTTCAAAAAGTAATCGAGTCCAATTTGGTCAATGTCGAATATTTTCAATACATCAATCGGACAGATGAAACGGAACAGATTCGTTTTAACAACTACAGACTTCCGTACTTAGATGTGGTAAGTCATTACAACCAAGACCGATACTTAATTGAAAAAACCACACATTTCCGAGTAAGTTCCATCGAGCACACTACAAAATACACGTATAATGAACGTGGCTTACTTTCTTCCAAAGCGTTTTACAATGAACAAGATGAATTAGCGGACGAAGAATGGAAATATACCTATGATTCATTTGGAAATTTAAGCCAGGTGCATTTTTTTCGCTATGGTGAGTTTCAAAAAGATTTTCAAGTGGTGTTCGATAACAAAACACACCTTTTAGGCGCAACCATTCAACGTGAGGTCGCAACAGATTTTATGTTGATTTTACGCTTTAAAAAATATACCTACTTCCCCTAAATCCTTCATTAAATTGTCGATGAAGCGTTTGGATTTTTTTTCTCCTTGAAAATTTCGGAAATTTGGCATGAAAATAGGTGTAAACCGAAAAAAGTGAATTATGAAAAAATGGTACATTCTAAGCATACTCGCCCTAAGTTTTTCCTTTGCTCAAGCACAACATGTTGCTTATGACCTCAGTTCAAATTGGTTTTGGGGGCTGAATGCAGGGGTAACCTGGAATACCAATGATGTTCAGAATGTCAATAGTTCGGGGTATGGTCTTACATTGGGACGATCCTTTAACTATGATTACGGCAAACGCATTAGTTTTGATTTACGCGCTCGATATTTAACTGGAAATTGGGTTGGTCAAGACGTGGATACCTTTTCATTAAATCAATACGCTGGTGGACCTTTAAGCATCTATCAATTAGATAGCTCTTCCGTTTACGTCAATAACTTTCAGACAGAAGTAAAACGCCTAAGCCTGGAACTGGTTCTTCATTTGAATAACGTAAAGGAACGAACGGGATTTGATCCCTATGTTTTTGGTGGAATCGGTTTGACTTGGACGCAAACGTATGGTGATTTATTGAATGGATTAGACTCGTCATCCCTTTATGATTATTCTTCTTTGATCCAGAATGGTCCTATTTCTCCACAACTTCCCTCCACCCTTGATGGACTCTATGAAACAAGATTAGACGGCGGATCAAATAATTCATACAATGTGAAATGGATGCCAAGTTTAGGATTTGGTCTTGGTTACCAAATCGGCAAACGAGTGAGCATCGGAATTGAGCACAAAACAACCTTTACAAAAGGAGATTCTTTTGATGGATTCATTTCAGCAACTCCACGCACCAAAAATGATTGGTACCATTACACGTCAGGATACCTTCAGATCCACTTTAAATCCAGGGGAAACCGACCGCTTGCTGAAAACAACACAAATAACCTCAACAATTACACAACAGCAACAAATTGTCCAAAACCTGTCATTACGGTATTGACTGGGAACAACAAAACGGTAACCAATAGTCAATACAGAATTGAATGTAAGGTGAACAACCTGCTTAGTTCAGCTGGAGCAACCCTTTTAAACGACCTAAATCAACCCGTATTATTCAACTATAATGCGTCCACACAAATCATTGATGCGGTTGTTCAATTGCATACTGGACAAAACACCTTCTATTTATCAGCTAATAATAATTGCGGAAATGAGGCGGTAACCATCACCGTTACCTTATTGAATTGCACCACACCAACTGCTCAATTTACCAGTCCAAATGGCGGTTCAACAACAGTGAAATCAAGTGATTTCGCGTTCAGTGCCATCATCCAAGGAACGGTTAATGCCAGCAACATTAAGTTATTGATGAATGGGATGGCCCTCAATGGCGCAACATACAACCCAAACAATGGACTATTGCAGCGAGCGATAACGTTGATTCCAGGTGTAAACACCATTCAGTTGACCGTATCCAATGATTGTGGTTCTAATACATACAATGCAACCATCAACTATGACAACTGTGTTACTCCTTCCTTGCAATTAATAAGTCCAAGTGCATCTGGAACCACCACAAATCTTTCCGCATATACGCTGAGCGCGAACATGAACGGCACGCTTACGAATTCGAAAGTGAAGGTTTTTCAAAATGGCATACTGCTCAACAATGTAAGCATTCAGGCAAATGGGCAAATACAAATTCCCGTTACACTAGTTGCCGGCTTGAATACCTTTAACTTGGAAGTTAGTAATAACTGTGGAAGTGATTCCGAAATCATTACGATCAATTTTCAGAATTGCAACGCCCCTATTGTAACGATTCAAAGTCCAACACAAAATCAGTCCATTACCTCTACAAGCAATCCGATACGATTGAAAGCCTTGGTGAGTAACGTTGGTTCGAAGCAAAACATTAAACTGATCTTCAACGGGATTGAACAAGCGAATTTTACTTACAATGCCACTACTGGTTTAGTGGAACTCGGACTAAATCCAATAAATGGCAGCAATAGCCTTACGATAACTGCGACCAATAATTGCGGTTCCGATGTCGAAACAGTCCAATTTAACAACATTAATTGTACAGGTCAAACCCCTGTTGTTTCCATCCTATCAACAAGCGGAACAACCAACACGGCCATTTATAATTTATTTGCAAGTACTTCATCCGTTGGAAGCACCCTTCTTAACGCACCCACCGTTTCGGTAACACAAAATGGATCGCCTATTGCCTTTAATCAAGCAGCGGGACAAATAAATGCCGTAACAACGCTTTTACCAGGCATTAACACATTTGTGGTTACCGCAACAAGTGTTTCTTGCGGAAGTGATTCCAAAACAATCACCGTTAATTACAACAATTGCATCGCCCCACAAATCACTTTGATTCAACCGACTTCTACCGGAGGGACAACTAATACGAGCTCGCTTTCATTTAAAGCAAATGCAAGCAACATCGCGCAAACACAAAACATTCAATTGGTTAAAAACGGTCAACAAATACCCTTCACTTTTAACAATGGAATGATTGAAGCGAGCATTAACCTAAGCAGCGGCATCAATACGATCACCCTTTCGGTAAGCAACGCATGTGGCAATGATGCAGAAACGATTACTGTTAACTACGTTCAATGTACACCACCAACCATTCAACTTAATTCTACCATCGCTACAGGAACGACCGTTACGAATGCAAATTTTGCATTTAACGCGATTGTTCTTGGCGCAAGCGGACAAAAAATGAGTTTAAAACTGAATGGTGTTTCCTCTGTATTTAACAATGGAAACGATGCCGTTACAGCAAATCTCACACTTGCTCCAGGATTAAATACCATTGTTTTCAGTGCAAGTAACGATTGTGGAGCAGATGTTGAAACGATCTTGGTAAACTACGACAATTGCCTTGTGCCTGTTATTTCTAATTTCTCCAACAATGCCAGTTCCATTATCGCTTTTGCAAATGCATCTCAAGTGATCTCAGCGAATATTTCCAATGCTAATGTTCAAAACATTGTCTTCACACAAAATGGGATTCAACGTCCTTTTACATTCACCAATGGCCAATTTAGTGCAGGAATAAATTTAATTTCTGGATCCAATTCTTTTGTTTTGAGTGTGACAAATAATTGTGGAACAGATCAACACAATTGGAATATGCAATACACTCCTTGTACAGCTCCAATAGTAAGCATATTGAATCCTAGTAATAGCGGTGTCACGGTGAGCGCAGCGAGTGTGAATTTTCAAGCCTCTCTTTCAAATATTACGGGACCTCAAGAAATCCTTTTGAGTTTAAATGGAAATTCAATTGCAACTTATACATACGCCAATGGGAGCTTAAATGCCAATTTAAATCTTCAAAACGGATTAAATACCATCGTACTTAAAGGCACAAATTCCTGTGGTGTCGACATCAAAACAATCACGGTTTTCTACAATAATTGCGTTGCTCCCATCATTTCAGTGAGCAGTCCATCTTCTACGAATCCAACGGTTTCAACTGCTGCTTTCACCTATACAGCAAGTGTTCAAAACCTGGCAAATTCTCAAGGAATCCTGTTAAGTTTAAATGGTACTGCCATTTCTAATTACACGTATTCGAATGGAATCGTTACAGCGCAGGTCAATTTAACTGCCGGAATCAATACCTTTGTTTTATCGGTGACTAATGGTTGTGGTTCGGACATGAAATCGACCAATGTCAACTACCTAAATTGTACCTCACCAAGTGTGGTGATTACCAATCCAAACAACAATAATACGAGCGTTACAAGTGCGGTATTTAACGTACAAGCAACGGTTCAACATATGAGTTCTGCTCAGGGAATTAGCCTTTCATTAAATGGCGTTGCGCTAACCAATTTCAACTATGCTAACGGTCAATTATCTGCATCCGTGAACCTATCACCTGGATTAAACACCTTTGTTATTTCAGTACTCAATGCTTGTGGTACGGATACCAAAACCCAGGTCATCAACTATACCGCGTGTACGGCTCCTCAAGTACAAATTGTTAGTCCGAACAACACCAATTTTGGCGTATCTAATCCAATGCTGAATTTCCAAGCTACCATTTCGCAACTCAATTCATCCCAAGGAATTAACTTGACCTTGAATGGAAATCCTATTTCTAACTACAGTTTCGCGAACGGACAATTATCAGCTAATATCACATTAAACAACGGCGTTAACACCATCGCGTTAAGTGCAACAAACAACTGTGGAAATGACGCGCAGAATTGCATCATCCGATATGAGCCATGTAATCCACCAGTTATCACGATTACAAGTCCAACAGGAACAACGTTCACAGCCAATTCAAATACACTTGCATTTTCTGGCACAGTTCAAAACATGACCAGTGCACAAGGCTTAAGTTTAACGGTAAATGGAGTACCTGTATCAGGAGTTCAATTCAATGAAAATTCTGGTCAAGTTACTGCAACCATTCCATTATCGAACGGAAATAATTCCATTGTATTAAGTGCAAATGGAACCTGTGGGACGGATACTAAAACAATCAGTGTTAGTTATAATCCATGTGTTGCACCGATCGTTTCTATGACGAATCCCTCTTCATCTATCGTAACCGTTAGTACAAATAATTACGCGTTTTCGGGGACTGTTCAAAATGCTACTGCTCAACAAACGAGTTTGACGGTCAACGGAGTGAATATTTCCAATTTTAATTTTACAAATGGAACGGTAACGGCCAATCTTTCACTAGCTAACGGAAACAATGAAATCGTATTAAAAGCGATCAATGCCTGTGGAACCGATAGCAAAACAAGCACCATTAAATACGAAGAATGCCTTGCTCCTCAAGTCACCATCACCAATCCATCAAGCGCAAGTTCTTCCGTTACAAATGCAAGCTTCAATTTCACTGGGAACATAGAAAACATAGGAAATGGCCAAGGAATAAGCTTAACATTAAATGGAAACATTATTCCAAATGCTAGTTTCAGCAACGGACAAATCTCGGCGATTCTTACACTGAATAATGGCGCCAATCAGATCGTATTGTCCGCGATAAACAATTGTGGAAATGATAGTCAAACAATCACGGTGATGTTCAATCCATGCGTAGCACCAATTGTGACCATTATCAATCCAGTTGATCTATTTTACGGTGTAAATAGCCCCATTTTCCCTTTTCAAGCGAGCATACAGAACATGCCAAGTGCCCAAGGAATTAACCTCAGTGTATCCGGTAATCCAGTGAATAATTTCACCTTTAACAATGGGAATTTAACCGCAACATTGAATTTACCGGAAGGTGTCAATGAAATCGTTTTAACCGCAACAAATGCTTGTGGAACATCCTCGCAATTGAGAACCATCCGTTATCAAAGTTGCCTTGTACCTGAAATCATTGTTACAACAGACCTTGGATCTGGCAGCACTGTCACGTTTAACAATGTCGTTTATACGGCAACCGTGATTAATTACGCCCCAACCACTGTTTTGCAATTATTGGTGAATGGCGTGGAACAAACGACCTTTGTTAACTCCAATGGCAACATAAGTGCCTCGATCAATTTAGTTTCAGGGAACAATGACATCCAATTAACAGCAACAAGTGCTTGTGGTTCAGACACTGAATTATACAACCTAGATTTTCAGGAAGGAACTCCAAACAATGGAACATCTGGTGGAATGATTCAACAAAATCAAAGTCCAACAGAAATAAAAAATAATAGCCCACAAAATCAACCTGCGCAACCTAAACCAACACCTGTGCAGCCTAAACCAGTTCAACCTACTCCAACTAAACCCACGACGACTCCAACCAAACCAACTAACCCGGCGCCAAGTAAACCAACAGTCAATCCTACTCCTACACCGAATAAACCAACGACAAATCCGGCTCAAACGCCAGCAAAGCCTACTCAGCCAACGAAGCCAGAACCGGTAAAACCTACATCGGGAGGAGGTACTAATACAACGACACCTCAACAAAACCCACAAAACCCGTCAAAAACAGAAACACCAAAAGGTGGAACAACTGAAAAAGGAGGAGGCAAATAAGCCTCCTTTTTTCTTTAAATTAATAGGGAAATTCATCATTTCTTGCTATATTCGCAATCTTAAAATTTAGTGAAATGGCAATTATTGGAAAAATTCGTTCGAAATCAGGATTACTTGTTGGTATTGTTGGACTTGCGTTAGTTACGTTCATCCTTTCAGATTACCAACATTTATTAGGAATCAATGAAGGTGAGTTTGGGATTGGAACCGTTTATGGAGAGAAAGTTGATCCAAAAGATTACAACATTGCAAGCACCAAATTCCAAGAGCAAGGTAGAAACCAAGCGATGCAAAACAATAAAGAGTTTACGGATTCCGATATGGAAACCGCAAATGACAATAGCTGGAACTATTTAGTGGATTCTACCATTTTAAGCAAAGAGTACGATGCATTAGGAATTTCTGTTTCAGATCGTGAATTCAACGCCTATTTATTGGCAACAGACGGATTCGGAATCATTCAAGATTTAAATCAATTTTTTGTTGACTCGTTAACAGGTGCTGTTTCACCTCAGTCGATGGTTGAAGGTAGAAAGAAATTACAAGCTACTTTGACAAAACTTAAAACAAGCAAAGAACCTCAAGCTGTTCAACAGTGGAATGGAACGAAACAATATTACACAGACACAAGAAAACGTGAAAAATACTTCGGCTTATTAGATCAAGCAGCTTATGTAACGAACTTAGAAGCACAAGATAAATATTACGCTACGAAAGAAACAAAATCGATTTCCTTCTTATTCCGACCTTATTCTGATATCGCTGATGCGGATGTGAAAGTTTCAGAAAAAGAAATCAAAGCATATTACGAAAAACACAAAGCAGATAAAAAATATGCAATTCGCACTTCTTCACGTGAAGTGAAGGTGTTTGATGTGGTTGTTGCGCCGTCAAAAGCGGATACGAGCAAAATGAATAAAATGTTGAACGAATTAAAAGCTGGATTCATTACTTCCACAAATGACTCGTTATATGTTTTGAGAAATAGCGACATTAAAATCTACTTTAACAGCAAGCGTTCAACTGCTGTTCCTGAAAACAATCCTAAAGCAAATCAATACCAATCGTACCCAAATTCATACGATACCATTTTCAAATTGGCAAAAATTGGTCAAGTAGTTGGTCCATACGCAATGAAAGAAAGCATGATCATTTCCAAAGTGATTGGATTTACACCTTCTCGTTTAAAAGCAAGACACATTCTATTGGCAACAAACGGCACGAAAGATGAGAAAGCGATTGAAGCGAAGCGTAAAATGGCAGATAGCTTATTGAAAGTCATCAATGCCGAGAACTTTACCGCTATTTCAGACAAGTACTCAGATGATACACAATCGAAAAAAGAAGGTGGAGTGATTGATAATTTCCTTGAAGGAGATATGGTTCCTGAATTTGGAGCATACTGTGCAACTGCGCCATTAAATAAATTCGGAGTTGTGAAAACAGAATTCGGATTCCACATTGTGGAAGTAATGGAAAGAGATGCCTCTCAATTACCAGTTTTGGCTTCTATCTCAAAACAATTCAAAGCATCTGAGGAGACCATTGGGAATAAGGAAAGTGAAATCAATAACATTCTTTACAAATTGGACCGTAAAATTGGTAAAACAGCGGATATCTTGAAAAAAGTGAGTGTATTCGACACCATCGTTCGTCAAGCAAATTATGTTTCTAGATCGATTGTTCTAGAAGACAACGCGCCTAAAGCATATGGATTTATGACATCGATGGCCGCAGACAAAATCCTCGAATTAGCATACAGTGATGGTGTTGAAGTAGGATCCCTAACTTCCTACCCTATCAAAGACAAGGATAAATATGTCATCGGAATGGTGGCGTCCATAAAAGAAAAAGGTGAGCCGACCTATGAAAACGTAAAAGCCGAAATGGAAAAAGAGTTGATCATTGAGAAAAAAGCGAAACGCTTTATGAATCAAATGTCAAAAGGTAATTCATTAAAGGCTGTTGCGAAAAATTGTAATCTTGTAGCGCAAACAGCTGAAGTTACTTTCGCTAACCCACAAATTGCCAATGTAGGCTACGAGCCAGAAATCATCGGAATGTTGTTCTCATCAGTGATGAAAAATGGAAAACGCACCTTGCCATTAAAAGGTAAAAGCGGTGTCTACATGATTCAAATCATGAAAACAACAAAAGCGCCTGCTACCACCAATTACAAGGTAGAACGCGATGAAATGGTGAAAACATTGAAAGGTTCTTTCCAAGGATTGGTTATCGGTGCTTTGCGTAAAAAAGCGGAGGTAGTTGACAACCGTAAATTAAATGCATTAGGATTACGCATGTAATTTTATTGATGGATGCTCAAGTCTGACATCAGAAAACTCATTAAGGAAAAGAGAACAGGACTGAGTCCTTTCGAAATAACAAGAATCTCATCACAAGTTCAAGCACTTGTGATGGATTCTTTTTCGTTTAAAGGAAAATATGTTAGTCTTTATCTGCCCATTGAAAAACAGCGCGAAATAAACACTTACGGCTTGCTAGAGGACATTACCCTCCAAGGCGGTCATGTGGTATTGTCTAAATCTAATTTCGCTGATCACACACTAAGCTTGTTCCTTTATGAAGGGTCAAACCAACTAGAACTTTCAAGCTTTGGAATACCTGAGCCTAAACTGGGACGCATCATTCCAGAAGAGAAATTGGACCTAGTATTTGTTCCACTATTAGCCCTAAATCAAAACGGACATCGTGTGGGATATGGAAAAGGATTCTATGACCGACTACTTAGCAAATGCAAAAAGGACTGCTTATTTATTGGATTGAATTTATTTGATGAATTTATCGAAATAAGTGACCTTCATCAAAACGACATTCCCCTACATATTTGCTTTACACCAAAAGGGAAATATGATTTCAGATAAAAAACTGCAGGGTAGGTTTCACTTGTTGGCCATACTGCTTATACCAACCAACTTGATGGCCATCTTTCTTTCCACAAATGTGTGGCTAGAATTGACCATTCACGTATGCTCAATATTCTTGGTTATTTTTGCTTTGAAGAAGCGGTAGGAATCAGTACGCCATCGGCCTGGAAATTCAATTCGATTTTAGGGGCAACAATTTTATCAATTTCGGATTGTGGTGCGTTTCCATCCTCCAAAAAGTGTTTCTGTAGCTGCACAGAAATAGTATCGTAATAAGCAATCCCATGAAAATAAGCGACGTTTCCTGTTTCCGTTTTCGGTGGAATACCAAAATGATCTTTGAAACGAATGCGCAATAAATCACCGTCCGTTTTCTTTACATTCACCCAGCAGCCTGCACTTTGACAAACATTCACAATTGGCGCATAGAATGTAAACGTATCTTGTTGAGGATTTTGGTTAAATTGCTTCACCATGTCCTCCATTGAAATCGCTTTTGCACTGTCCACTTCAGTTGGCCCATAATGCTTGAAACCTTCTTTTGAAGAGCCACAACTTTGTAGAAGTAAACCAATACTTAAAATAGGGGCAAAATACTTTTTCATTTTTCTAGGAAATTTTGATAGAAATCTTGCAATTGGTAAGATTTTCCATCTACTGTTATCGTTTGAATTTGATTCGCAGATAAAAAACGTAAAATTACACGACGAGATTCTGCAGTGTTACTCACCATTTGAAATGTAGCGGTGTGGTTTTTCGAGTTGAAATCAACAAAGAAAAATGGCTCGTAATATTTGGCATAGCTAGCAACATCCTCTGGAGTCAAATGACTAGGGAGAATTACTTCAATTTTCCCTGAAGAAACACCCTCTTTCAATTGTTTTGAAGATGAACAACTTGCTGTATTAGCCGTTTGAGCAAACGAAATCGAACCGGTAAAAAACAAAAGAATTCCAAAAAGTACATGTTTCATAGCGAGGAGGTTTTATATCTTATGTGCTAATCTACAAATTATTTTGCAATTTTGAACCCAATGGCAAATTTATTCGCATATCTTGAAATGGGACGCATCGAATGCGGATGTGATGAAGCTGGACGCGGATGCTTGAGTGGTCCGGTTGTTGCTGCGGCGGTGATTTTAGACCCGGACAAACC
>Ga0208592_1000257_pt1 | contig 16248 bp, 10 predicted proteins | sample LakMenE18May10ns_FD_150712 | JGI IMG/M metagenome (GOLD analysis project Ga0208592, IMG submission 150712) | Freshwater microbial communities from Lake Mendota, WI - 18MAY2010 deep hole epilimnion ns (SPAdes) | ecosystem: Environmental > Aquatic > Freshwater > Lentic | place: Lake Mendota...
AGGGAGGCGGCGTCATAGTACGACACGTAGTTGGAGAGTCCGCAGTCGGCCGCCCGTTTCCAGTGACTGTTGTTTCGATAATTAATTTCTGTGTCATCGTCGTCGCCGTCGACGACGGCGCCTTCCTCGTCTTCCAGATCCTGACCGCCGGCTTTGCTGCGATACACAGACGTCAGACCGCTGCAAATGCACAATTAATACCAATCATTAATAATAATAATAATAACCAAAGTGTGTGTGTGTGTGTGTGTGTGTGTGTGTGTGTGTGCAGAACACTACACACACACACGCGCGCGCACACATTGTTGCGTGGGGGGATGAATGGATAAAATTGTTTAAAAAAGTTAACTAGTAGTATTATTATTATCGAGTTCTTACCCTCTCATTCCGTTGCGTAATAGGCGATAGTGCTGGCTGTTGTTGGGGAAAAAATTGCCCAGTCGAAGGTGACGGGACAAACATTTTTGACCGGCCAGGTTGCTCAGGCTGGAGATGGTAAATTTAGATGACTCGACAAAGTCGATGCCGACCAGTTGTTTTAGCGAGCGTCGCCACGCCTGACTCGCCAGATAGAGAATGTCAACGTCGAGTTTCAAGTAGGCTCTGAGATAGTCGCCCAGGTTTTGACAGCTCGCGTCTTCAAACATTTTTTGAGCCTCGGCCAGTTCGGCCGGACCAATGGACGGAGACCCGCTGAGGTCCGATTTCCAAACTGCGAGATCGGTGGGCAGCTTTGGCCAGCGCAACACGTAGACCGATGTGAGCACCGAAAACGGAAAGGTGGCTTTTTTTACTTCCAAGTTGAACAGTTTGCCGAAGCTGCGCAAATTGGTGGACGGCGCCAACAGCTTGGTCACGTCTCGAAAGTTGATGCCGGTTCGGGTGCGAATGGTCGACAGCTTATTACCCCGTCGCTCCAATTTGGGGTAAAATCGTTTTTCGTATAGGTAGGGCACCAGGTAGCTCTCCAGCAACACGTGATCGTAGCCGGAACTGTAAATTAAATAATTGCAAAAATCTATTAATCCAAGGTGTGACTACACACACACACACACACACACACACACACACAGTAAAGCGTTGAATAAAGTTAACCAACAGACAGGCAGACAGAAAAATATGTATAAATATATATATACACGAAAAAAAATCCAAACTTTTCTTACCCGTAAAAACTGAAAATGTTGTACTGCCGAATCAGTTTGTTGAGCGCTTTTTCCAATTTGCCGGGAAGCAGTTGCCACCAGGCTTTGGTGAGCGTGGTCGCGTTCATCTCTTGTTGTAATTCCGGCGCCAAGTTAAAGTTGAGTCGAGCAAGTTCGTCAACTTCGCGACCGGCGACGCCAAAGAAAGCGTCTTTGTATTCTTGAATCAAGCCAAGTATGGGAGCAGCAATCTTGCGTTTCTCCCGAATGCACCGTTGCTGCAGTCGCAACACTTTCTTCCAATATTTAGTCATCATTCGAAAAATAGCTTCTTCGGTGTCGGCTCCGGCGGTCAGCATGATGCGTAAACGGGAATTGGTCTGACCGAGAGCGTCGACGTGGGCAATCATGATCGGCTTTTGCACCTTCTTAACGTGATCTTCCAATTGACCGCGATCAATTTCGGCATATTTTAAGGCGCCCAAATAATTTGGCGAAAAAAGATCGGCGTTGACCGTCATGGATTCAATGTCCATCGACGCCACGCTCAGCTCGCACAGCTTTTCAAGAATATCCTCGTTGGCGGCGTCCAAAGCTCCCAACAGTTGAAGCAAATCTCGAGCGTCTAATTCCGACGTCACCAGCTGCTCGGGACCGGCCTTGGACATGTTGGCGTCAAATTCGGAAGCCGAACAAAGGTGGCACGTACAAATTTTAACTTTGTTGTTGCATTTGCGGCTGCGTCGTTTTTCGTCCAAAGCAAAGGCGGCGGCACGACGTTCCTCGCCTCCCACCTTGGGTTCGTTCAAAAAGTCGTTGGGCAGCGGGCGATCGCGGTTTGACTTGCCCTTTAATAGACCGGCAATAACATGGTCGGCAAACTCCTTGGTGAGCAGACACATTTTGTTATTGCCAAATAAACAGACAACGCGAGCGACGCTCTCTAACTGAAGGGCTTCGACGCTGGGATCGTCGACGGCGGGTGCCACAACTGCCAACGTTGAAAAGTAAGAAAAACGAGGTTGTTTTCGAGCGCGAAGCCGAGATTCGTGTTGAACAAAGAGACTGCGACAAAAAGAGACAATCACCACGACCTCGTTCCAAAAGGCGTAAACGTTTGGCGCCGACAGAGATAGCTGACAAACTTGGGAGACCTCAAAATTGGGACCCCTTTTCTCCAACAGCTGGGACATTCGACCCCACAAGCCAAAATTGGATTGCAGATTAAAAGTGCGGAACGATTGGGGAGCGCAGAAAAAGTAGTCCGAGCCTTGAACCAGAGCGTCAAACGATTCGGAACACTTGAAGAGTTCTTTGGCAGCGGTGGTCAAATAGTACAAAGTCGACTGCTCCCTTTGTTCCGAACGCACCGAGAGGTGGCGAAAGTCGTGATAGATTTCTAGGAACGACATCTTAGTCGCCGAGTCTGAGAAAAAAATTACAATTTCTTTGTTCAGCATCTTGCTCAGTCGGTTGAGGTCGTGATGAGAGCCAAAATTAAAAAAAGCCGGATCTCTGGTGGGTTCGGACAGCTTGTACATTGTGTTGCGTACTTTTTTTTCCATGCGAGGCAAGCGTCGCAAGCACGAAAGATTGGCCTCGTCAGACACCAGCGTAAAAGGTAAAAAATATTCGTGATAGACTTCTAGTCCGGTCCGGACGTCCGACACCGATTCAAGCAACGCTTTTGAAAGACATACGCGTTTGCCGTCGCACAGATCCATTCCTTGAAAATTCATGTTGTTTAGCGGTGGTGCGACGGTTGCGGACGTCGAATCTGACCTCCCCGAGATGTTTCAGCAGCAGCGCCGGACCCGTCCAAAAAACGCACCACCAAAAACACAATGTTTAAAAATTTAAATATTTTAACGTTGGAAGTTTCAAACGCTCGTCGATGAGAGGCAATCAACGAATCGGCGTCAAACGAGGTTGGAATTTTGGAAATGTCCGAAATTGTTTTTACCACCACTGTGTCACCGTACTTGAGTTCGGGCGCAGCCCCCGAATTATTTCCGGCGCGAAAATCTTGACCGTAAAAAACAGAAAAACTGGTCTGGTTATGATTTGTTAGCACTGCGTTAAACGTCACAATCACTTCGAATCCCTCTCGATTATTTTGCGAGTGTTGGCGAAATAGTTCCAGCAGTTCAAGGCGAAGTCGATAAGCTATGGCGGGATAGTCGAAACGAAATCGTATGGTGGTTAGCAGCAAACTTCCATTTCTGGATTCTCCCACTCTGGCAATTCTGGTGGACACAGCCGGCTCATTATCGAGCAATCTCTTGTGAACCGCGTAAAGTTCTCTGAGCGTCGAAAAATACGAAGTGTTTCGAGCGGCAAATCTTGATCCGGATCGTAGTACTCCTCGTTCCGGCAACCCGTCTGCAGCAACCGGTGCGGAAACGGATGGAAGCGTTGCAGCAGACACCAATCGACCGCCCACATTAACAAACGGTGTAGGGTTTTGCACAGGATTATATCGAGCACGAGTGCGATTAACTTTTAGGTTAAAATCCCGAGACATGAACTCAACTCTGTTGGTTTAGGCAAAAATGTTACTTTTGTCATTCGCAACACAACACACCACAACACAACAGAACAGAACACAAAAAAACTGCAAACAGAAATAAGAAACGCCGATGCTTGATACTGTATGTTAAGGATAAAAATAATACTTTTATCACAAGTACAACAAAAATACAGATGTGCCACACAGTTTGACGCAAACACAGATTGGGCTATCGAATGGGATATAGTAACTCTATTTATATGGCGCAAAACTCATTTCTTTCGAAAAAAAAAGAAGAAAAAAAACATTTATAATGTGTGTGTGTGTGTGTGTGTGTGTGTGTGTGTGTGTGTGTGTGTGTGTGTGTGTGTAAAACACGCGTTGTCTTATTATTGCACTGTACAGAAAAGGTCTATTCAGAAAAAGGATATTTGGTCTTTTTGCGTACTATTTTTTCTGTCCAACATTTAAACACGCGCATATATACACATATATAAACACATAATAAATACATAAATATTATTGAATATTTGCATACATTAATTGAGCGACGGCAGCAATGATCTTTGTACAATATATATATATTATTTTGGTGTGTGTAATATTATATCGATGCAAAATAAATCTATAATAAACAATAATTTGAACAACTTACCTAATAAGCGTACTATTTTTATATATTTTTTTTCGCTCCAATTGTGCAATCAATTTTATTGGAAAAATGTTTTTTTTTAGGATCGCAAGAACAATGTGTACTTAGTTCATTTCAAGCTGACTATTCTGGGATCTCCTCTTGAGAGGGTTTTTTCTTTTCGTTTAAAAATAAGTTTGCTAAGCTAGACCGTTGGAGAGAATAACAATTGATAATTGACAACAATAAAACGCATACTGGCTTATTCAAAAATATATAGAAAGTATGGTTTATCTCTCTCTTTAATCACGCCATAAAAAAGAGAGAAAGAGAGGACATCAGAAATAAGTAAGGGGGAGGGGGAAAAAAGGGAAAATCTTTAAACAAAGTACCCCCTTCCCCATCTAATCAAAAAACATAAACAAAACCATAAACCGTTTCTGCACTGTTGACCAAGGTAAACAATGAACAACAAACATTTACATTATTTGCTATAGTTAATTATTTTTAAAAAACATTGCAACTTATTACGCTTAGCAGAATAGAAACTTGATTGGGGTAATGTTTAGAGTGTTTTTTTGTAGTCAACAATTTTTCTGAAAGGTATCTTTGCGCCCCGGAAAGTGAGGGTGTGGTGTGTTGTTCTAGCGCGCAGCAACGTTCGTTTGGCTTTAAATAGTTGCAAAGAGAACTGTAGTACAACTAGTTGAAGTTTAAACAGTTCAACTTGCAGTAATCATGGCTACTCAATTTTGGGGAAGCAAAAAAGTCGAAGCCGAACAAGACCTAATTCCAGATCCAACTTGGTCGCTGATTCATCACTATCAGGCAATATATCTCTCTACGATTATTGTCAAGGCCGGTAACAAGGACTACGCTCTTTCGGGAACCATCGAACAATCCGGCGAAGCTTCTGCCAAGCTCAAAACATCTGAAATTGCCTTGAAGCGAAAATACGCGTAAGTTATTTATTAAAATATTTTTAAAAAATTTAACCACGGCAGGACTCGAACCTGCAATCTTCAGATTCGAAGTCTGAAGCCTTATCCATTGGGCCACGTGGTCTCTATGATTTACGGTTAATTTACTTGCGCTTAAGCAATTACAACATATTTTCTTTGTTTCAATAATAAGTGGTGGAAAATATATTTTTTACAGTCCGCTGTACCCTTTCAAGAAGCACTTTTTCCACATCAAATTGGTGGACGGCACCAAAAAGTATCGCCCGGAATCTCAGATCATCTTGGACATCAACACGGCCTACAATTTTTTTGGTCGAAATCCGGAACGAACCAACTCCATCATTCGTAAGAAGGTGTCGCAGCTGGTTAACGCCTGGAACGTGAAGTACGTCGTTAACAAAGAGGTAAAAATTTAAATTGCAATTATTACCCACCAATTATGTTTTTCCACAACAAAAACAATACTATTGGAGCAGCTGGTAATATTGCACATTTTTATTTTTACAGAGTCATCCCTCGGCAATCACTGATAACACTGTTTTATCAAGCTTCGAATCAACCGACAAGACCGGTCAAAAGTTGGTGAGCCAATTCGTGTTGACGATCAGCAACTGGCACTTTGTTCGCGACGCCCAAAATGTCAAGGTGCTGCCTGTTTGCGCCATCAAGGATTGTGTCATAGGGCTGAAGTTGTCGTCCAGCGCTTTTAAGCCTCAATCGTTGGAACACGCAGATGATGGCGAGTATCATTTTGACAAAAACGGATTGCTCATGCCCTACACGGTGTTCTTGGACTTCATGAGCAGCATCGAATTCAAGAAGGACTTCATGGATTTGGTAAAGAACGAATATGAAAACCGGGGCAACAAGATTGACAACGACGACAACGAATCTGCGATCGCCGCTATTTTAGCCAACGCTGCGGAGCGAGAGGCCGAAATAACCAAACAGAGAGAGGCGGCCGAAAACGAATACATGAACACTCTGCTTCAGGCTAGAATCGCTCACGGTTCGCAAGGCGACAGTCCGCGACTCTCTTCTACGCTTCACTCATTTGCTTTAATCCGCAGCAGCAGCAGCAGCAACAACAACAACAATCGAGATTCTGAAATTGACGAAGACAACGACGATAACGCTGGCGGCGGCGGCGGCGGCGGCGGCGACAACGACGACGACGAGGACAACGAAGAAGAAGATTTAGGCACGTCGGAAAGAATTGTTGTTTCCCGAAAACGAAATCGAAAGCGCAATCCTTCGCCTAATCCTCCCGGCGGTAAATCCGCAAAAAAGAAACAATGATTCGACGACGACCCGAACCCTACGACCCTTCTTTATCAAAATCAGACTACGGATGCTGCTTAATTCTTGGCGGGTGAGACAATAATCTTTATCATTATACCGTTTTAGGTAACATTTTTTACAAATTACTATAAAATGTGTTATTTTTACGGCAATTGACAAGGGATATTGTTTCACTAGGTCCGGAACAGGCAAATCGTCGCTGTTGAAAAAAATTTTGCTTCAATTAAAAACCACCAATCACCAACAACTGGTCTACTGCGTTAACGTCGGACCCGTTGAACTGGCTGAATACAAAGATGAGCTGGGCGCCAAAAGAGTAATTCCCCTTTCGTTTAGTCAGCTCTCCGCAACAAAACCAAATTCTACAATTATTTTTGAAGACATAATATATTTAACGCCTGCCAACGAAAAAACGTTGCGACAATGCCTGAATTTCGACGCCCACCATAAAGCACAAAAAGTATTTTGCGTTACTCATTCTGTACAAAAAACGGCCGTTTGGTCTTTGCTACCCTTTTTTCACTATCTAATATTTTCTAATTCTCCCTCTAACAAACCAGTTATTCGCACTTGTCTAAAAACCGTTTTTAAGATAGATGCAACAATTGTAGAAAATTGGCTAGTACAATTTTTAGCTTTAGCTACAACTAACAAACAAAGCAAAAATTGTTATTTTTATTTTGACACAAGTTTAATGAAATTTTATTTTACTCCGGATTTGCTTAATTCGATTTCAAATTCAAGACAGCTTTCTGACACGTCGACGATTCCCGACTTATCGACGGGCCGCGTCGACGCTATTGCAGCACAGGAAAAAGAGAAGAATGAATTGCAAAAAAAAATTTTAGAATCTAAATTTGACAAATTTACCGAAACGCATTTGCTACGAGCTCAAGCAGCCGCAGTGTTTTCTATTTTAATTAATTGTTTAAATTTATCCCTTGTAAGAGATCACGATCTCACTATCAGCTTTCAAAGTAATCTCGTTCGCAATACCAAACGAATTTCGTTGGTCGATTATATTTTATGTTTGCTTGATTCTGCAGGAAAACCGCCTTCTCAAGATTTGCTTGTGCTGCACAACTACCTTAAAACTTTTTGCAATATTCCGTCTATTTTTGTTAGCAATCCTCACTTTAAAGTAGCCCCTCTTTCTTAATGGTTTAATTCTAATTCTATTCATAACTATATATATTTTTTCTCTATTGTTCCGGCCTGCGTTTTCTCGTCTCTCTCTCTCCCCCTTTTTTAATTTGCCTAAACAAAGCCCCGAGTACCAAAATATCGCTCCCCTTACAAAAGTTGTTGTTCCTTTCTTGATCAGTATTTTGCTGCGTCTATTCGGTTACGCGAGTTTGTTAAATAAAATAAAAATAAAAAAATTGTTTTTGTTTTTTATTATTCACCATGGAAGAATCGTATTATTTAACTGAACGAGAAAAAAAGATTTCAAAAATTCTAAACAACAAGTACACACTGAAGCAGTATCACTTTCAGCAAACAGTGTGCTTGAGACTTTTAATTGCAGCCGCATTTTTCATCGAAAAATTTGTTAATCAATATTGGTTGATTGTGGAAGAAATTCTCAGTTATATTTCGTTTTCGGAATTAGCCCAATTGGCTATAGTGATGAGAGACATTGGATGTCCCAACTTTTTTGCCTACTTAAAATTACAAGGAACTTCAACCCGATCCGGACGAAAAATTTTAACCAGCATTTTCTTTAACAAAACATTTGCAAACGATCATTTGCTAATTTTAAATTTTCAAAAAAGACAGTACGATCCTTTACAACAGTACAGAATCTGCGAAAAAAAATCAGAGTGCCATGCGTTTTTACGAAAAATCTTAATTTCCGAAAAAAATTTATTAACTTTGAGTCGGTGTCTTGAGCCGACCAACGCGGACGAATTCTTTGACTCGTTGGACATGGGCGCCTTGCACAGCGAATATAATGAAAATTTTATAACATTCAACCCTTGCTTTGAACTTGGAGCCTTTATAACGTCTGCTTACTTGTGGATTTTTAGTTATGGAGGTAAAGCAAGAGAAAACGTTGGACAAATTGTGTACCGTTTTGTCAAAACAAAAATGGCTACTCATCTAAAAGCCGAGTGGAGTCCTGACGGTCTTCACCTAATTTTATTGAGCATCAACAAATACTCTCCAAAAGGGGAAATACTAATTTTTCGTTATTTATCTGTAGCAGGCATTGCACGAAAGGTCAAAGTTACTCCGAACATTTCGTTTGACTCATTTCACTGCAGTTCAAAGCTGTGGTGCGGACCGTCCACTTTAATGTTTTTGTCAGCCGCAGGAGAACTAATAAAGGCCGAACTGTCTAACGTTAGTTTACATTTGCAAACGCTTTTTGCCCACTTTACATCTAGCATTGTGGGACCGGAAAAATATACCAGAAGCGGAGAAGATTTCAAAACGTCGTTTGGTTGTTTAACTTGTTGTCCTAGCAAGGCTGACCTGCTTGCTATTTTAAAACCTTGCGGGTATTCCTCAGCTCACCAGCACGAAGTAGTTGTTTTGCTGCAAGTCGACGCTCTTCAAATTGTGCCTTTAATTTACATTTCAGCTCCTGGTTTTATTTTAGAATTTAATTTCTACAAAACCTCTAACGAATTGTGGATGCTGTGGAAAGAAAATCTAAACGAACTATGGCCAAAAGTTCAGTTTAACCATTGCAGAATTACAATTCCAGGAAATTGTCCTTTTGTTGATGAACCGTCAATTTTAAAAAATTATCTAACAGCTTCAACAGCGGCAAATTACGACAGTAATGCTAGCTCAAGATTGGGAGTGGGACATTATTCTTTGTCAGAAAATTATTTTTACCCGCTGCAATCTTTGGAAACAAATTATTTACCGAGAAAAATCAAATTTACTTGGGAAGAATTTGAAGCCTATGCAAATGTGTCAACCAAAGAATATTCAAAGCGATCGGAAAAATCTGCATTCGGACAAAAAATGCAAATTACAGATCATTTTGTGGGTCTGTCTTTGCACAACAAAGATAACGTTCTTGTCACCTACAGGGTAATTAAATTAAATTAAATTAATATTTCTATATACATCTATTTTATTGGGTAAAAATAATACAAATTTTATCTTATAACAATTATATATATTTATATTACTATTTTTCAGTTTTTCAAGTACATCACTGCATACGAACACATCACCAATTCTTTAACAGATAAAGTATGGGACAAAGACATGGACAATCGAACTTACTTTCATCCCAACAATGGCGTTTTTGCAATGAGATCAAATTCAACAATGTTTAGATTTTACTTGCACAATCAATGCGAATATGAATTAAGAACTTTGTTAAAAAAATCAAACATAAATTACAATAGAGCTATTATGGTTAGTGTTAAGAAAACTTAAAAAAATCAATAAATGCGATGCTCAATATATAAAAACTTGTTTCATCGATTCTTTGGTTAGGGTGGGTGCATATTTAGTCTACAGAAAAAAACGATTAACAAAAACCTCAAAGAGGGGAGTGGGGAGGAGAAGAAACGAAACTATTGTGTTTTTTATTTGCCAGACGCGAGACGCAAAAAAAACAATCGATCAAGTGTACAAACGCAGACCAAAAGAATATTTAGGTAGAGAGAGAGAGAGAGAGAGAGAGAGAGAGAGAGAGAGAGAGAGAGAGAGAAACAAATAATTGAGTTCTAATATAATGATACAAATAATTCTTTCCTATCAAGTTACAAAAAAATTGTTTTAACCTTACAAGGGAGGATATATATGAAGAGGCTCAATTAAATACAGATAATAGTTTGTCAAACAATGACAGCGTTTTTAAACTCATTTCTAATTGAGCTTTAATAATAGCGAAAGAAAAAAAGAAATGAATTGTTATTTTTGAAAATTGATTTTTTTGGGATAATTATCGATCGTTTGCGTTGAAAAGGAGACAATTACTAAATTGTAACAATACAGAAGCACAATTATATACCAATCATGAAGTCAGAAATAATATTTCAATATAATTACCTGTACTTTAAACATCATTTGATGCTGAACCCAAAAATATATTTTTCTCTAGTTCAATAATCTACAACAACTTATTTAAATAAAAATTATAATCAAAATATGTTTTATTGCTTAATGTAGAGTTAAACTAATATTCATAAACACGATACAGAAATGTAGTTGCTTCGTTCTAAATTCAGTCATAGATAAGTAAAATACAAAAATGCATAATTGCAAACGTTTCAAATTACGAGCAGATCATCAAAAACACGTTAGAAGTTTTGCTTCACTTTGCTTCTTCATATTTATTTGTGAATACTTATTTTTGGTCTAATATGGAGGCTTGCTTGAGACAACATTTTTTTGTCGATGACGAGGAAACGGCCTCGTGGGTCCTCTGTGAACTCGCATGTCTGTGTGAAAAACCAGACGAAGGTCTTCCCATCTGTCCGGATTTTTGGCTGGTCAAATACCACTGTTTGACCTTTTTACTTTCAACTCTAGAAAGTGTTTTGTGCCAATCTGAGACCACCGCCGCCGTCGCCGCCTCATCAGCATCATCATCAACAACAACAACGCCGCCACCCTCTACAACAACAAAAAGAATAACAACAACAACAACAAATTTCTTTCTTTCAAACAGCTCAATTCAGGTATAATTAAATAATCTTTAAATTACCCCTCAAACCCCCTCTGTAAAAATACATTCTTTTACGTGCTTGTATTTGTATTTAAGATGATGTCGAGCAGCAACAACAGCGACAACAGCAGCAGCAGCAGCAGCAGCAGCAGCAGCAGCAGCAGCAGCAGCAGCAGCAGCAGCAGCAGCAGCACAACAACAACAACAACAGAAGCAACGATCGGCTACGACGAGTCTGCAGCAACAGAACTCATGACCACCTTCTTGGATCAGGTTAACTTAATTGTAATACTCATTTAATGTTTTAAGTTTAATAAACATGTTGTATAATAACGCTCAACTATTAAATGTTCAAATGCAGTTGTCAAACTACCAATCGGTGTTCTGGACCGGCTTCTGCTGCGGAGCAATCGTAGTTCTGTTGTGCTACGGACTACTGTTTGCAATGGAATACTACTCCATTTGGCCAAAGCTGATGTCTCTTCGATGTCAATGCAGCTGCTGCAAACGTCAGGTAAAAAACTCCTTTTTTTTCTAAAACCTTTTATATATATTAAGGTTATTTGATTAAAATACGTCTTATTATAATAACGCAAATAATAAAATTACAGAATCAAGTTCAAGACTCTGTTGAAATGACGCCAACAGCAAGAGCAAGACCGGTCATCGAACACCCCCACCTTCAGGTAATTGTTTTGTTAAAAATATTAAACCATAACAGAATAAATTATAGTATGTGTATTTCTGTCAAATGCAATGTATAATTGTTTTTTTATAAATTTTTAAAGGTTCAACTAAATAGAGTGCTCCCAGATCTTCCTCCTCCGTCTCCCCTCGATCCGGCAATTCCAAACGTTTACGACGAAGTCACGGGTGAGCACGTTTATCCTGTTGATTATTGATTGTAGAAAAAATCAACCGGCCAAGACGGAGTGTCGGCAGTGAGTAGTCGCCAAGCGTCGTCCAGTTCCTCGAGACGGTGAAATTCAAACAGACCTCTCAGCAATAAATAGTGAGAGGTCAGATGATCAAAACCGTTTTTGAATTTGAGAAACGTGTCGAGAAAGATTTCCGAATTTTCGGTAACTAGCGGAAATTTGTTCGGGGTTTGCTTGCTAAACATTTGAGTCAGCGCAACCCTAGTCCCAGTGTGACGCGCGTTTATCTGGAAACAAAAAAGATTCTCATGCATTACCCAATTAAGCAAACATTAAAATTGTCTGACCTGACCTGACCTGACTAAATTAAAAATGTATTTCACGAGCCTTGAGAGAGCCGATGCATTGAGCGTCTTTTTTGTTTACCTCCTGTAGTTCGGCTTGTTGATCCTTTTGCAGACCTGCCATGACAAGTTCGAACGAAGCCGACGGCAACTGCTCGCCCATTTGTACCATTAAACGATCTTGGTAATCGCTTACCAAAACGTTCAAAGCTGCAAGCCATTGCTGACGTTTTCCGTTGTAGCCTGTTACCTCAGCCGGCACTCCGGGCGTCGGCGACGATTCTTTTAGAAAAACTTCTTTTAAAGATTCGCGACGGCTCCGGATTGCTTGAAAAAAAGCACTTTCTTTTGAAAACAAGCTGCCCACATTTCCGGCCGGAAATTGTAACATCAAAGAGATAAAAGTTGTAGAAAAAGTGTAGTAACTGGCAAGTGCGTCCGCGTCCATGATGTTGCTCTAACTAACTAATACGCGTATTTTTATTTTGTCAACAGTTGGATCAGACCGCCTGCTCTCTCCTACGAGACCAGCTCCGCCGCTGCCTTTCTTTCCGCCCCCCGCACTGCCCCAAGCTTACGAAACGGTCGAATAATCTAATGTAATATATATACAGTAATGTTTTTAGAAAATAAATTTAAAACAACATATTTTTCAGATCCGCGGACATTTTTTTGTATATTTTCTTATTTTTTCATTTTTTTTTCACAATTACATGCGCATATATAACTGGAGATTTTATTTAATTTTTATAATTTTTTTGGAAGAAGAGTATTTTGTCAGATTTATAATACGAAACTAATTTTGAAACTTTTCAATTCTCCACCATAATTCTAAAAGATCTCAAATCTTGGTAAACTACTTTTCATTATCGTCGACTGGCACACTTGTATACTTTCATTTAATCTCATCATCATTAGAAACGGTTTTTTATACATATTTACAATAAAGGTTGGTCGATGGTATTGACCGATAAGAGGAAACGAGTTGTATGATTACACAGAAGTTAAACATAAACATTTACTAATCACGCGAGCTTTACATTATAAAAATATTATTAAAATTTCACAGTACTAAATTTGGTAAAAAAAACTAAATCCAAGAGTGAAAAAATCGTACACATGGTTTGATCTCAAATATTACACCAAGTATATGCAATTAGATGGTAATTAATTGCAATTCCATAAAAATGTCATTAAAAAACTCTGGTAGGGGGAAAAATATTAATTGTTAAAAATTACAAAAGCCAATAAACAATTGCCTGTTTACCAGTTTATATAACAGTTAACAAAAATATAAAAACCCAAATCGACGGCAAATCGTAGTCCGGTTCTCGCCAAGGTCGTTTAAATCCGAGTTATTGAGTCATCCGGCGCGAGCTTCAAGTCGGCTTCATACTTCTGAAAAATCCTCTTCCCCGTCAGCGCGCAGTATGTTGTGTAGCGTTGAAGAATTTCCTCGCTTGCCAGACCGCTGTTTACAAACAAACAGCGGCCTGGCCTCCCCGAATGTCAAAAATCAACTAACGTCTACTGCCACCATTTCATAAGTTATAACAATCTTGGTTGCGTGCTGCGAGGGCTCGCAGTTTAACATTGCTGAAGTATGTTGAGAACATGCTGGACAGTTTGAATTTGTAGAGAGTTCATAATTAAAAGTTCTGACATTACACGACAATGGTTGCAGGCATTGTTTGTGAGAGGCTGCTTCCAAAGGTACTTTTTTGCAACAAGCGCACAAGATCATTGTAGTATCACAAAAAATTGTCAACAGTCCAATAAGGAAACGTATCATTTTTAAATATCAGGAGAACAGAACATGTTTAAATACTTGTCTACACTAGTACGTTATTTGCGCGGGCATTCTTGAGGTAAAATAAAATAAAGCGTAAGAGTTTTTGAGCAAATAATGATAAACCGTAATATTTAGTTCCGCCCTTTTTGACCCTACAAAAATAAAGCATAACAATATATTCGAACCATAAAAAATCCCCTCCTCACACCCCCCATTGTTTCTTTTGATGTCTGTCAAAATAACTTATTTTGTCTGACCCAAATACCTTTCTGATAAACATAGCATATATCAATTCTGTTGGGGGGGGAAAGAAAATTGTTTGCTGTTAAAAAGAAATTTTGTTTTTTGATGAAATGAGAAATCTCACCAAATTTTAGATGAATATAGCATAAATGTAATGTAAAGAGACCTCTTGAGTTGAAGTACATTTAATTGCATTTTTTATTTCTAAAATAGAAACAGTGCGTACAATACGCGTACAATTGAAAATATGGTATATCTCTAAATATTAAATCTTCTTCAACCAATATTGAAAAAATCAACTAGACCTGGCAAAAATCAGTCTCGACCGGTTGAAACAGTACTTTTTGTTTTACATAATAACCGTATTGGCTGCAAGAGGACTCTAAAGTCGGTTCTTTGCAACTCGATACACAATAGCTATATTAATAAAGCAGAACAAAAAGGGTAGTTTACGGTTGTTAGGGGTAGATATGCTTTCACTTTTATGACTCAAACAGAATTTTTGATAAATATAGCATAACAGTGTTTTAAACTGACTTTCTCGTCGTTAGGTCAAAAATGTCTTGTTTGTGTAAGCGAAAAAAATTTAACTATAATCTCTAAACCTTTCTGTTTTTTTCTTGTGTCGTTGACAAGAATCCGACGAAACAAAACAACAAAAAATCTAATCTCGACGGGTCGAAAGTGTTTTAGTAATAAAATCAAACAAATATTGTCTGCAAGAGGACTCTGACGTCGGATATAGGTGGCGCGCTCTAGCTGACAATATAAATTAGCCTTAATAGTAATCCAGGTGATTCAAGGCTTCTGAATTCTAAAATACTTTCTCTTTCTATTATATGCAACCGACAAAATTAAATCTTTGTTACGAGTCTAATAATAAATAATAAAAAACACATTTTTGTTTTATACAAAATTTTTATTAGATTTTATTTTTCGGATGAAACAGTCATTAATTCGATAACATTTTGAGCCAATTCTAATAAATCTTCTTCCGCCTGGTCCAATTTTTGAGTCATATTTTCAAGAGTCGTATTTGTTGAGATTGTCCTCAGAGTGACCTGCAAATTTATAGCCTTTGTATGTCCCACCTCGTCTGCAGTCTTTTTCAACGCAAGCAACAATTGAAATGTTTGTTTTCTCATAAAATTGGATGTGTCCTGAAGCCGCTTAAGACGATATCCGCTTTTAAAGGAAGCCACATCCATTCTTATACTGTTGTTTAGCCAATATGTATATTGTTTCAAAGGAATAAAGGATCACAGTAAAAGTTTCATTAGTTATTTTTGTTAATTATTCCAACTGTTGAATAATGTCAAAAAACGATTTAGTCTGAATAAATCGGCGTACATTTGTATGTCAACACGTCTCAATAAAGCAATAAAGACTGACTTTTTTTGTACAAATGGTATGGGCTTGTTACATAATATCGAAAAAGATACATTTCTAATTATTTTCAATGTTATGATGAATATAAGAGTCATAGCAAAACGTAAATTGTTGTTAGAGGTCGCTTGTAGCGATAAGATCAAAAATAAACGCTCCCAATAATACAGTGTTCCTATAAACGTCACATTTGATAAGGGGTTATTGTAATAGAATTGATTTTTTATGTTTACATATAAAAACTGACTAGCTTTTGTTGTATTTTTGGTAACCAGCTACAGGTATAATAAAAACAGGTAAAAATGGTAGAAAATAGGCTATTGTATAGATGCTAAATTTCTGCTGCACTGATTCATACACGATCTATTCTATCGATTCATGTTTATCTGTGGTACCGATTGGTTCGCGTTTTTTAGT
>Ga0208592_1000258_pt1 | contig 16244 bp, 12 predicted proteins | sample LakMenE18May10ns_FD_150712 | JGI IMG/M metagenome (GOLD analysis project Ga0208592, IMG submission 150712) | Freshwater microbial communities from Lake Mendota, WI - 18MAY2010 deep hole epilimnion ns (SPAdes) | ecosystem: Environmental > Aquatic > Freshwater > Lentic | place: Lake Mendota...
TTTATTTTTTACCGTGCGATGGTGATTTTTGCGAAAAAGCACTTTTCTCAAAACAATGCCAAATTGTTTTCCTTCGCGATTCACTTAGCCATCTACTTAAGGGCGTCCTTATCCATCATTCGTCGTTTCATCGAACAAATAACCTTCCCCTTACTCGATTTAAGTGTTAGCCTCACAGGACTTTACTTTTTGGCTGAACGATGGAAATTAAAGTCCATCCTTTTCCCGGAAATCGCTACCCATTTTTTGATTCCTAGCTACGCCTTTATTTGGATGTTATCGGCTTTGGTCTTCGGGATATACGACAAAGGAAGCCGTCACCGCCTGATTTTCAAGTCTGTCTTTTTCGGCACCATTTTTATTTTGTCCACTTACGCCTTGCTTCCAAAGGAATGGCAGTTTTCGCGCCTATACATTTTATTGGGCTCGCTATTGTACATTGGAAGTTATTTCCTCATTCGATTTGCACATGAATTGCTTTTCAAAGGCAACCTTGGATTCTCGAAATTACCAAAGAAACGCTTTGCCATCATTGGAGATGAAATGGAATTTTCTCGAGTGAAAAAACTCCTTGAAAATACCTATCCCCAAATTGACTCCATCATTGGCATTTCGAACGACTCAAAATTTCAAGGCAGTATTGGAAACATTCAGCAATTGAATGAGATTGTGGCCGTGCATAAAATCAATGAAGTCATTTTCTCAGCAAAATCCTTGAGTTCCTCTGAAATCATTCATTGGATGACACAAGCATCAACTGAGGATTTAGAATTTAAAATTGCGCAGCCCGACACTAGCTTTTTAATCGGTAGTAATTCCATTGATCGCGCAGGAGAATTGTATGTTTTGAACTTTAATTCCCTGAGTCATCCAGAAAACAAGCGGGTCAAACGCCTAATCGACGTCGTTTTCTCGGCCCTATTTATCCTCACAAGCCCACTTCATATTTGGATTTTCAAGCATAAAACACGCGTCATTAAACGCTTATTTTCCGTTCTGTTAGGGAAGAAAACATTTGTAGGGTATACTGACAATGAGGAACTTACAAACACCAAGCAAAAACAATGTTTGATTGGACCTTTTGACCATTTGCATTTATCGTCCAAGGAGGACCGCGAACGATTTTTCCTCATCTATTCACGCGATTACACTCCCCTCTTTGATATACGAAGCATCGTCCGAAATTTCCACACACTCGATCGGAACTAAATGCATGATTTGCGCAATTTTTCATTAACTTTGCACCCAAGTAAAAGACATCAATTTACAAGTTACTATGGCAGAAATAGAAATCCGTCTTCCCAAAATGGGAGAAAGTGTGACAGAGGCTACCATTACCAATTGGTTAAAAAATGTTGGCGATTCTGTTGCGATGGACGAACCTCTAGTGGAGGTTGCAACCGACAAAGTCGACAATGAATTACCTTCAGAGGGTGCCGGGGTTTTGGTTAAAATCCTTTTTGAAAAAGACCAAGTAGCCCAAGTTGGTGACGTGATTGCAATTCTGTCAACTGATGGAGGATCAAGCGCTGCTCCAGCGGCAAAAGAAGAGGCACCAATTGTTGCTTCATCTGCAACACAAACTACCACAGTTGCCGCTCCAATTTCTACATCACCCGAAACAACCGCTATCCCTAAAAATGGAACGAGTGGAAAATTCTTTTCTCCATTGGTGCGCAACATCGCAGAAAAGGAAGGAATTACTGCTAGTGAATTGGAAGCTATTTCGGGAACCGGACAAGATGGACGTGTTACGAAAAAAGACGTTATTTCTTACTTAGCAAATCGTGGATCTGCTCCAGCAACAACACCAGCGGCCTCAACGACTCCTGCAGCAGCTGCAACGCAAGTCGCAGCAGTGACTCCTGCAGTCGCTTCATCGGCCTCATTTATGAACATTAAAGAACCGATTGTGTTGCCAAATCCAGGTGATGAAATCATGGAGATGGATCGTATGCGTAAGCTGATTGCTGATCACATGGTGATGTCTGTGCATGTTTCGCCACACGTAACTTCATACGTGGAAGCGGATGTTACAAACATCGTTAAATGGAGAGAAAAAATTAAAAATACCTTCAAACAACGCGAAGGACAAAACATTACCTATACGCCTATTTTGATTGAAGCGATTGTGAAAGCCATCAAGGATTTCCCAATGATTAACGTTTCTGTCTCTGGCACAACGATCATTAAACGCAAGGACATAAACATTGGAATGGCAACCGCTCTTCCATCTGGAAACTTGATCGTTCCGGTTATTAAAAATGCGGATCAGTTGAACCTTGTGGGAATTACGAAAGCAGTAAACGGATTAGCGGATAGCGCTCGTAACAATAAATTAAAACCAGAAGATATCCAAGGAGGAACGTATACCGTAACCAACGTTGGTTCATTTGGTAACGTCATGGGAACACCCATCATCAATCAGCCACAAGTTGCCATTTTAGCACTTGGAGCGATTCGCAAGGTGCCTGCTGTAATTGAAACACCAGAAGGAGACTTTATTGGTATTCGCCACAAAATGTTCTTGTCGCACTCCTACGACCACCGCGTTGTCGATGGTGCATTGGGTGGGCAATTCGTTCGTCGTGTTGCTGATTATTTAGAAAGTTTCGATCCAAATACGACAATTTAAGCGCTGATGAGTTTACAACTTACGCGTCCCTTGTGTGTATTTGATTTAGAAACCACTGGACTTCAAATCACCAAGGATCGAATTGTACAAATAGCTATCCTCAAGGTTTTTCCTGATGGATCAAGCGAAGAATTTAGTCGCTTAGTCAATCCAGAAATGGTGATTGCCGACGAAAGCACTGCGATTCACGGAGTAAGCAATGAGATGGTGAAGAACGAAGCAACTTTCGCTCAATTGGCACCAGAAATTCTAGCATTCATTGGTGATTCGGATTTAGCTGGCTACAATTCAAATAAATTTGACATCCCCGTTTTGTCAGAGGAGTTATTGAGAACAGGAAACGACTTTGATTTATCCAATCGCCGATTCGTTGATGTACAAAATATCTTCCATAAAATGGAACAACGTACACTCGCGGCTGCCTATCAATTTTATTGTGGTAAAACCATCGAAAATGCGCATAATGCCATTTACGACACATTAGCCACCTATGAAGTATTGTTGGCGCAATTGGAAAAATACCCGAGTTTAGCAAAGGACATTGATGCGTTAGCAGATTTTTCAAAGGCGGGAGACTTCCAACTTGCTGACTTCGCCGGACGCTTAGCCTACAACGCAAAAAACGAGTTAATCTACAACTTCGGTAAACACAAGAATAAAAGTGTTGTTCAAGTATTCAAAGAAGAGCCTGGCTATTATGGTTGGATGCTGGAAGCTGATTTTCCTTTGTACACGAAACAAATCTTGCGCAAGGAAATGGAACGAATAAAAGCTGAAAAAGATGCTGTTCCTTTGGAAGACAAGCTTGATCTACTCAAACAAAAATTCAATAAACCATGAAAATCATTTGCATAGGCAGAAATTATGCCGATCATGCGAAAGAAATGAAATCAGCCGTTCCTACTGAACCGCTCTATTTTCTAAAACCAGATACCGCTATTTTACGCGAAGGGGATTTTTATTATCCGAGTTTCACCAAGGACCTGCATTTTGAATGTGAATTGATTGTCAAAATTGATCGCGTAGGAAAACACATCGATAAGGCGTTTGCACACAAATACTATTCAGAATTCTCCTTAGGTATTGACTTTACAGCAAGAGACATTCAAGAACAGTGCAAAGCAAATGGACTCCCTTGGGAAAAAGCCAAAGCATTTGATTCAAGCGCGGCTATTTCCAATACCTGGATGGATAAAAATAGCATAGATTTAGAATCTGCAGAATTTAAATTTTACCAAAACAATGAATTGAAACAAACAGGCCATCCAAGGGATTTTATTTTTTCCATTGATGAAATCATTGCTTACGTATCTCAATTCATGACATTAAAAACAGGTGATTTGATTTTTACTGGAACTCCTGCGGGAGTTGGACCTGTGCAAATCGGGGATGTCTTGAGAGGTGAATTGAATGAAAAATCCTTTTTTGAATTTCAGGTTAAATAATCTTTTAACGTTTCCAAAACTTGGTTTTCACGGCGCTTGACTGACTACTAATCACGTACAACCCAGCATCAAATGAAGTCAATGTAAATTGATTTGATCCAGCATGGATCTCCCATGAACACACCAATCTTCCATCTAAAGAATATACTTCGACAGGTCCTATTTCTTGCTCACTAAAAATGGTTACATCGTCTGATGCAGGATTGGGGTAAACAAGTAAGATCCCTTGATCTGGTTCACTTATAGAAAATGTGCTTTCTGGATCATCTTCCAAAAGAAACAAGCCGCCTAAATCTTGCCCGATTAAAAGATCTAAATGGTTGTCTTGATCAATGTCTGAAACAAAACAGGAGCTGTAGGCACCAATGATTGCTTTTAATCCTAAGAGGTCAGCACTTCGTTCATGGAAGACATCTTGCGCTGCCAAATGGTTGTCAATGGAATCATAAAAGTGGATCGAACCATCGTGTGCTCCAAGTAACAAATACGTTGTATCTTGATTCCTGAAGAAATGAGGAACAGCGTAACCATCAGGAGACAAGGTATCCGTATCCAACATACCCAAAAAATCATTTACTAAACTAAACGAAGGATTTGTCACAGAACCAACATTTTCATAATACTTCAACTCACCGGTTTTCACACCCAAAATCAAGTCCAATTTTCCATCTTTATTCAAATCAAATAATTGTGGAGAAGCGTACTGTCCAGCTGAAATGACTGCACCAGATTGATCCGTATAATTCATGACTGGAGGAGCAAATGTCGGATTGGCTCCAACGGATGTATTTTGGTAATAGGCCAAGGTTCCATTTTCTAAACCAAGCATCATATCAGGTTTTCCATCCGCATTCAAATCTCCAAAACTTGGAAATAGACGCAAGCCTAAATTAGCTTGAGCCAAGTTTAAAAAATTGACATCCACCAGTGTGAATTGAGGCGTGTTAACTGTTCCCGTATTTTGATAATAGGCCAAGCGACTTTCTTTTAATGCCGTTGCTTTGTACGCAAAGAAATTGGATACGATTAAGTCGAGCAAACCATCACCATTTAAATCCACCAATTGCGGACTTGACGCTGTCCCATGTTCAATCATTTCATTCTGCAGAAAAGCCTTGGTTTGATAAATAAAATTAGGTTGATTGTTTAATCCTGAATTTTTATAAAAGAGGATGCTGCTTTCGTTTTCAGAAACATTATTCGCATTCGGACAGACAATCAGGTCTTTTTTACCATCAAAATCCACGTCTACATAAAAGCCGGCTGGAAACAACTGCATATTTACAGGAGTGGTATTACTTGGGAAATTGGTGCTCATGGAGATCATGTCTGAATTTGAATTTGGAACGGTTCCCCCATTGATGAGCAACATCATGTTTGTATAGGAAACATCTCCGAGGATGAGGTCCATAACGCCCGATTGATCATAATCCAAGGCCAAGACCGTTGAACCAGCGTGTGCCTTTGGAGCTGAAGCCAATGGGAATTCAGGATTGGGAACATTAGAACCATTGCATGGGCCTGAATTGTCTAGTAAAAAAACACCGTTTGTTGTAACATCTTCTCTGTAGCCACCCCAACATGAATTCTTTAAAACAAAGACTAAAGAATCGGAATGACCATATAATTCTTGGCTTTGATTTTGGTGGTACTGCAAATATTCTCCTCCAATATGGTAGGTTAAAATATCTAAGTCACCATCTCCTTCCACATCTACAATGGCTGGAATATCTGTGGAGCTGATGTATAAATTTAATTCTGGTCCGTTGTAATTGGATGTAATGTAATTGCTGTATTGCTCCCATTGAAGTCCAACTGTAGCATTGCCAACGTTCTTGTAAACCCTTAATCCACCTATGGTGTAACAAAATAAATCATTCTGACCATCTTGATCATAATCCGCACAATACGCACGGTAGCGCAAACCGGGAGGAAAACGTAAAAAACCTGCTGGATCTGAAACGTAATAATGTTGTACGTTTGCCACTTCATGACGGTATAAGCGAATTTGATCATGGCTGCGATCGAAAACAAAAAGATCTTTATCCCCGTCAAAATCGTAGTCGATTTCCGAAAATTGGGCATTATTCTGTCCACCGCTCCAAGCTAAATTCAAGTAATTACCATTCTTTAAAACGAGGATTGAATCGGAAAAATTGAACTGAAATTGCGCAATAGAATTCCATCCTATAAACAAGAAATATGTGAGCAAGGTTTTTTTCACTTGGAGAATTTTACTAAAATTACACACAAACACTTAAAGTTGTTCATGATTTGCATAGAAGTGGATTTTTTTATCGTCTCCAGCAAAGGCAAATTGTCCATTTTGATTGCACCACAAGGAATTGATTGACTGGCGTTTGGAGAGGAATTCACCCTCCATTTTATGCAAAACCTTGTGTTGAGCTGCATCCCAGAACTTCACGGTTTTATCGCGGCTTACACTGATAAATTGATCGTCGCTGAAAAACGCTAATTCATAAATGTTTCCTTTGTGCGCCGGCAATGCCTTCAGCAAACGAAAGGATGTTGCATCCCACCAGCGAAGGTATCCATCTTTTCCACCCGAAATGAGTTGTTGACGTTTTTCATCCACGCAAAGAGCGGTTGTTCCCCCTTCATGCGCGTAAAACCGCTCAAGCTCATTCATGAATTCCAATTCCATATGGATAACGTCGCCATTTCCACCAGCAATGACAATGGTTTGAGCGTTCATTTTTTTAATGCTTCGGATTTTCCCGCAAGAAAGAGGCAATACGATGACTAATTTCATGGAATCGGTTTCCCAAATACTCAGCATTCCGTCCGCATCACCAACAATAAGTAGTCCATTTTCTACGGACTCATGCATAGCGAAAATTCCAGTTTTATGCTGGATAAAGTGATGCGTTTCGCGTTTCGATAGCAAATCAATAATGTGCAGTTGACCTGTGGATAATCCAACAGCCAATTTGGATTGGTTCGAGAAAACCTTAATAGCAAATGGAGTATCTTCACAGCGCACTGCGAAAGCATCTTGTTCGCCATTTACTTTTAACCATCTCGTTACAAACTTATCGGAAGAGGCAGAATAAAGAAACGAATCATCGGCATCAATGGAATAAATTGGTCCATTATGACCAACGATTTCCTTGAAACCAAATTCCAACAAAAAGGGATTAATTGTCTTCTTCGTCGATTTCATCCTCTTCATCGTTCACTTGTTTCAAACGATCTGCATAGGATTTCGGTAAGAAATCAAAGAAAGTATCACCACGCAATCCTAAACGCAAGCATTCCAACGGAATCACATCATTTGGTGCAATGTTGCCAAGGTTTACCTCTGCTCCAAAAAGTTTGATGAACCAAACCTGCTGGTTTTTTTGAGGCGCTTCCCATAGAATGTCTTCTGGTTTCACACTGGCAATAATGCGGTTGATTAACATGGAATGAGCCGTTCCATTTGGACGAAAAACACCGACATTTCCAGCCTCTCTACCCTCGGCGATGACCTTCCAACTTCCAGCATCTAATTCACCTTTCATGAGACGAACCCACTTTGCTGGAGAAATTAATATCCCAGAATCTTTGGACCCTACTTCAGATAGAACGGTAAGATTTTTCGAAAGTTGATGTATTAATTTACATTTTTCGTCGTGAGGAATGATGATGGAACCATCGGAAACTTCCACAAGGTCCAAACCATATTTATCAATAACTTTTTGGTATTCATTAAATTGACCACGTGCGTAAAATGCTTCAAATAAGGTGCCTCCAAAATAGGGACGAATACCCGCTGATTTGTACATCGCGATTTTTTCTTCAAGGTTTTTGGTCACATAGGAAGTGCCAAAACCAAATTTAATCAAGTCAGTTAAATGACCGGATGCTTCTATGAAATGTTCTGTTTCCCTTAGACCAAGACCTTTATCCATCATCATGGTAACGCCTTTTTCTCTTGGTTTTTCACTTCTTTTCGGTATGAAAGATAATTTGAAATTCATAGTTATTCTGATAAGTTTAAAAAATCATGATCATCCAATAACTTCGGATTGATTTCAAAGATTGTTTTTGCTTTGATGGAATCTTTTTCCAAGCAATTTGTAAATAAACGAATGGCTTCAGCACGCTGACCGAGCATCCATTGCAAATTCACTTCAAGTACCTTTGCGATGCCATTTTCCTTGTCTCCATCCATGTAGGATTGCAAAACACGGTAAGCTTCAATCGGTGATTCGGCACTTAAAAATTCAATGTAATCGGATAAACACTCTTCGTCACCCGGATTCAACTCCAGGGATTTCTCGTAATGAAATCGTGTTTCTTGTTTCAGTTCTAATTTTTCGTAAGCACCTGCCAGGACGTGGTATATACCAGCATTTTCGGGATCAAAATCGAGGGCTTTGTGTATTAAAACGAGTCCTTCTCGGGTATTCCCTATAAGATCTTCAACAATGCCCAATCCCAACCATGCTTCGGGCAACATCGGTTCCATTTCGATGCTCTTTTTATAATAATGTTTGGAGAGGTCAAACTCATTCAATTGCTCATACGCTTCACCAATGTAGCACATGGCCATGGCATCGTCTCCATCGCATTTTTGACATAATTCAAAATGCTCAATTGCTTTGTGGTACTTCTCCAGCGACAAGTACGAATTACCTAAGTTAAAATGAGCAGGACCAAATTCATCATTGATTAAAATAGCATAATCGTAGGCCCAAACGGCTTTATCGAACTCCTCTAATTTACTATACGCATTGCCTAAATTATACCATGCTGTAGCTGAATAAGGTTGCTCATCGATGAACTCTGTATAGGATTTTACGGCCTCTTGGCTTTCGCCCATCATGTCATAACAACGTCCCAATTCATACAAAGCACTTTCATTGTATTTGTTTACACGCAAGGCTTCTTTCAATACTTCAACTGCTTCTCGATACATGCGCATGCGTTGGTATTCCACCGAAATGTCCAGGAAGATAAAATCCGTTTCATTTGGCTCAGAATATTCTATGGATAAACGAAAATACTTTATGGCGTTCTTATGGTCTCTTAATTGGGAATGCAAGGAAGCTTTTGTTAAGTATAACTCGGTAGAAGGAGGCATTGTCTTTTCTAATCCCTGAACAATTTCCAATGCTTCGTTTAAAACACCAAGTCCACCGAGGGATTGAGCTTTACGCAATTGAAAAAGTGGATTGTAGGCGAATTGGTACATTCCTAATTCGGATGCAGCTTTTGCTTTTTGGTACTGACCTTGTACCAAATAATGATCGATGATGTTTTCTATGCGATCACTGTCCATGAAAGGCAAGGTATTCCCCTGTAAATGTGCTTCAAAGCGCTCGATATCTTCGATCAAACTGCCATCCGCAAATTCTTCTTCGTCGTCATCGAACATTCACTCAATTTTTAGATAAAATTAAGCCCTTTAACCCTAAAATAAAAAAGAAACAGCCTGCAGTTTTCAACAAAAAAGCAATTTGTTAAAAACTATGAAAAACAAGGATTTTAAACGATGTAATAAGCTACAAAAGTTCTTCGATGATTCGGTCCATGGAGTATCCCTCCGCCTCTGCCCGGTAATTCCTTACCAAACGGTGACGTAAGATTGCTTTAGCCACTGCTTTTACATCTTCAATGTCCGGAGAATATTTTCCTTTTAACGCTGCGTGGCATTTTGCACCAACAATCAGGTACTGTGAAGCTCTTGGTCCTGCACCCCAAGTAATGTAGTCTTTTGTCAATTGTGTTGCTTCTGGAGCATTCACACGCGTCTTCGCGACTAATTTAACCGCATACTCAAGTACATTGTCCGCAACAGGAATGCGTCGAACCAATTCTTGGTATTCCATGATTTGTTCGGAGTTCAAAAGTTTCTCCAAACGAACTCGGTAATCGGAAGTTGTCGCCTTCACGATGGCTAATTCTTCTAAGTAGGAAGGATAATCTACCCAAATATTAAACATAAATCGGTCCAATTGGGCTTCTGGTAAAGGATAGGTCCCTTCCTGTTCGATTGGATTTTGGGTAGCCAAAACAAAAAATGGCGCTGGTAAATCATAGGTTTTTCCCGCAGCTGTCACCCTTCTCTCTTGCATCGCCTCTAACAAAGCTGATTGCGTTTTTGGTGGCGTACGGTTGATTTCATCGGCAAGGATGATGTTCGAAAATAAAGGACCAGGGATGAATTTAAATTGCTTGCTTTCATCGAGAATCTCAGAACCAACAATATCCGAAGGCATTAAATCTGGTGTAAACTGAACACGGTTAAAGGACAAGCCTAACGTTTCAGCAATGGTATTCACTAAGAGCGTTTTTGCTAAACCGGGAACACCGACTAACAAGCAATGGGCACGAGAAAATATCGCTATTAAAACTTGATCCACCACATCATCTTGGCCAATAATGACCTTGTGGATTTCGTTCTTTAAGGCGTGGTAATCGATAACAAATTGATCTATTTTCTCTTTATCCGTCATTTTATTCTGCTTTTGTATTCGTCCAATTATTTCTTAATTCGCACGACTGGTAATCGTCATCCACGCGAATGTAAGCGTTTCCGATTTTACTGTCCACCCACCGATCGATGGTTTTCTGTTTTTTATCGTTTTCCGCAGCCAATTTAATCAGGGCGTAATCATCGGAAAGGTTTGCCTTGTGAGCGGGGAATCGTTCTGCTAAACGTACAATGCGAACCCCTTGTTTGCGTTCGTAAATATCTATATACATACTTGGCTTCGTGATGTCACCTTTATTCAAGGCATCCGTTAGGAGGTAAATTTGCTGGTCTACCTCGTTTAAATCTTCCATGTCCCACAATTGATCTCCAGAAATGGGATTGGTGATGACACCTCTATTTTGTTTCGTTAAATCGTCATTAGAAAAACGCAACACGGCCTCATCCCAAGTGATTTTATTTTCTTTTAACAAGGTATAACAGCTGTCGATTTTCATAGACGCCAAATTGCTGCTGGCAGCGTTGAATTCTGGCATGATTAATATGTGAGAAACAGTATAATCATTTCCTTTGCGCGAAATCAATTTAATGATGTGGTATCCATACATCGTTTCAACGATTTCTGAAACTTCACCCACCTTTAATTTGAACAAGGTCTCCTCGAATTGTGGAACCATCATTCCTTTTGTTGCCGAAATTTTACCGCCTTGACTAGCGCTTCCAGGGTCTTGGGAGTGAATTCTAGCCATGGTCTCAAAGTTCTTTCCTTTGTTCAAAATGAGGTCTCTCAATTCCGCCAATTGATCATAGGCTCTTTTTTTATCCTCCTTGGTAATCACAGGGTACTGAACAATCTGTTGGAAACTCAATTTCATGTTAATGTACGGAATGCTGTCAGATGGCAAAGAGCGGTAGTATTCAGCAACTTCCTTGGGCGTAACTGAAACTTCGGATACAATTTTGGACTCCATTTCCTGAGCAAGCAAGCGCTGCTTGATTTTAGCACGAAACTCTTCTTTAATTTGAGTCACAGATTTACCGTAATATGCTTCTAATTTATCTCTCCCGCCCATTTTGGATTCCAAAATGCGCAAGCGATTTTCCATTTCGTAATCAACCGTTTCGTCTTTGATGACCAAACTATCGAGCATCGCTTGATTGATTAACAGTTCTTGAATCATTAATTGCTCCAAAATATTACATTCCGTTGCCTTTGTTATCGTTACCTGTCCTTGTTCCGCTTGTAAAAGTTGGGATTCAATATCGGATAAAAGGATGATGTTGTCACCGACTTGAGCAACAATCTTATTGACAACCTTGGTTGGCTGAGCATAACTTATACTTGCCAGAACAAGTAAAAAAAACAGTGTTTTTACTCTCATCTTTTATTTCCCCAATTGATAAAGAACATCTTTGTTCACCTTCACCGAATGTGCTTTTTTCAAGGACTCGATCCACGTTTTTTCCAAATAATTTTGATAATCCGAAGTAGCCAATCCTTTCGCTTCGCTGAATTCTTTTAATCCTGGTTCAAGTACCGCATTTACCTTCACCACATAAAACTTTCCATCGAATTCATATGCTTGATTGACTCCTTTAAGCAAGTTTTGATTCGTTAAGTAAGGTGTTTGAGCGATGTCGAATTTATTCATCTTCACCTTTAAATTCAATTCAGAATCTTGGTTCACCACATCTAATACATGTTTTGAATTGATGGTGTCATTTTTCAACATATCGCTTACTTTTTTAGCGATGTCGCGGTTCAAACATTCGTATACCGTCGCGTCCAAACGTTTTGCCCAACGGTAGTTGCTTTGATTGGATTGGAAAAACGAACGAAGTCCAGCGGTATCTTTCACAGCCTTGTTCCAAACGCGGTCTTGCATGATTTCATAAAGAATGATGCCATCATGGTATTCTTTGATCAAAGCACGGTATTCTGGGTATTTATTAGATAGTTGGGATTCCTCGTACTGCAAAATCGCTGCCTTCTCCCAGTTTTTATATTGTTTTGAAACCACCAACTCATTTTCCTCTTTTTTCACACCGCGGTAATTTTTCTCTAAATAAGCAGCAAATTCCTTTTGAGTAAATGGCGCTGTTTGACCATCCAATTGGAACAAGGCTTTGTTTGACTTTAACTTTAATTTACCGTCAGTACTCCATTTTCCAACAAAGTAAGATGAATCTAGGTTTTCGTTGAACCACTTTAGGTTTTTATCACCCTTGTATTTGTATCCGTAGTTATGCTTCAATTTAGCAACAAATGCATCCTGTGTTTTTTTCGAACGTTCGTCTTTGTTCACTTTTGTTTGAAGTTCTTTTTTCATGGATTCAAAAGAGGGAACCTCGCGCCATTCAATTAATTTGATGATGTGGTATCCAAAGTCTGTTTTTACTGGCTGACTAAAATCACCAACGTTCTTTAATGCGAAAGCGGCATCTTCAAAAACAGGAACCATTCGTTGCGTTGTCCCTGATCCGAAAGCAGGTAATTCTCCTCCTTTTTTAACCGAGTTTGCATCATCTGAATGCAGCGTCACCATCGATTCCCAAGTTTCTCCAGCCATTAACTTAGCGTGGATTTCGTTGATTTTTTTCTCTGCATTTGCTTTTGCTTCTGGCGTCGCATCTTTACCAGTCGAAATCATGAGGTGTGCAACGCGTATGGTTCCTCTGGACTGACGCTGTTCGGTCACTTTTACGATGTGGTAACCAAAACGCGTTCTGAAAGGTTCCGACACTTGTCCAATTGGCGTTGTGAACGCTTTTTCTTCAAAAGGATAAACCATTTGGAATGCTGTGAAAAATCCAAGGTCACCACCGTTCGATGCAGCGGATGGATCATCCGAACCATTTTTCATTTTTGCGACAGAAGCAAAATCTTCTCCTTTTTCAATGCGTGCTTTCAAGCCTAAAATTCGATTGTAGGCAATCAAGGTATCTTTGGGATTCGCGTTTGGATCCAATCGAACCAAGATGTGGGAAGCACGAACTTCGTTCTTAATACGGTCATAGGCTTGAGATACCATGGCTTGGTTCTCAACAGAATCAATCAAATAAGGTAAAGCCAATTGTTTACGGTATCCATCCAACTCTTTTTTCAATTTTGGAATGGTATCGTAACCAAGTGCTTCCGCTTCAGCGACTTTTAATTTGAATTTAGTAAACATCTCTACGTATTCGTCCAAAGAAGCTTGGTCAAATTTTGGATCAGGGTTGTTTTTCAAGTAAATCTGTAAAAACTCACTTTTTGTGACTGGCTTACCATCGATTTCCATAACAACAGGATCCTTCTGAGCAAACGTATTTTGAAGCCCTGTGAACATCAATAACAAAACAAAAATTTTCTTCATCATTACTATTTATTTTTTACAATTTATTTTTGAGCGAACGTAAAATTTGCGTATTTATTTGATACTATAGTTTGGTGCCTCTCTGGTAATCGTTACATCATGTGGATGTGATTCGCGTACCCCGGCAGAAGTAATACGAACAAACCGTGCTCCTTGTAACTTTTGTATGGTTGGCGCACCACAATACCCCATCCCAGCTCGAAGACCGCCAATGATTTGAAACATCACCTCAATCAACTTACCTCTGTATGGAACACGTCCAGAAATCCCTTCAGGAACCAATTTTTTGATATCATCCTCTGCATCCTGGAAATAACGATCTTTCGAACCTTTTTGCATCGCTTCGATTGACCCCATTCCACGATAAGATTTGAATTTTCTTCCTTCGTAAATGATCGTTTCTCCTGGAGATTCTTCCACACCAGCAAACATGGATCCTAACATCACGATATCGGCACCAGCAGCGATCGCTTTGACAATATCACCAGTATAACGTATTCCTCCATCTGCAATGACCGGCACGCCCGATCCTGCGATCGCTTTTGCCACTTCATTGACAGCAGTTAATTGGGGGACACCAACACCTGCGATGACGCGCGTTGTACAAATACTACCTGGACCAATTCCGACTTTCACCGCATCGGCTCCTGCCTCTACCAAATATTTTGCCGCTTCTGCTGTAGCAATATTCCCTACAACAACTTCCAATTTTGGAAACTTAGCTTTTACATTTTTCAATTGCTCCACTACACCTTTCGTGTGTCCGTGAGCCGTATCGATCACAATCGCATCCACTCCCGCTTCCACGAGTGCCGTAACACGTTCCATGGTATCATGTGTCACACCAACTGCGGCTGCTACACGAAGTCTACCTAAGGCATCTTTACAGGAAAATGGGTGTTCCTTTACTTTGATGATGTCACGGTAGGTAATCAATCCAATTAGGCGATTTTCTTCATCTACAACAGGCAATTTCTCAATGCGATTTTGTTGTAAAATCACCTCAGCCGTTGTTAAATCCGTTGCCTCACCGGTTGTAATAATGTTTTCAGAAGTCATGATTTCACGTACTGGACGCAATACATTTTTCTCGAAACGCAAATCGCGATTGGTTAAAATCCCTTTCAGTACTTTTTGTTCGTTCACTACTGGAATTCCACCTATTTTATTTTCTTTCATTAAATGAAGTGCATCCTGCACCAGTGCATTTTCTAACAAGGTAATTGGATCGATGATCATTCCACTTTCAGAACGTTTCACTTTACGCACTTGCATAGCCTGCTGTTCAATGGTCATGTTTTTGTGCACCACACCAATTCCTCCTTGTTGAGCAATGGAAATGGCTAGCTCGGACTCCGTTACCGTATCCATCGCTGCAGAAACAATCGGAGTATTCACCGTAATATTTCGTGTGAATTTACTTTTTAGGGATACTTCACGAGGTAGAACTTCTGAATAAGCCGGCGCTAACAGAACGTCATCGTAGGTTAATCCTTCTGAAATTTGTTGTAGATTATCAAGAGACATGTGAACTTATTTTTGTAATAAATTCTTGCAAATTTAGTAATTAATTGGCAGGTTTTTCGTTTTAGCTTGGGTCAAATGTTAAATAATTCCTAATAAGTGAGCAATTGACGCTTTTTCGTTAATCTTGTAATGAATATATGCCTATGAAGTCTTTTACATTTCTTTTGTTTTGCTCGATCAGTTTGAATTTCTTTGGACAAAAAAACACCCAATTAATTCAATTGTCTGGCGTAGTAGTAACGGAGGAAGCGATTCCACTGCCCTATTCGACCGCGTACAATCGTTCGCTAAAAAAAGGCGTTGTTTCTGATTTCTATGGTTTTTTTACCCTGGTGACCCAACCCGGAGATACGGTGTTCTTTTCCAGGGAAGGATTTCAAACTTCTCCTTTCATTGTGCCTGACACCTTAAAGGACAATCGTTACAGCATCATTCACATGTTAGCAAGGGACACCTTGGTTTTGCCGACCGTTGTCGTTCACCCTTGGCCAACCCGGTCTCAATTTGCCGATTATTTTGTCAATATGACTCCATACGAGGACGATGTTCGAAGGGCTCAAAAAGAGCTTTCAGGTGAATCACTTGCATTTGTTGCGGCACGACTCGAAGCAGATGGATCACTGGCATCTGGAAACGCATACAACGCTCGAAATACGCGATTGTATACCAACGGACAACTTCCTGTCAACAACTTGTTAAACCCTTATTCTTGGGCGAAGTTGATACAAGATTGGAAAGAAGGGAAACTCACCCGTCAATAAGCTACTTTAAGTTAAACTGTTTCTCCGCTTCATCTGCAATGTATTGTCCGATGGCAAGAGACGCCGTTGCTGCCGGTG
>Ga0208592_1000265_pt1 | contig 16108 bp, 17 predicted proteins | sample LakMenE18May10ns_FD_150712 | JGI IMG/M metagenome (GOLD analysis project Ga0208592, IMG submission 150712) | Freshwater microbial communities from Lake Mendota, WI - 18MAY2010 deep hole epilimnion ns (SPAdes) | ecosystem: Environmental > Aquatic > Freshwater > Lentic | place: Lake Mendota...
TGAAAGAGTTACTTCTTCGCTGACCGGTATCTCAACCGCGTCGTAGTTGTTATCGGTTAGCCACCAAGCGCTTAGATCGTAATCAACCCACTTATCCCACCCAGATCCCGGGAAAGGACCGTTTCCAGAAGCTGGGGTATAAAAAGCCTCAGGGGAGTTTGCTAAATCGTCCTCGTTTATTGCACATGGAACCACGGTTCCTGAGGTGTAAACGTATTCACCGGCGGCTAGTGCGCCACCGGAAACTATGACAACTAAAACTCCGGCTGTTATTGCTATCCACTTTGATGCGCGCATTACAAAATGTTAGCACCGAGAAGTTTGATTTAGGCCCTAGACATCGCTTCTTTGAGAGCATCCAGCCCTAAGCCACCGAGGTTCAGCGCCGTTGAGTGGAACTTCTTCATATCGAACTCGGAACCCTTGCGAGCTTGGTAGTCGTCCCTGATTTGCTCCCAAATACGCTGACCAATTTTGTAACTTGGGGCTTGGCCAGGCCAACCAAAGTATCTGGTGACCTCAAAGCGAACAAACTCTGGACTCATGTTCACGTTCTTGGACATGAACTCCAGAGCGTAGTCAAAGTCCCAAACGCCCGTTCCGTCCAGTTTTGGCTTTCCTAGGTGCACTCCAATATCCAGCACGACTCGAGCAGCTCGCATTCGCTGGCCATCGAGCATTCCAAGGCGATCGGCAGGAGTTGCTAGGTAGCCAAGCTCATCCATCAACCTCTCGGCGTAGAGAGCCCAACCCTCACCGTGGCCTGAAGTCCAGGAAGCCAAGCGACGCCAGTCGTTTAGAGTTTCGCGTATATACGTAGCTTGTGCTACCTGAAGGTGGTGACCTGGAACACCTTCGTGATAAACGGTTGTGGTTTCTCGCCAGGTGTCAAAATATTCGACACCTTCGGGCACCGACCACCACATTCTTCCTGGCCTAGAAAAATCATCGCTTGGACCGGTGTAGTAGATTCCACCATGTTTGGTTGGGGCAATCATGCATTCGAGCTTTCTAAGAGGCTCTGCGATGTCAAAATGCGTCTTTCCAAGATCCTCAATAGCCTTATCGCTTAGGTGCTGCATCCACTTCTGCAATTCATCGGTGCCATGCAGCTTGGTTTTTGGGTCTTTCTCCAAATGAGCAATCGCCTCTGCAACGCTTGCTCCAGGAAGAATCTCGTCAGCAACAGCTTCTTGCTCGGCTACCACGCGGGCTAGTTCTTCGATACCCCACTTGTAGGTCTCATCGAGATCAATTTCTGCACCTAGGAAACTCTTGCTAAGTAATCGGTATCTTTCTCGACCGATAGCGTCTTGCTCGCTGGCCTTTGGCAACATGCCTTTTAGAAAATCTCCAAATGCCGCGTAGGCAGCGGTGGCGACTTGAGCAGCAGCAACTAATTCCTCGCGCAGGGCTGTCGAGAGCTTGTGATCGGCTGTGGCGCCTTTGGCAAATTCATGGAAAAAACCCTCAGGCTGATTAATCTGCCCTACTTGGGTTATCACCTCTTGGAGCTGGCGCTTAGCTGGTCCGTCACCTTTTCCAAATCCAATCGCTAGCGTCTTCTGGTACCCGTTCAGGGCATCCTTGACTTTTCGCATTCTTGAGGCAAGGTTTTCCCAGTCGGTAACGGTGGCGGTTGGGGAGATATCAAATACATCCCTGATGCCTTGGGCAGGAGATGCGATGTTATTCAAGTCTCTATATTGCAATCCTGCGGCGTGGAACTCGATGTCCAGAATTAGCTGCTGGCTAAGGGCGTCCTTGGTTACTTGGTCTACATCATCTTGTGGCTCCAAAGCTTGCAGGGCTGCTAGGGTCGCTTTGTTAAGTTTCAGATCTCGTTCAATGGCTTCTGGGGAGTAATCGTCCATGTCGGCAGCTCCCGAGGCCAGGCCGATGCTGGTGGCAAAACTTGGGTAATTGGCTGCCAGCTGCGCTAGGTAGCTATCTGCCAGATTGTCTATCGCGGACTTCTCTCTCATGACTATCTATTCCGCTCTTACTTACTCTTTCTAGTCGCTGCAATAACGCTCACAACCGCTGAAACCGCAATAGAGGCAACAATTACCCCAAGGGATGTGAAGCTATCTATGTCGGGAGCCCACTCAATGTGTTGACCACCGTTGATAAATGGCAGCTCATTCTCATGCATCGCATGCGTGATTAGCTTGAAACCAATAAAAGCCAAAATAAATGAGATCCCGTACTTCAAGTATTCAAGCCGATCGAGTAGTCCACCCAGCAAGAAGTACAACTGGCGAAGACCCATCAGCGCAAACAGGTTTGCTGTAAACACAATAAAGGGATCTGTCGTAATGCCAAAGATTGCCGGGATGGAGTCAAAGGCGAACATGACATCTGTCATGGCAAGGGCTGCAAACACCACAAGCATCGGCGTAAAGGCCCTGCGGCCATTCACGACGGTGGTTAGCTTTGCCCCATCAAAGTCGTCTGAAACATGAACTCTCTTTCGAAGCAGTTGAACTAGCTTCGATTCCGTCTGGTGCTCATCCTCGTGGGTACGAAATGCCTGGTGGTAAGCGGTGTAAAGCAAAAACACACCAAAAATGTAAAATATCCAGCTGAATTGTTCAATGAGTGCTGCTCCAACCAAAATGAACAACCCTCGAAGCACCAGAGCCATAATGATTCCAACCATCAGTACTTGCTGCTGATAGATCTTGGGAACGGCAAATCTGGACATAATTAACACGAACACAAACAAGTTATCAATCGATAACGAGTATTCGGTTAGATATCCTGCTATGAACTCGGTTGCTCTCAGTTGTCCAAACACCGACCAGAGGATTGCCGCAAAAGCCAGAGCCAGTCCGGCGTAGAATCCCACCCAAGCAGTTGATTCCTTGGTGGAAGGGGTGTGTGGTCTCTTCACTGCAAGAACTAGATCTGCTATCAAGATCGCCAGTAGGACACCAGACGAAATTGCCTGGAACCAGAAATATGAGGGAGTTTCCATAATTGCTTAATTCTAAGGGCGTTATTTAGATCTAGAGAGCAACTTTCTAAGCACCCCAATAGCCGAAGTTGACCAAAGTGCCCAGACAACCAATAGGGGCTGGAAAAACAGGCGAGTCAACCTGGCCTGGTCAGTAGATAAACCAAACGCGTCAATACCCTCGACGTATTGGTTGATATTGCCGGGAAAAATAGCAATAAAAAAAGCTGCTGTTGCAAGACCAAAATAAGCACTTACCCTTCCGCCCGATAACAGACCAAGGCCGAGAATAATTTCAACAGCACCAGAAGCCAGAACTACAAAGTCTGGATCAAGTGGTAGCCATAGCGGAACTTGGGCCTGGAACTCTTGGCGTGAAAAAGTGAGGTGACCGATTCCTGCGTAAACGAGGGCGGCACCAAGTGCCCCCCTCGCCAGCAGTCGAGCTATTTTCAATATGTTTTTCTAGGCGGTTAGGGCCGGAATGATTGCTCCGGAGAACACTTGCCAAGCAAGAATGCTCTTGGCTACCAAAGAAAGAGTGATGTAAGTTCTTTCTCCCTTTAGGTAGTTTGCCCATGATCCCCACTGCTTGTATTGCAATGCCTGGTTAATCGCAAATGTGTTGAAAAACACAAACAGCGAAATGATGATTCCAATGACAAATCCTGGAACCTCTGCCGCGCTAGTCGAGCCTGGCTGCAAGGTGTAGACACCAATGAGGATCCAAGGAACAATTCCAGTGATGGAACCCATGATGAATGGCAACCCTTGGCCGTTTCCAGGTGTTTCGTACTTCTCCTGCAGGGCTCCAAAGAAAATCATCGAAGCGTTGACCGCAAAGATTCCAACTAGTGCAGAAAAGTCTGAGATTCCAGTTAGCTGAGCAATCAGCCAAATCATTACCGATGAGCTCAGTGAGTACTCGACCCAACGGAAGTAGTTGCGGTTTTGCTTCAAACCTTTGGAGTACTTTCCAAAGAACTGGGGGGAAGAAATCAAGAAGTGGAAGAAAGCCGACAATCCCAAGAAAGCCACCACTCCAATTCCTAGGTTCACTTCAAATAAGGTGACCCGCTCGGTTGGTAGCGGAGACCCTGGAGGACCTGTCATGTAATCAACGGTGGTACCAAATAGGACCTGGTTATCCAGTAGCGATAGTGCGTAGCCAAAAGCTACCGCCTGGAACAGGTGCAATAAGCCCGCAACAATGTTGTAGGTTCTTAGTCTTTTGATTTGCTCAGCAACTGAGCGTTTTTTCTGTGCCATCAGTAATACCCCTTCGTAATGGTTATCGCTTTCAGTCTAGGCTCGCGCCCGAGTTTCACTGATAAGTGAGCTAGCGCTTCTTCGCTGCCTTTCGCTTAGTTTTGGTCTTTTGTGAACCGAGATAGAAAGTAGAACCAAAGCCCAAGAGCAGGAATCCTGCTGCTGACCATGCCGCCCACTTCGCACCATCGGTGAAAGCCTCACCGGCAGCGCTTGTGATGTCCTCAGCAAGGGATTGTGGAACTTGCTGGGCAACCAACCCCTCGGTTAATCCTGGAATCGCTGATCCTGCGGAGTCGACTACCGCATCAACTATCACAACACTTTGCGCGGTTGGAACCTCAAGATCGCTAAGACGTTGTTCCATTGAAACCTGAGTTCCCGTAAACAGCAGTGTTCCAAGAACGGCAACGCCTAGCGCGGAGCCAACCTGTCTAACAGTTGACTGTGAGCCAGAGGCTTGACCGGTACTCGACATAGGAACATCAACCATGATCACACCGGTTAGTTGAGCAGTAGCTAAACCAATTCCAATTCCGTAAAGAAACAAGAGAGGGGCAAGAATAATCCAGCCGGCTTCAGTTGAGGAAAATAGTGCTACACCCAAAACTCCAATTAGCTCAAGCCCTACACCTATTTGCACTGCCCTTGCAGGCGGCAACTTGCCGCTCAGGGCACCACCAACGCCAGAGGCCATAAACGCTCCTGCAGCAAGCCAGAGCAGCACAAGGCCAGAAGAAATTGGGCTAAGGCCAAGCACGTTTTGTAGCCAAAGTGGAATTGCAAACAAAATTCCAAACTCACCCATGGAGATGATCAACGCGGCGATAGAACCATTTCTGAATGAGCCAATCTTAAATAAGCCCAGGTCCAGAAGAACGTTCCTTTTCTCGGCCTCGCGCTTTCTTTCCCAAAGCACAAACACCACAGCAGAAATCACAAAGATCAGCAGAGAAACTGGAATTACAGAAATTCCTGTAGTTGGCCAAGCGAAGTCACCAAGCATGAATTGGTTGTTGGGATTAATTTCCCACCAGCCATAAATACGGCCCTCAATTAGACCAAATACCAAAGTGGAGAACATCACAACCGAAATGGCGGCTCCGATGAAGTCAACTCCTCCAGCTCGTTGTGGTGCCTTGGACTCAGAAACGTAATAGGCAAGACCGGCCAGGATCAAAATTCCAAGAGGCAAGTTAATTCCAAAGGCCCAACGCCAGCTGAAGTCAGTTGCTAACCAGCCACCAAGCACAGGACCAACGGCAACCATTCCACCGATTGTTGCGCCCCATACAGCAAAAGCTATTCCTCGCTCTTTACCCTGGAATGTGGCATTTAGAAGCGACAGGGTTGTTGGCAAAACCATAGCTCCACCGATACCTTGGATTACTCGAGCGAGGATCAACACATCTGGTGATTCCGCAACTCCTGCCCAGACAGAGGCCAATATGAAGATTACAATTCCAATACTTAGTAGTCGCTTTCGACCAAACCTGTCTGCCAGAGAACCCCAGACCAGAAGTAGTGACGCAAAGACCAGCACATAGCTTTCCTGAACCCACTGCACTTCCGTGGAGGTAAGACTGAGGTCGTTAATAATTGAAGGAAAAATGGTGTTTACGATCGTGCCATCGATGATCACGAGAGATATGGCCATGGAGATAAAAACTAGCCCCACCCAGCGATTGCGAACTTTTGTCAATTGATTCCTGATTTCTGGTCTTTTCTAGCTGATGCATACTAGATTGCTTGGGCCACGAACTAGCCGTCTCACAGTCTATGCGGGGGATGGTGCCCCGGGCGTCATAATTGGTTATGACCGAAATCACTGCGGGACTGCCATTACCGGTCCAAACCAATGGGCTTGCACCACTGTGCCTTGTAACTGGAGCCAATGGCTACATCGGCGGCAGGCTAATTAGAGAATTACTAACCTTCGGCTACCGAGTCCGGGTGCTCGCCAGAAACGCTTCACGTTTGACGCAGTATCCCTGGATAAGTCAGGTTGAAGTTGTCGAAGGAGACGCTCACGACGATAAAGCATTAGAGCAAGCACTTGCTGGCATAGACGTTGCTTACTACCTAATCCACTCACTTCTTGTCAAAGACGACTTTGAAGCATCAGAACTAAAGATGGCAAAAATGTTTGCTGACGCGGCATCAGAGGCTAAAGTCTCTCGAATCATTTATCTTGGTGGCATCATCAACGGCACCGATGATCTTTCTGATCACATGAGTGCTCGTATGAATACCGGAGCCATCCTTGCCCAATCGGGAGTTCCCACAATCGAGTTCCGAGCTGGGGTAGTAATCGGTTCAGGCTCTGCTTCATTTGAGATGCTTCGCTATCTAACTGAGCGTTTGCCTATTATGACCACACCAAAATGGGTAAATAACAGAATTCAACCAATTGCCGTTCGTGATGTCCTTCGCTACCTAGTGGGAGCTGCCGCTTTGCCACCAACAGCAACGGGTGTCTTTGACATTGCCGGCCCTGACATCTTTACCTATGCCGACATGATGCAGCACTACGCAGCCGCTGCTGGACTCAAGCGAAGAATCATTATTCCGATTCCCGTCTTGACCCCGAGACTTTCTAGCGGTTGGGTGGGACTCGTAACTCCAGTTCCTTACCGACTTGCCCGCAGATTAGTTGAGAGCCTCAAGCACGAAGTGGTGGCAGCGCCATCAAATATCAATGAGCTAATTCCTCCTTCGGCGGCCGGTCTGACTTCTTTCGATGTTGCCGTGAAGCTGGCCCTGGTTCGAATTAAAGAAGCGAATGTCGAAACTCGTTGGACCAACGCTTCGGTTCCAGGAACCCCTAGCGAACCGCTTCCAACCGACCCCGACTGGGCCGGAGGTTCTTTGTATAAGGACGTTCGGGTGGTTCGAGGCACTGATTCAATGGAAAAGGTGTGGTCCAGGATTGAATCAATTGGTGGCAAGAATGGTTACTCCATGGCCAGCTGGGCTTGGGAGCTTCGAGGTCTTATGGATCGAATGGTCGGGGGAGTCGGGCTAAGGCGTGGCAGGCGTGACCCAGATCACCTGAGAATTGGTGACGCCGTTGATTTTTGGAGAGTTGAAGAACTTATCCCTCAAAGGCTCTTAAGACTGCGCGCCGAGATGAAACTACCCGGCCTGGCCTGGTTGGAATTCAGTATCGAAAAAGATCCCGATACACAGGAAACGGTTTTGACTCAAACGGCAACATTTGCACCTAAGGGTTTATTTGGTCAGCTTTATTGGTGGGCAGTGTTACCGATGCACGGTTTCGTGTTTCCGTCTATGGCTAAAGGTGCCATTTCGGGATCTTAGAAAAACCTAGTTGCGTGAAGTAACTTTCTGAATCAACTTCTTGAGTCCAAGAACTAGGAAACCAAGAATCAAGAAGAAGGAAGTTATTGCGGCGATGTAGGTAAGCATTCCAGGAACGCCGCCTTCTTCGTTCGGGTTGATAAACCAGTATGGCCACCAGTTGGTCACGAGTCCTCGTATCACAGAGAACACCAACCAAGATAGAGGAAACACTGCAACCCATAATGATGCGCGGAGCTTGATCTGAAAAGCTTTATGGGAAAGCAAGTAGTCAATGACAATCAAGATTGGCCCGTAGGTGTGAATTACCTCATTTGGTAAGACAGGCCAAACGTAATCGCCGTCTCGAACATCTCCAGGAGCATCAGCAAGTAGCAAGTGGTAAACCACGCCAACAACAATCATTGCAACCGTAAAGCTGAGTCTGGCTAACTCAATCCTCTTGGAGTCTTCTGGATTTCGAACTAAACCAACACCAGTGGCCACCAGAAACGAGCCAGCAACAATTGCTGTGACAATTGAGAAGTATGCAAAATACTCGCCAGGCCTAAAGTTGTTGTTTGCCAGTCGGTCGGTCACCTGCCAGGCGACAGAGCCCAGTAGAGCAGAACCGGTGAGAATACGAAGTAGTCCGAGAGAAGTGTTGTAAAACATGCTCGCAACACTAGCAGGCACTAGCCCAGAAGGTCCTTCATGTTCTTGTAAATGAGGTTCGCTGCGCGCTCTGGCATGAACCTGGATAAGTAATACATTGTCTTCGCGTCCGGCCCAATAAGAACATGGAACTTCTGCTTTTCAATCCCTTCAATGATTGCTTTAGCCGCCACCGTAACTGAGGTTGATTTTCGCTCAGGACCCGCCTTAGCAGCCATTTGCTTCATTTGCTCTTCAGTCATGACACCTGAGTTGATGACAATATCGGTGGCAACGCCACCTGGGAAAATTGTCGTAACGCCAACGCCAGTCCCTTGTAATTCTGAGTGCAAGCCTTCGGTTAGCAGCTTCACAGCGGCTTTGGAGGCTCCATAGATTGATTGACCTGGAACTGGAACAAAACCACCCATCGAAGACACATTGGCGATGTGAGCAACTGGTCTCGAAATCAATTCCGGCAGAAAAGTCTTTGTGACATTCAGCAGTCCAAAGAAATTAACATCCATAACCTTCGTAATTTGTTCGAAACTCAGTTCATTAACTCTCACGAAAGGTTGGATTATTCCAGCGACATTTATAAGCCCATCAATGGCCCCAAACTTGCCGCCAATCAAACTCTTGGCTTTCTCAACCTCACTCAGTTTCGTGATGTCAATTGAGTAACCAGCAAAGTTTTCGGAACTGGCTTTAGCCGAAGTCTCATCCAGACCCTTCTGGGATAAATCTAAACCTGCAACTTTGGCACCCAGTGCGACAAGCTGTAGGGACACTTCACGGCCAATTCCATTACCTGCACCTGTTACAACAAATGTCTTGCCTTGGACCTTCATGAGATTCTCCTAGCTAGTTGAATGGAGCGAACACTTTGAGACTACTCCTGTATGAAATAGAGAAAAGACCGCCCAGAAGCAGGTCAGGCAGGCTGTTGCTGTGTGATGCAGTGAATACCGCCACCATTAGCAAAGATTTGCTTGGCGTCCACTAACACAATCTCTCGCTCCGGATAAACCTTCTCAAGGATTGCCTTGGCTACCTTATCGTTTGGGTCATCGAATGAACAAAGAATCACAGCACTGTTGACTATGTAGTGGTTGATGTAGCTGTAGTCGACAAAACTTTCTTCATCGCGCAAAACCTTCGGTGCTGGCAAAGCAATCAACTCAAACTCACCCGCGGCTTCAAGAGTTGCTTTTACTTCTTTAGAAACCTCAAAGTCAGGATGAGTGGGGTTTTGCTGGTCGTGGTACAAAATCACATTCTCGCTAGCAAAGCAGGCAACGATGTCGATATGACCCCTCGTTCCAAAGCCGTCATAGTCGCGAGTCAGGCCACGCTTTACCCATATGGCTTTTGAGGTTCCAAGCTTGGCGTGGATCTCCGCCTCGACTTCCTGCTTGCTCCAGCTGGAGTTTCTGCCCTCTCCTAGCTGAACGGTTTCCGTAAGCAGCACTGTGCCCGCTCCATTTACATGGATGCCGCCGCCTTCATTTATTAGGTCAGAGTCAACCACCTTGGATCCCGTTAGCTTTCCAATTAATCCTGCCGTTAGTTGATCTTTGTCAAAGCTCGCCCAAGGCTGATTACCCCAACCATTGAAGATCCAATTGATAGCAACAAGCTCACCCGTATCTGATTTTGCAAAAGTCGGCCCGTTATCTCTAAGCCAAGCATCATTTAGTTCAGCTTCAACAATTTCAATACTGGAGTGTAGATAATTCCGGGCTAGTTCGATTTGATCAGAGGTGGCAAGCACTGTAACCGGTTCATACTTTGCGATGGCGTTGGCAACATTTGCCCAAGTGGTGCGCGTTAGCTCAGCTTCCTGATCGCTTTCACCAAGTAGATAGTTGTTTGGTGGCCAAGACATCCAGGTGCGCTCGTGCTTTTCCCACTCCGCAGGCATTCTCAGTTTCATGAGTGCGACACTCCCGCAATGCCGCCTTGCTCGCCATCGCCAGAGTCGACTCTTTTGTTCACAACCGGCTTGGTCAGTGCGTCATAGGTATCTGGTCGACGGGTAGCGAGGAATGGAAACAAATCGAGCCAGTCACGTCTTTGATCTAGGTCTAGATCTGCAACCAAGATCTCATCTGTGTCTCTTCCAGCACGGGCGAGAACTCTTCCAAATGGATCTGAGATAAAACTGCTGCCATAAAAGTTCAAGGCACCTTCGTTGCCGTATCGGTTTGGAACGACCATGAAAGTTCCATTAGCGATGCCGTGCGAAACAATCACCTGGCGCCATAGCGGTTCAGTATCAAAGTCTGGGTGGTCGGGCTCTGAGCCGATGGCAGTTGGATAAGCAAGAACCTGCGCTCCGCGAAGTGAGTAGTTTCTAGCAACTTCGGGGAACCACTCGTCCCAACAGGTAGGCAAGCCAAAGCTTGCCTTCACTCCTTCTAAGTCAAGACTGTAAACAGGGTATGGGTCTTGATCCGAAGGGCCTGGCTGAAAGTACTTATCTTCGTAGTAGCCGGCGGTTACCGGGATGTGAAGCTTTGGGGTTCTGGCGATGATATTGCCACTACTGTCAACCAAGATTGCGGTGTTTAGACCTCGCCCATCTGCCAGGTCGGCTTTTTCATAAAGCGACGCGTGAACGATGACGCCAAAATCCTTAGCCGCTCGAGCTGCAAACAGGTGCGTCTTACCGCCTTCAAGAGGCTCTGCAATCTTTGATGGAACTCCCTCAGGCTTAGAATCGGCTGGGTAGCGAGACAGAGTTAGCTCCTGCAGGAAAACAATCTTCGCTCCAGCTTCGGAAGCAATTTTGATACCTTCATACAGCTTTGCGTCGTGTTCAGCAGGATCGCTATGCCATTTGGTTTGCACTAAACCAACTCGAAGTGGCTTTTGGGTCGCGGGCTTTACTCTCGAAAGTGACTCTGGGGCGTTAGCAACAGTTAGCTTCATCTTTTGGCTCCTTAGTTCATGCTTTCAAGAATCTTGGAGAGTAATTCAATTGAGGTTAGCGGATTCACAATCGCAAAGCGGGTGTTTGGTTTTCCCTGATGGCTTGAAGAAACTACAAATCCAATTTCATCCTTAAGTAGTTTTTCGGACCAACTGTCGTAGTCAGCTAAGCCCCAACCCTTGCGCTCAAAAACCACAACCGATAACTCTGGCTCACGAACTAGCTCTAGGTAATCCAATCCACGAATCAAATCAGCTGCCTGATGGGCTACATTAATGCTCTCCTCAATTGCTTCCCGGTACTTCTGAGCTCCATGCGTTGCCAGAGAGAACCAAAGCGGTAAGCCTCGCGTTCTTCTAGTTAATCCAAATGAATAGTCCGAAGGGTTCCAAAGCCCAGACTCATTTAGTGTTTCTAAGTATTCTCCCCGCTGAGTATGTGATGCTTTAGCAAAAGAAGGGTCTCTATACACAAGAGCGCATGCATCATATGGTGCGAACAACCATTTGTGTGGATCGACGATAAATGAATCAGCAAGCTCCGACCCATCAAACAAATGCCTGTATTTCGGACTCAAGATTCCAGCCAACCCATAAGCGCCATCGATGTGGTACCAGATTGTATTTGCGTTGGCAACTTCACCGATTCCACGCAAGTCGTCAACTATTCCAAAGTTTGTGGTGCCACTCGTAGCAACAATTGCAAAGACGCTATTTGGCTCTGCCGCCTCAAGCGCTTCTTTAACGGAGCTTGCAAGTAGCTTGCCGTTTACTTCAGGCTTTGCCAGAAGGATGTCAACATCCATAACCTGGGCTGCAGATTTCAAAGAAGAATGTGCTTCTTTAGAGGCAATGAAAGCCAATCTTCCGTTGAAACTGATACCGGATTCAGAGAGCTTGTTTCGGTGAGCTTGCCTTGCTGCAACGAGTGCGGAGAGATTTCCAACAGTGCCTCCCTGAGTAAATACACCACCAGAAGTTGCAGGTAAGCCGGCTTCCTTTGCGAGCCAGGCTAAGACTTGGTTTTCGGCAAAAATTGCGCCCGAGCCCTCTAACCACGATCCACCATAAATCGAGCTGGCAGAAACAATTAGGTCAAAAAGCGTCGATGCTTTAGTCGCGGCGTTTGGGATGAATGACAAAAACCCTGGGTGGTCAGTAGAAATTGTTGCTGGCGCGAGCACTTCTTCAAAAAGCTTGAGGGCGGTATGCCCCCCTAAGCCTTGCTCGGTAACGGTTTGCCCCGCTTGGCTAAGTAGCTCCGCTTCAGTTTTAGATGAGTCCAAAGGCGCTGGGCTGTAATCCATTCGAACTCTCACATATTCGAATATCGCTTCACGCAGCGCTTTGGTTTCATCGTTAATCTCATGCACGGTTAGCGTTTCTTTCTTCGAATTATTGAAACTGAGAAGCCAATCACCACGACTGCCCCAAGAATTACGGCCGCCCAAGTTCTCTGGTCAGCTATATCTTGGCAGGTCGTGAACCCCTCAGCATCGGGGACAACGCAGGTGCCGGTGTCAAAAAATGCCAAGAGCAGTGCTGCAAGTCCAACCAACGCCACTGTTGCCAGCATTGCAGCGGAATCATTTCGCACGTTTGTCCTTTTGGCAGTTGGTTAGGAAGTTTCCTGATCTTTTACCCTGGAAGTTTGTGCCAGAACGATTCCGGCGATAACCAATAATCCTCCCAGCGCCTGAAGCCCATCAATTCTCTCATTTAGCCAAGCCCAACCAAAAACGAAGGCCATCACGGTCTCAGCGGTAGAAATAACACCCACCGCGGTCGCCCTCAGGTGAGTTAGAGCCAGAAACGAGAACAGCATGGGAATAAAGGACCCGAAGACCCCAATCCATATCAGAAGCACCCAAAGCGGAAGCTCGTACTGCGCCAAGTTACCGGTTAGTGAGACAGTCTTCACAAACAGAGAGGTATCGAAGTTCCACCACGGGGTCACGATCAGCCAAAACATAGCAGACACGGACATGCTGTAAAAAAGAGTAGAAAGCGCGTCTCTGTTTCTGAGGGTGTGCTCTCCCATAAGAAAGTAAAAACTCAAAAACAGAGCAGCAGCCACAGCAAACATCACACCAATTGGGTTCAATCCGCCATCCCAGATTCTAGAAACTACCACCAGGCCACCCAGCACCATGGCAATTGCAAACCACAGCCTAGGAAGCACTTTTTCTTTGAAGAGCCACAAAGAAACCAGCGGGACGATGACAATCGCGGTGTATTCAATTAGAAGCGCGATGCCAACTGGCAAATTGGCAACCGCATTGGAGTAGGACCACTGCATGAGCGCAACACCAAAGATTCCAAAGATTACAAGATTTTTCCATTCCTTTGGCTTTACCTTGAAAGCCTTTGGATTTGTCAGAGCCAGCGCGATACCGGCACCTAGGGCTGTAGCAAGCGAGCGAAAGATAACAAGTTCCGCGGGAGAAATTCCTGCTGCCATAGTGACTTTTGAAGTCGAGGCATTTAACCCAAACAGGACAACGCCAGCTAGGGCAAAGAAGACTCCAAGAGCAGGATGCTTAGTTCTCAATTAGTTACTAACCCAACCCGTTCTTGGTTGCGTCATCGATTAACCGAAGTTCTTCCATGGTGAACGGGTTTGCAAAGATAGCTGCGTAGTTTTGTTCGAGCTGCTTCACGCTAGAGGCTCCAATAAGTGCACTGGTCACCGCGGGCTGTCTTAGCACCCAAGAAATCGCCATTTGTGCAAGGGACTGATTTCTAGAAGTGGCAACAGCATTTAGAGCTCTCGCAGCAGTTAGGTATTGTTCGGTTATTTGGGCAGAAGGCAAGAACTTTCCTTTAGAGGCTCTCGAAGACTTTGGAACTTTTCCGTCCAAGTATCTATCGGTTAGCAATCCTTGGGCCAGGGGCGAAAATACAATCGAGCCTATTCCGAGATCCTCTATCGTTTCCAATAATCCCCACTCAGGGGTTTTTTCCAGAATGGAATACTTTGGCTGGTGAATCAGTAGCGGTATGCCCATCGAATCCAAAATCTGTTTTGCCCTAATGGTTTGCTGTGGGTCATAGTTGGAGATTCCAACGTATAGAGCCTTACCGCTTCTTACTGCAGAGGCGAGTGCTCCCATAGTTTCCTCCAGGGGAGTTTCTGGATCGAATCGGTGTGAATAAAAGATGTCAACGTATTCGAGACCCATGCGATCAAGTGATTGATCGAGTGAGGCAAGTAGATACTTTCTTGATCCCCACTCGCCGTATGGCCCGTCCCACATGTCGTATCCGGCTTTAGTGGAGATGATCATTTCGTCACGGTAGGCAGTGAAGTCTTTGCGCAGGTGTTCACCAAAGTTGATTTCGGCTTGACCGTGGGGCGGACCGTAGTTATTGGCTAAGTCGAAATGCGTTATTCCCAAATCGAAGGCACGACGAAGCACCGCGCGCTGGTTAGCAAAGGAATGATCCGAGCCGAAGTTATGCCAAAGACCTAGGGATACTTCCGGAAGCAATAATCCGGACTTTCCCACCCGGCGGTACTTGATTTGGGAGTATCTGTCTTGGCTGGCTCGAAATTTCATAAACACAAGCCTAAGCTAGCTAGATGATCAGTTTTGTCCTCGGCGGTGGCTGCTTTTGGTGCCTAGATTCGAGCTTTATGCAGTTTCGTGGCGTGAGCGACGTCGAGGTCGGCTATAGCGGGGGCCATGTTGAAAACCCAAACTACGAAGCCGTTTGCGGTGAGGGAACCGGCCATGCTGAAGTGGCCAAGGTCATCTTCGATGAATCCATCATTCCCGCCGATGTCATTCTGGACATCTTCTTTACCTTGCATGATCCCACCCAGCTAAACCGCCAAGGTAACGACATTGGCACTAGCTATCGAAGCTGCATGTTCTATGACGGGGAAGACCAAAAAGCTCAATTCGAACAAGCACTAGAAAGAGCCAAGCAAGTCTGGGGAGACTCCATTGTTACCCAGCTATTGCCACTCGAAAAGTTCTGGATGGGGGAGACCTACCACCAGGACTTCTTTGCCAAGAACCCTGACAAGGGCTACTGCAACATGGTGGTCAAACCCAAGATGGCAAAGACCGCAAAGGCCTTTACTTCTTACCTGAAATAACTTCTCCACAGATTCTTTTTCAACCCGCACAAGCCTGAGACCTTTTGAGAGTCTTTTTCTCTGTTTAGTTCAATCAGAGAAAAAGGTAGCTATGTCAGATGTATTTTCAGTTCAAGGTTTAGTAGCAACAACCCCTAGGCACTTAGTCACTCAAGATGGCTTGCCAATAACCTCATTTCGCTTGGCTTCCTCCAAGCGCCGCTTCGATAGATCCAAAAACTCTTGGATCGACGGGGAAACCAACTGGTTCACCGTGACCTGTTTTCGCCAGCTTGCCATCAACACCGCAAGCTCGGTATCCAAAGGCGATCGTGTTTGCACCTCAGGCAGGCTCAAGGTTCGTGACTGGGATAACGGAGAAAGAACTGGAACCTCTGTTGAGATTGAGGCAGATGTGATTGGTCACGATTTGTCCTGGGGCAATTCGGTATTCACCCGCACTGTTCTGGTGCGCGAAGAGCCAGCAGATAGTGAAATTGAAGATGAAGAGTTTGAGCCCAAGGAGACAACGCTGCTTAGCTCCGCAAGCAAGTAACAGACCCGGTCAGGCTACTTCCCCCTAAGCGCCTGGTCGCGTGACACCCTTTTTACCTAGGTGTATGTGATTGTTGGCTCACAATGAGCCACAACATTGTCGGATAAACTTATCCACAGCACTCTTGGTGAAAAGGGTGTCATTTTTTTGACACCACAATTTGAGGGAAACATGGCTGAATTTATCTATCAGATGATCAAAGCGCGAAAAGCGCACGGCGACAAACTTATCTTGGACGATGTAACGCTCTCATTTATTCCAGGAGCCAAGATTGGCGTTGTTGGACCTAACGGTTCCGGTAAGTCCTCTGTTCTAAAGATCATGGCTGGTCTCGATACTCCTTCGAACGGAG
>Ga0208592_1000268_pt1 | contig 15943 bp, 14 predicted proteins | sample LakMenE18May10ns_FD_150712 | JGI IMG/M metagenome (GOLD analysis project Ga0208592, IMG submission 150712) | Freshwater microbial communities from Lake Mendota, WI - 18MAY2010 deep hole epilimnion ns (SPAdes) | ecosystem: Environmental > Aquatic > Freshwater > Lentic | place: Lake Mendota...
GATCAGGTATTTTCATTGTTACTGCTCCAATGATGCGCGATATTGGCTCAAGCGGGTGGATGATTGTTTTGTGGGTGCTAACGGGATTAATTACCATTTTCGCCGCCCTCAGTTATGGAGAATTGGCTGGAATGATGCCAAATGCAGGTGGACAATACGTTTACATTCAAAGAGCATATGGGAAAATGATGTCATTCTTGTACGGCTGGACCGTTTTTACCGTCATTCAAACAGGAGTCATCGCCGCAGTTGCAGTGGCATTTGCAAAATATGCCGGGGTGTTTTTCCCTGAGTTAAACGGAGTTTTAATCAAAACCTCTTATTTGTCCATTTCCTATGGCCAACTCCTTGCGATTGCGAGCATAATGGTGTTGACTATACTGAATTCTAGGGGTGTTCAAAACGGCAAAATTCTACAACTCGTTTTTACCTCCGCAAAACTGTTTGCTTTATTTGCGTTGATTGTTTTGGGATTAGCAATAGGATTAAAAACGGATGTATTTGCGCAAAATTTCGAACACATGTGGGACGCTTACAAAACCGTTGAATTGCCCAGTGGTCAACTTGAAATCATTCCATTGACAGGTTTTGCCTTAATGGGTGCATTAGGCGCAACCATCATCAATTCACTATTTTCTTCGGATGCATGGAACAATGTTACGTTTATTGCGGGAGAAATTAAAGACCCAAAGAAGAACATTCCTAAAAGTTTATTTTACGGTACGACCATCGTAACGGTCATTTATATTCTTGCTAACCTGGCTTATCTAGCGTTATTGCCAAAAGGAGGTTCACCAGATGCAACCGATGCCATCGGACAAGGAATTATGTTTGCAAGCAATGACCGGGTAGGAGCTGGTGCGGCTTCCGTTATTTTTGGAGGAATCGGGATCATGTTCATGGCGGCTTTAATTATGATCTCCACTTTTGGTTGCAACAACGGATTGATTTTGGCTGGATCTCGTTTATTTTATGCGATGTCCACAGATGGATTGTTTTTTAAACAAGCGAAAAAGTTAAACCGGTTCAATGTTCCAAGTGTGGCCATGTGGATTCAAGGCATTTGGGCAAGTCTCTTGTGTCTATCTGGGAAATACGGAGACCTCCTAGTGTACAGTACTTTTGCCAGTTTAATCTTTTATATCTTAACCATTTTTGGAATTTTTATATTGAGAAAAAAGGAACCAAACACAGAAAGGCCATACAAGGCATTTGGTTATCCCGTAATTCCGGCGCTTTACATCCTTGTTACGCTCGCGATTTGTGTCGATTTATTGGTGTATGATTTTCGAAATGCAGGAATGGGACTAATTATTGTCTTGTTGGGAATACCTGTCTATTTTGTTGCCAATAGAAAACATTAAGCCTATACTTTTTTCCAGTTTTCTACGTTAGCTTTTCGAAGGAAAATTACTTGAACATTTTGTCCAATCTAAATTTTGAACGCGCATGTTTCAAGGTAATCCATTTGATGTATCCAAACGTCACCAACGAGGGATATTGGTTTTAATTTTGACTTCTATTCTCATCATTTTCACGCCTCGGCTGTTGATGTCTCTCCATTCAGAAGAATTTTCAACAGAGTTGCACATTACGCCCATTTCAAAAAATCAACATTGGAGAAACGAAACCCATCGATGGAATCGAAGAAAAAATCCTTACCGGAAATGGTCGTCAAAGCAAAAAAAGTTAAGGAAACCAACGGAAAAATTTGACCCAAATTTACTTAGTAAAGAAGAATGGATGTCATTTGGATTGAGTGAAAAGCAAGCATCGGTGGTCTTAAAAATTGCTCAACGAGGAATCCATTCGAATGAGGAACTTCAAAAAATCAAGTTCATCCCAGAAAAGGTATTTGAAAACATCAAGGATTTCACGAAATACGATGTCAAAGAGCATTCAAAAGAGCTCAGTAAAAAACCTGAATTTGACCCGTCAAAACAAAAGCTAAACATTAATCAAACAAGCGAACAAGAATTAATGGAAATCAAAGGCTTGGGTCCATTTTATGCGCGGCAAATCATGAAGTATCAACAAAGCCTGGGGGGCTTCGTTAGAAAGGAACAATTACTTGAGGTTTGGAAAATGACACCAGAAATCTATGCGCAAATTCAAGCATTTATTCAATGTGAACCAGGCAATCTTCGAAAAATATCCATCAACACAGCAAGTGCGGAAGAACTACAAGCTCATCCTTATCTTAACTGGAACCAAGCGAATTCAATCGTAAAAATGCGCACACAAAAAGGCCGCTTTCACTCCATACCAGAAATAAAAGAATCGGTAATAATTGACGAAGAAACATTCGAAAAAGTCAGACCTTACCTATCTTTGTAGGTATGAACATTCAAGAAAGATTAAAATCGAGCATTCGTGATGTCGCGGATTTCCCTAAACCCGGCATTCTATTTAAAGATATTTCCACCATCATGTTAGATGCTGAGTTATCCGCAGATGTATTGAATCATTTGGTGGAGATGTACAAAGATAAAGGCATTGAAGCTGTTGCAGGGATAGAAAGTAGAGGGTTTTTATTTGGATTTCCTTTGGCCATTCAACTAGGTGTACCCTTCATTTTAATTCGCAAGGAAGGCAAACTTCCTTATGAGAAAATCAAACATGCGTATGACTTGGAGTATGGTAGCGCAGTGATAGAAATGCACAGTGACGCAGTACAGAAGAATCAACGGGTACTCATTCACGACGATTTGTTGGCTACGGGTGGATCAGCTGCCGCTGCAGCTGAATTGATTCAAAAAAGTGGGGCAGAGGTAGCTGGATTTAGCTTTCTCGTAGAACTTAGCTTTTTATCCGGACAACATAAATTAACTCAATATTCAACGAATATAAACGGATTAATATCGTATTAAATTTACATTAATCAACAACATTAATCAACAACATCAATCAACAACATGAATTTCTCTCTTAATGAAAACCAAGCAATGATCGCCCAAATGGTGCGTGATTTTGCGGAAAAGGAAATCAAACCCTTTTACAAGCAATGGGATGCGGACGAGCATTTTCCCGTGGAAACAATGAAAAAAATGGGAGAGCTCGGTCTCTTGGGCATTTTTATACCTGAAGAATACGGTGGATCTGGATTTTCTTATTTTGAATATGCTACAGCACTAATGGAGCTCGGTAAAGTTTGCGGTGGAATTGGACTAAGCGTTGCGGCACATAACTCGCTTTGCACAGGACACATCTATTACCATGGCAGTGAAGAGCAAAAAAGAAAGTATTTACCAAAACTAGCTTCTGGTGAATTTATCGGTGCATGGGGACTCACAGAGGCCAATACAGGATCGGATGCCATGCGCATGCAAACAACAGCGGTGAAAGACGGCAACGATTGGATTATCAATGGAGCGAAGAATTGGATTACTCACGGATTAAGTGGCGATATTGCAGTGATTTTAGTTCGAACCGGAGATTTATTGGATTCAAATGGAATTACAGCATTTATCATCGAAAAAGGAATGCCTGGATTTTCGGCTGTTAAAATCAAAGATAAATTAGGTGTTCGAGCAAGTGAAACAGCTGAGCTGATATTCGATCATGTTCGTGTGCCACAAGAAAATGTGATTGGGAACATTGGGGATGGCTTTAAACAAGCCATGCAAATCCTTGATGGCGGACGCGTTTCGATTGCCTCACTTAGTTGTGGAATTGCACGCGGCGCCTATGAATCTTCCGTGAAATACGCGAAAGAAAGGGAGCAGTTTGGCCATCCAATCGCGCAATTTCAGGCCATTGCGTTTAAATTAGCTGATATGAAAACCCAAGTGGAGGCGGCGGAATTATTAACTTTTCAAGCGGCGTATCGAAAAAACAATAAACTTATCATGACGAAAGAGGGGGCGTTTGCAAAGTATTTTGCCTCTGAAGTTTCGGTGAAATGCGGCAATGAAGCTGTTCAAATCATGGGCGGTTACGGATACACAAAAGAGTACCCAGCTGAAAAGTTTCTTCGTGACGCGAAACTCATGACCATCGGTGAAGGGACCTCCGAAATACAAAAATTAGTTATTTCTAGAGAAATATTAAAATAAATTTTTGTGAATTAGGATTAAAGTCATATCTTTGCCACCCTAAGTTTAAATGTAAATTATAGCATATGTTGATCATTCCAATTAAAGAAGGCGAAAACATCGAAAGAGCATTGAAGAAGTACAAGAAAAAGTACGAGAAAACAAATGTGATGAAGCAATTGCGTGGACGCAAAGAGTTTATTAAACCATCTGTGTCTCGTCGCCAGGAAATCATCCGCGCTGCTTACAAACAAAGAATGCAGTCAGCAGAGCTGTAACCTTTGTTCAAAATATTCGTTAAAAAGGAGCTTTTAGCTCCTTTTTTTATGCTTGAACTTTTCATCCAATACCTTTCTTTCGAAAAAAGATATTCCCCACATACCATTGGAGCATATGAGCATGATTTAAATCAATTTATTTCCTTTGCCGACATTAAAACCATACAGGACTTTCAAGAAGTAAATTCATTTCTTGTTCGAGGTTGGATTGTTCAATTAATCGATGACCGAATCAGTAACCGCAGTGTCAACCGTAAATTGGCATCCCTTAGAACGTATTTTCGTTGGTTGAGAAAAGAAGGAATCATCCAAGTTAACCCGATGGCTAAAATTCAAGGGCCAAGAAACGAAAAACGCTTACCGGTTTTCATCAAAGAATCTGAATTAGACCTCTCCAAAACAAGTAGCCTTTTTTCATCGGATTTTTGTGGTATTCGAGACGAGTTGATTTTTGAATTGTTTTATCAAACAGGAATTCGTCTCAGCGAGCTTATTGGACTAAAAGACATAGATATTAACGAGCAACACATCAAAGTGCTCGGAAAACGAAACAAAGAGCGCCTAATACCTGTTTCTAAAGAATTAGCGCAGTCCATACGGTTGTTTCAAGACCTAAAGCGCAAATTACACATTGAATCTCCAAAGCTTTTCACGCGAGAAAATGGCAAGGATCTCTACCCTGCGTTTGTATACCGTAAAATAAATGCGATTCTAGGCTCATTAACTACCTCGGATAAGAAAAGTCCACACGTTTTGCGCCACACCTTCGCCACCCATTTACTCAATCGAGGAACGGGACTTGAAACCTTAAAAGACTTGTTGGGACATGCGAATTTGTCGGCAACACAGGTATATACACACAACTCTTTCGCTCAACTCACTGCTGTTTATGCACAAGCGCACCCGAGGGGCATGCAGAAATCAAAATAGTTGTAGAGCCTCTCTCTGAAATTCCATATCTTTGCAGTCCAATTTTATTGTATGAAGTTAGTTACTGTAGGAAGCGTTGCATTTGATGCTATTGAAACACCGTTTGGAAAAACGGATAAAATCGTTGGAGGAGCCGGAACATTTATCTCCTTGGCCTCTTCTTTTTTTGCGAAGGAGCAAGGTTTAATCTCCGTTGTAGGGGAAGATTTCCCAAGCGATACACTAGCTTATTTAAGGTCAAAAGGAGTCAACGTTGAAGGGATACAAATCAAAAAAGGAGAGAAAACTTTCTTTTGGTCTGGTAAATACCACAACGACATGAATTCACGTGATACCCTCGTTACGGAATTAAATGTTCTGGGTACGTTTGATCCCATTCTTCCGGAATCATGTCAAAATCCAGAATACCTCATGCTTGGAAATTTAAGTCCAGAGGTTCAACTTACGGTGATAAACCGCATGGCGAAACGACCAAAATTAATCGCAATGGATACCATGAATTTTTGGATGGATATTGCGCTTGATGATTTAAAGAAAACCATGGCTCATGTCGATGTATTGATCATTAATGACGAGGAAGCGCGACAGTTATCCAAAGAATATTCATTGGTGCGAGCGGCAAAAATCATTCGTGCGATGGGACCTAAAATCCTCATAATTAAAAAAGGGGAGCACGGAGCATTGTTGTTTCACGGTGAAAACGTCTTTTTTGCACCGGCATTACCGCTCGAAGAAGTTTTTGATCCAACAGGAGCAGGGGATACCTTCGCTGGAGGATTTATGGGCTACCTTGCAGCAACAAACGACGATTCTTTTGAAAACATGAAACGAGCAATCATCGCAGGCTCTGCCTTGGCATCTTTTTGCGTAGAGAAATTTGGTACACAACGCCTTACTCAAATTACCATGGATGACGTGAACAAACGAATGAATGAGTTCGTTACTTTGTCTAACTTTGAATTAAACCTAAATGGAACACACTAATTTTCAAGATAAAATACGCCTATTGGCTGAATCCGAAGACTTAATAGGTTTAGGTAGAGATGCTTCTGAATTGCGTCAGGAATTTGAAGATTTCATGATGGAGGCAGAGCGCGTCGAACAAGTCAAAAGATTGGAAGCTTCTGAAAAAGGCGAAAGCTATGAGGAAGTAGATTATCGCCCTGAAAAAGAAGCTTTTTTCGAAGCGTATAAATCCTTCCAGGAGAAAAGAAAAAAACAAGTTGAACTGAAATCTGCTTTAGAAAACGAAAATTTAAAACAGAAAAAAGCACTGATCGATCGCTTGAAAGATGTGATTGAAAATGAAGAGAAAATCGGAACCGCTTTCAACTCTTACAAGGAAATACATGAAAACTGGAAAAAAGTTGGAGACATTCCGAGAGACAAACGCGAAGCCGTTCAAAAAGAATATTCCCGACTTCTTGAGATTTTCTTTTACAACATTAAAATTTACAAAGAATTAAAAGACCACGATTACAAACGCAATCAGCAATTAAAGGAAGCAATCATCTTTAAATTAAAGCAGTTAAGAACTGCGAACTTGCCAGTTCGAGAAGCGGAAGCAATCCTTCGTTCTTTGCAGGATGAATGGGAAGAAATTGGTCCGGTTCAAAATGAAGAGTGGGAATCATTAAAAAATGCTTATTGGGAGACTGTGCGTGCCGTTTATGATAAATTCAACGAGCATTACGAGCAACAGCGCGCAGTACTCAAAGAAAACATTGATGCGAAAAAAGCATTGATCGAAAAATTAGCTTTGCTTGTTCAAGAAATAGAGCATGTCTCCACTGCGAAAGATTGGGATCACAAAACGAAAGAAGTCCTTGCCCTACAAGAAGCATGGAAGAAAATTGGTTTTGGTTCGAGGAAGGAAAACGAATTGGTATATCAAGAATTTCGCAAGCATTGCGATGTGTTTTTTCAAGCCAAAAAGGAATTCTCGAAGGACATCGAAAGTAAGTTCAAGGATGTTGCGGATAAAAAACGCAAATTAATCGAGGAGGCTAAATCGCTTTGCGATTCAACTGACTGGAAAAATACTTCAGAGAAATTAATCAATTTGCAGAAAAGATGGAAAGAATCAGGAAATGCTGGTCACCGTTTCGAGAATAAATTGTGGACAGAATTTCGAGGTGCTTGCAACGTGTTTTTTGAAGCGAAAGAAGCCCATTTTAGGGTGCAAGATGAAGCAAATGTGGCTAATTTGACCGCTAAAAACGAACTTATTTCTCAAATACAAGCATGGGAAGTTCCAACTAACAAACAAGAAGCGATTACTGGATTGCGCAATTTCCAACAAGCATTCAATGACTTGGGTCAAGTCCCAATGAAAGAAAAAAATTCAGTCTATCAACAATTTAAAAAGGCAATCGATGAAAAATATGCAGCCTTAAAATTGGAGGGACAAGAAAAAGAAAGCATCCTTTTTAAAGCAAAATTGGATAATTTACAAGGAAGTCCTGATCGATTGAAACTCTTGCAAATAGAGAAAAATGAGATCAGAAAGCAAATCGATGTGTTGAATAAGGAAATCATGCAGTTAGAAAACAACCTTGGGTTCTTTGCAAAATCGAAAGGTGCAGATGCTTTGAGGGCAGATGTAGAGAAAAAGGTGAAGCATGCCCAAGAACGCATTCTGAACTTTAAAATGAAATTGAAATTGATCCCTAATGAATAGTTTTATAAACGTCCTATTACTCGTAATTACCTTTCCAACGATGTTGCTTTCCGTCTTCGTTGGATTTGATTTACCCATAGAATTACTGAAAACAACGGGTGCACAAATCCCCTACCGATTTGAAGTTTTTCTGGGATTTGGACTGTTATATGCAATCATCAGTTTAAGAAGGTCCATTCGTCGTTGGATGGGTGTTCGGATGACCTCCCAAAAAATGAAATTCGCCTGGAATGGGGAGATTAGCAAAGAGCGCAAGCAACGCGTTTTTTTATATACGGTAATCGAATCAGTTGTGCTCTTTTTTCTTGCTTTTTCTTATTACCTTGTGACAAAGGAGGCCATTTTTATTAGTGGAGTTTTGCTCTTTTTTTCTGTAGAATCTTTGCTTTTTCTTCTAATGAATGCGAAAAGTAATTTCAGGGTTGGAATCACATCAAAAGCCATTCTAGTAAGTGATAGAGAAATCATTCTCATCTACCTTGCAGGACTCCGAAAAGTGAGTGTAAGTCAACAAACCGTCTATTTTGATTACATTCAAGACTTGCAACTTTCCTTTCCCATTGATTGTGTTGAGCCAGCAGAAAGAGCTGCGTTTTTCACCACATTGGAAGCACAATTAGACCCTGATCGGGTATTGTTTCAAAACACACAATCTCGTAAATAATCGTACATTTAATCGCTAAATAAACCAGTTACGATTGAAGATATTAATCATCCGTTTTAGTTCCATTGGCGACATCGTCCTCACTTTTCCGGTGATTACCGCCATTCGGAAAGCGTATCCAGAATCTGAGATCCATTTTGCCACTAAACGTGCATTTGAAACCTTGCTTACTGGAGCAAATGAAATCAACAAAGTACATTTTCTTGATGAGTCTTTTCGTCTATTCAAGGAACAAATTGCCAATGAATCCTTTGATTACATCATTGATTTACATCATAATTTAAGAACACGACGCTTAACTTTTGGTTTGAAAGCGCAAACCGCCCGATTCCATAAATTGAATGTAAAAAAATGGTTGTTGACCCGTTTTGGACTATCCCGAATGCCGGACATGCACATTGTTGATCGGTACCTCAACACCTTGGATAAATTAGGCTTGAACCATGACAAAAAGCCACAAAATACCTTTCATTTGCCAGAGGATTCGATTGTTTCCATAAAGGAATCTTTCCCTGAACTCGGTCAAACGTTTGTCGCTTTAGTCATTGGTGCACAATTCAATACCAAAAAATTACCTAAGGAAAAATGGTTGGAATTAATCGGTAAAATTTCTCAACCAATGATTATTCTTGGTGGAAACATGGATGTGGAATTGGCGGAATGGTTGATGCAGCATTCGGTTAATAAAACGGTTTTGAATGCCTGTGGAAAGTTAAGCATCCTTCAGTCGGCAAGTGTGGTTTCTCAGGCGCAATCAATCATCACCCATGATACAGGTTTAATGCATATTGCCGCTTGTTTTCAAACACAAATTATTTCTATCTGGGGAAATACCGTTCCCGAATTTGGAATGATGCCCTACAGGCCTAATGGCAGTGGAAAAGATAAAACATTTGAAGTGTCTGGGTTAAAATGCCGGCCTTGTTCGAAAATAGGTTTTCAAACCTGTCCCAAAGGTCATTTTGATTGCATGATGAAACAAAACATTCAGGCTATCTCTGAATCGCTTTGGAAACCTTAACCTTCTAGGAAAAGTTTCTTTAATTCGGTCGCTTCAGTCGGATTCATTTTGCCTGCAAGGATCAAACTTAATTGTTTACGACGTAAAGCCCCTTCAAATCGCGCTACCTCTTCTGGAGTTTCAGGAATTAACTCGGGAACTTGAATGGGTCCACCATTTTGATCAACGGCAACAAATGTGTAAATGGCCTCATTGCATTTTTCACGTGCACCCGTTAAATTGTCCTCTACAAATACATCCACAAAAATCTCCATGGAAGAATTGAATGCACGTGAGACTTTCGCTTCAAGCGTTACGATGGAAGCGTGATTAATCGGTTTTTGAAACGAAACATTGTTCACCGAAGCGGTAACAACCACACGTTTGCAATGGCGATGCGCTGCGACACTGGCAATCACATCCATCCAAGCCAATAATTGTCCGCCAAAAAGATTCCCTAACGTATTCGTATCATTCGGAAGGACAACCTTGGTCGTAATCGACAAAGTATCCGCTGCTTTCATTGCTTTCATAGCAACAAATTTAAGCATTATTCGACTTGTTAAAAGCCATTTTAATTTTAACCAATTGGAAATGGAAAAATAATTAAATAATTCACTAATTTTAACGCTTAACTATTTTGCTTGAAAACTAAACCACTATGAATAAAAGTCAACTACTCCTTGCTTTTTTATCTATTATGTTTTTTTCTATGAATTCCAATGCGCAGCAAAAGCGAACATTGGATCCAGGAAACATGCGTGAAGGAGAAAAAATAGAATATTGCATTCAGCACAAGAAACAAGCTGAATTGATGAAAAATCCAGCATACCTTCTAGCAAAAGAATTGGATGATGCAGAATTTGAATCTTTGTTAAAAAAAGGCAGTCAAGAGAAAGCTACGGTTTATAAAATACCAGTTGTCTTTCATGTGCTTCACATGAACGGTGTTGAAAATATTTCGGATGAGCAAATATTAGATGCTTTAGCGATTTTGAACAGAGATTATCGAAAACTCAATGCGGATACGGCAACCGTTCACCCTGATTTTGCAGGTATGCCAGCGGATATAGAAATCGAGTTTGTTTTAGCAACAAAGGCACCAAATGGGACATGTTTCAGTGGGATTACCAGAACGTACAACGTAATAAGTTACGATGGTAGCGACGGAGGTAATCAAGTGGATGCCATTGTAGCCGGCAACAATGTTTACCAAGGTCAATGGCCAGGAAATAAATACATGAATGTGTTCATTTGTGGTGAAATAGGCGGTGCCGCGGGATATACTTATAATCCATCAGGATTTGCCGCAAATCAAATGACGAATGGAATTTGGGTTTTACACGACTATGTTGGTTCTATCGGAACAAGTTCTGTTGGGACAAGTCGAACCTTGACACACGAAGTTGGACACTGGTTAAACCTATCACATACTTGGGGGTCGAATAATAATCCTGGAACAGCTACAAGTTGCTCAGGAAATGGTGACCAGGTACAAGATACGCCAACTTGTATAGGTGTTTCATCTTGTGCATTAAATTCTAATACCTGCAGCAATGACAATGCTTATTGGGGCTTTGACATTCGAGATAATGTGGAGAATTACATGGATTATTCATATTGTTCAAAAATGTTTACTCAAGGTCAGCGCACACGCATGCGAACAGCCTTGCAAGCGACAAATACAGGGCGCGCAAACTTATGGACAACCGCTAACCTCAATGCGGTAGGTGCCAATGGAGTTCTTTATCTATGTAAAGCAGATTTCTCTGCAGATAAAACAACCATATGTACCGGTGATGAAATCGATTTTTCAGATGATTCGTATAATGCAGTAACTAGCTGGTCATGGACGATTACACCCTCAACGGGCTGGACTTTTAGCAACGGAACATCGTCAACTAGTCAAAATCCTTCCATCATTTTTGATACACCAGGATTTTACAACGTGCAATTGGCTGCCTCTGATGGTACATTAACAGATAGTGAAGTAAAAAACAACTTCATCCATGTGTTGAATACTGGAGCGTCATTGCCATTCTGGGAAGGATTTGAGAGTTATTCTACTTTGACGAATTCTCCAAATTGGATCGTAACCAATTCTTCCACCAATAATACATGGGCACTTGAAACAACCACAGGTTATTCAGGAACGAAATGTGCAAAAATCATGAATTTCGGTCAAGGCACTGGGAATGTAGATGACCTTATTTCATCACAAATTGATCTTTCGACCATTCCGTCAACTGGAACAGTTACATTGAGTTTCCGCTACGCTTACCGAAAAGTCTTGTCAACTAATTACGAGTACTTAAAAGTATTTATTTCTGGTGATTGTGGAACGGATTGGATCCAACGAAAAACCATTCAAGGAAATCAATTATCTTCATTAACATCAAGTTCTTCTTGGAAACCTAGTACACCTGCTGAATGGACCACTGTTCACATGACCAATGTTACGCCTACTTACTTTACCGATAAATTTAGAGTGCTCTTCCGTTTTGAAGGGGAGGGAGGAAATAATATTTATTTAGATGACATCAATTTGTATGGTGGAAGTCCGTCCAACGAAATCGTTAACAGCGTTACAGAGCTTTCGTTGATTTCACACCTCGAGTTATTTCCAAATCCAGCAGATGATGAGTTAAATGTATCATTTGATCTTCCAAACGCAGATGATTTGAACGTTACAATCATCGACCTTTCAGGAAAAAAAATCCAAAAACACCTGATCAAAGGGAAAGAAGGGAAAAACTTAGTGATGATGAATACGCAGGAACTCGCAGCTGGGATGTATCAGTTGGTTATTTCTAGTTCTGCTGGACAAAAGACCTTGCCGTTTATCGTCAAGTAATTACTTCGATTCAAAATAATCAAATAGGATGCGCATTTTTGCCTGTCCTATTTTTTTTGCTAATTCCTCACGATTGGCGTCCTTAATTTTTTCAATCGTTTTAAACTCTTTTAATAAACTTGTCCACGTTTTTTCTCCGATGCCTTTTATCTCGGATAATTCAGTGCTAAATGAGTTTTTACTTCGTTTATTTCGGTGGTGTGTAATGCCAAATCGATGGGCTTCATCACGCATGTGTTGAACCAGTTTTAGTCCTTTCGAGCGTCTATCCAATAAAATAGGCTTTGAATGGTTTGGTCGAAACAATTCTTCCATACGTTTGGCCAATCCAAACACTCGAACACGATCTGAAATACCAAGTTCTTCAATGGATTCCATGGCCGCACTTAACTGACCTTTTCCACCATCAATGATGATGAGGTCAGGCAAGGCTTGTTCTTCGGAAATTAAGCGATGGTAACGACGAAAAACCACTTCTTTCATCGTGCTAAAATCATCTGGACCAACTACGGTTTTCACATTGAAATGTCGGTAATCGCTTTTACTTGGAACACCATTTTTAAAGACAACACAAGACGAAACAGCATTTGTACCCTGTAAATTCGAATTGTCAAAACACTCGATGTGATTGGGGAGAACACCAAGGTTTAATCCCTGTTGTAATTCGATTAGCGCATCCAATCCACCATGTTCAGAAACCTTGTTCATTTCACGTTTCTTCAATTGAAGACGGTAGTGTTTTACATTATTCTCGGACAGGTCGATCAACCTTTTTTTATCGCCAATTTGTGGACAGTGAAAATGAAATTCAGGAAAAAGGGCATCCATTTTTTCAGTAACTAAAACCTCTTTTGAAAAACTCTCAAAATTCGAACGTAATTGTGGCAAAACATAGGAGAAAACATGCGTTTTATTCTCGGATAATTTTAACTCCAAATGAGATGTGTAGGTATGAACAATTGCACCTTCACGTACCACCAAGTAATTGAAATAAAGCAAATCATCATCCGTTTCAAAAGTCAAGACATCTACTTCTTGAACCGTTGGGGATACGATCATCGATTTGGATTGGTATTTCTCTATTTGCCCTAAAATTTCTTTGATCTTCTGTGCCTCTTCAAATGCATAGTTTTCGGAAAATTCTTGCATTTGTTTTTTTAGATCCATGCTGAGAGCATGTGTTTTGCCATGTAACAACAATTCAATAGACTCAATCATTCGTTGATAGGATACTTGCGAATGTTCACCAATACAAGGCGCTTTACATTTTCCAATATGGTATTCAAGGCATACCTTGTATTTTTCTTGTTGAATTTTTGCTGGACTGAGGTCAAGTTGACACGTGCGTAATGTGAACAATTCTCGAATGAGTTGAAGAAGTGTATGCATGACGCGACCGTTCGGGTATGGACCAAAATAGCGCGAGCCGTCTTTGATTTTTCGACGTGTACTAAAGATCCTTGGAAATGGTTCGTTCTTCACAACAATCCAAGGATAGGTTTTATCATCCTTAAGTAAGACATTATACCTAGGTCGATAGGATTTTATTAAGTTGTTCTCTAAAAGCAAGGCATCTAATTCAGAACCAACAACGGTAAACTTAACGTCAGCAATGTTTTTCACAAGGGCCCTCGTTTTTCCGTCTGAAATGTTCGCCTTAAAGTAAGAATGAACCCTTTTGCTTAAATTTTTGGCTTTTCCAACGTAGATGATTTCTCCTTTTTTGTTGAAAAATTGATACACCCCAGAATCGGGAGGCAGTACCTTTATTTTTTCTAAAACAAGTTCGGAATGTGAAGTCATGACATAAAATTAAGCACAATGTTTCAGATGAACACGAGCAATGTTATCTTTGTTCTATGTTAGATGAATTCATTCGAAAGTCACTGCAAGAAGATATAGGGGATGGTGATCATTCCACACTTGCATGCATTCCTTCCGAAGCGATAGGAAAAGCTCAATTACTCGTAAAAGAATCCGGGGTTCTAGCCGGGGTAGAGGTAGCGAAACGCATTTACGAATTGGTTGACCCTTCGCTAAGACTAACTTTTAATAAAAAAGATGGCGATCCTATTCAAGTGGGGGACATCGTTTTTGAAGTCATCGGTTCTTCGCGTAACATTCTGAGTACGGAACGACTTGTCTTAAATTGCATGCAACGGATGAGTGGCATTGCTACGCAAACTGCTCAAGTGTTAAAAGTGATTGAGGGATGTTCAACACGCATTCTAGACACCAGAAAAACAACACCTGGCATGCGTTTTTTGGAAAAATGGGCGGTTAAAATTGGTGGTGGAGAAAACCATCGATTTGGGCTATACGACATGATTATGCTGAAGGATAATCACATCGATTATGCGGGAGGAATAAAAATGGCTATCGAAAAAACCCAGGCATACTTAATACAAACTGGAAAGAAGCTTAAGATTGAAATTGAAGTCAGATCCATGTCCGAATTGGATGAGGTACTTGAGAATGGCGGTGTAGATCGAATCATGCTCGACAACTTCACTCCGGATATGTTAAAAGGGGCACTTGCAAAAATTCCTTCAACATATGAAACGGAAGCATCAGGGGGCATTACTTTGGAAAACATTCGGCCTTATGCGGAAACGGGTGTTCAGTTTATTTCCATTGGAGCCTTAACACATTCTGTAAAAAGTTTAGACCTTAGCCTTAAGGCGCAATTTTAGTCGCTTGGCTGGAAACTACATGCGCTAATAACAAGGTTTTCGAATTGAACGGAATTTAGGATGACCCTTTTCCAACCTTCATCCGTAAGCATTTCCCCCATAAAAGAGTTGTCAACTTGTGATTTCAAGATAAGTTCTGATTTAAAGTCTATGCCGGTCCTGGGATTCAATTTGAACATCGCTTCTTTCAATGTCCAGATTCTTGTCAAGCCCAACAGGCGATCATTCCCGATAAATGCCCCTTCCCCTTCATTCACAAACCTAGATGAAATCCGCTCTATCCGCTCACCTATTTCCTCGATGTCAATTGCCAATTCCTTTTCCCCATAGCCAATTGCACAATAATTTTTGGAATGGCTGATCGAAAATCCCAATTTGATTTCAGATGCTAAATATGGCTTGCCTGATTCATTATAAAAAATAGGAGAGTTGATTCCTTGGGACGAACGAAGTTTTCGGACGTTTAGAAATTCAATTGCGCGTTTTTCGTTTTTTATTTGCTCCAATTCGCTTTGCTCTTCTTGAAATAGGAAAGCTTCCAAGAAATCGACATCTGATTCTTTTTTCTGAAAAGCAATAGAAACTCCTTGATAAGAAAAATGAATTTTATGAATTTCCGCAGACATTTAGCAATAAGTTAACAGTATGTTTATCTAATTATTGCAAAGTTGCGGATTTAATTTGAATTACTTTTTTTCAAATTTGTAGGGGAATCAATATGGATTTTTCTATATTTACAATCTTTATAAAACGAGATATAGTAAAATTTATACGCATTCATATGGTGGGTAAACTAAAGTTGTTGGTACT
>Ga0208592_1000269_pt1 | contig 15827 bp, 13 predicted proteins | sample LakMenE18May10ns_FD_150712 | JGI IMG/M metagenome (GOLD analysis project Ga0208592, IMG submission 150712) | Freshwater microbial communities from Lake Mendota, WI - 18MAY2010 deep hole epilimnion ns (SPAdes) | ecosystem: Environmental > Aquatic > Freshwater > Lentic | place: Lake Mendota...
TGCGTACGGTCATGAATTAGACCGTAGTCGCGTTGAGGCGTTCGCGTCGTGCGGAACGACGGTTCGACCACCACCAAGCAAAAAGGACCAGCAAGAGTGAGACGCTGATCAGTTGTCCGTATCCGGCGATGGCATTCACGTTGGCCGAGATAGTGATGGGGTCGACAACGGACTGGTTACCTTCTGGCGTCGACACCCAGATTGAGATGGGGATTTCTCCGCTTGCACGAGTTGTCGCTGACACATTGAGTTCCGTAGTGCCGCCTTTCGTGAGAACCACGGTTCGGGTGGGTTCAGTGAGTGTCAATTTGGGACTAGTCAAGCGAACCCGCACCGTGAGATCTTGATCTGAGTCATTGCGAACCTGGATGCGAATTGCACCCGTTCGACTAGAGAGCGTGACCGACTTTGGCGTTGTCACAGTGACTGCGTCGCGAACTGCGCGCATAGTTGTTCGAAGTGAGGTGATGTAGGACCCAGGGGAAGAAGTGATTGTTGAAGTACCAAGCGAAAAGAGTGACGGCCAGGTATCGCGACGAACATCCTCTGGACCAAGCATCGACAGCGTTGCGTCTAGATCTCTGCGGGTTGCACGAATGCTTGAGGCCCGGCTGGTATCAAACGATGTGCTGTTTTTCGCGAAGGCCACAGCTGGGGTGATTGGGTTGACAACGAAAGTGCCGCCAAAGTCATTCATGGAAAATCCACTGGACTGTGACAACAACCGAGCAGCAGAGACAACAGCGCCAGATTCGGCCGGGTCATGAAAGGGCGCAACAATTCCCATCTTGATTTCGGTTGGAGCACTTTCTAAAGCAAGAAGATCGTCTCGTTCCACTAAGAGTTCAGCGGCAATTTTGTATGTGAGTCGTTCCGAGCCTTCTGGTTGCGGGTTCTTGATTTGCGTTACACCTTCGAGGGGACTGATAACTGAAATCATTTCGTTACCAGCTTTTGTCGCACGGCCGAGCAAAGACAACGACCGTTCGCTTGTCACCAGCGATTGCGCAGAAGGCATCAGAATGACAGACGTGATGCCGGCAGACTTCAACACAGACATTGCAGGAGTATCAACATTGTCTGATGCAATCCATGTCTGACGTTGAATCGTGACTCCGGGAAGGAGCCGATTCAATGTTCTTTCTCCAAACTTCAATTGCGAGACAAATTCAGACCTCAAATTCATTGCGGCAAAGAGCGAAGGATTACTGGGTGCAAACGTGTTGTTGATGATTGTTCGGCCTTGTAACGCCTCACGAAATCTTAGAAAGAGTGCAGCATCAGCAGGGTCGGCGGAATTCGCAAATGAGGCAATGATTTCGGGCTGAATAGAGATGGTGACCGGAGACCGAAACGTTGTGAGAAATGCAACAAGGCGAGTAATCGAATCGCGCTCACTGTCAGTAATGACGTACGTGCCGTCGGTCAACAATGAAGCGGGACCCGTGAGAGAAACAACTGTGCTGAATGGAACTACCGGAGTTTCAAGCTTTGTGTCACGTCGATTCAAAAAGGTAATGACTGACGTAACGACATCACCCGTTTCTGGATCAACAATACGAATGGTGAGTGGGTATACGCCATCAAATGGAATAGACAACGAAGCGCCCTGTTTGTCACTAGTGGTAATTGGAACAACTGCTATTAGGTTCCCTGCGTTATCACGAGAGATGCGTGACATACGAAAACTGACGGAGTCAGTGACAGCCGGGATGACATCTCCATCAGCGATAGAACGAAACGAATCACGTGAAGCAACGCGACGATGAAGAAGAAACTCAAGACGATCATCTTCGGCAATAAAGGTGTCAAGGTTCGCAGACAAGACAAAGCGCGCATTCACCGTTGTGAATACATTGAACGGCTGCGAGACGATCTTTAGTTCGGGTATACCTAGTGTTACTGCAGGTGTTGCTGCCTGAACATTGGTAGCGGGCGAAGCAACACCAAGAGCAACAAGGCTTACTGCAAGAAGACGTATGAATCTCATATCGACAACTGCCGTTCCATCACCGAAAGGTTGTAGTTAAGAGGAACAAACCCATGGTGTTTATAAATGGACAGTGCGGCGGCGTTTGAGACCTCAGTGTTCACAACTGTTGACCTGCACCCGTGCGAGTGAATCCATGCCAGTGAATTTTGCACCAATGAACTGGCATCTCCACGTCGTTGAAAATCAGGGTGGACCGCTAGCCGCTGAATAAAGCCGTATGAGTCTGTGATCCCAGCAATGACAAAACCAGAGATACGACCCGTCGCATGCGATACAAAGATGCGCGCCCGATGCGTGGCATGAAGGGCCTCGCGAAATGTCTGTTCATCCATCATCCAATCTTGGCCAAACGCTGCACGATCGATTTCAAGAATCGCTTCAACCATAGAAGTGGCGGGCATCCGCAAGAAGGGAAAACGAGGCCGTACAGACTGCAATGGGCGGGCGACGATGATTGGATCCGACTCTGTTCGTTCCAACAAAGTCAGCTTTTGAGAGGTGTTGAAACCAACCGCTGAAAGAGCAGTTGCTGCAACAGGGGCAAGGGGAGACGTGCGAACGCTGTCGTACCCCCAGCGAGACAGGGTGTCTACCCAGGTCTGCAAAATTGGAGCCTCGGGTAATTGCAATGTTGGGTTATGTGAGCCACCTATTAATAGGAAAGCTCTGCTCGGAACCTGCGGCCACGGCCGAGCGCGGGCAGTAGTGGCACCAGACCAAATGACCCCTGCTCGGGAACGCTGCTCGACCAAACTCACCCCATGACCGTAGTGCGACTGGTCCCCGCGATGCCGAAAACTGGCAGAAAGAGCGGGTACCACCTGTTCGGGCGCTCGGGTGCCTAGCCTTCATCTGTCATGTTTCCGCCACGCTTTGCCCCAATTCTTCAGGAGATGGAGCCCCTCGCTGCCCTTTTTCGTGAAGCGGGCCATCGCCTATTCCTGGTGGGTGGAAGTGTGCGCGACCTGTTCCTCGGAGACTCAGATGCCGGCACTGACCTCAGCCTGATTGACTTCGACGCAACGACGACCGCCACCCCCGATCAGATCAAGAAAATAGTGAACCCAATCGCCGATGCGTTGTGGACCCAGGGTGAACGGTTCGGCACCATTGGTTTAAAGATTGGTGAGCGCACCTACGAAATCACCACTCATCGCGCAGAGGCCTATTCGCCTGATTCACGTAAACCCGACGTGCAGTTTGCAACTGATATCGAAACTGATTTATCTCGCCGTGACTTCACCATCAATGCAATGGCGTTGGAACTAACGACAGACACTCCTGTGCTTGTTGATCCGTTTGGCGGCCTCGCCGACCTCATGGCGCGTGTACTGCGTACTCCATTGTCCGCAGAAGAATCATTCAGTGACGACCCATTGCGCATGTTGCGCGCAGCACGATTCATTTCCCAACTAGAAGTTGCACCTGATCCGTCTATCACTGCGGCAGTAACTGCAATGGCGGATCGACTCACCATCGTGTCTGCTGAGCGTGTGCGTATTGAATTTGACAGGTTGATGACAACAAAGCGACCAACATTTGGTCTGTGGTTCTTAGTTGATACTGGTCTTGTTGATCATTTTCTTCCAGAAATGAAACTAATGCGCCTTGAACAAGACCCTATTCATAGACACAAGGATGTGTTGACGCACACACTTGCAGTTGTTGAGAACGTGCAACTTGATCCCACTCGTGAATTCGATTTTCGCATTACGCGATTAGCTGCCTTGTATCACGACATCGGTAAGCCACGTACACGCGGATTCAAAGAAGGCAAGGGCGTTACGTTTCATCATCATGAAGTTGTTGGCGCACGCATGACACGTGAACGCATGAAGGCCATGAAGTACCCGAATGCTGACATTGAAGCAGTGTCTGAATTAGTAGCAATTAGTGGGCGTTTTCACACGTATCAGATGGGTTGGACCGATAGCGCAGTACGTCGTTATGTGCGTGATGCTGGTGAATACTTAGGCGAACTCAATGTGTTGGTGCGCTGTGACTGCACTACACGTAACGAAAAAAAGGCGAAGATACTTTCTCGCCGCATGGATGAAATGGAAGCACGCATTGCAGAAGTTGCTGCGCGTGAAGAACTTGCCTCACTGCGTCCGGAAATCGACGGACAACACGTGATGGAATTGCTTGGCGTACCTGCAGGCCCAGCTGTTGGTGCAGCGCTTGAATTCCTGATGGACATTCGTTTGGAAGAAGGAATTCTTGGCGAAGAGGTGATTATTGCTCGCTTACGCGAATGGTGGGCAGCCAATGCCGATGATGTGTCGAAACTGAAGCGCACTCGTCGTGCGGAGACTCGCTAACTACGAACCTAGTTTGCGCGCACGCACCACAAGTGTTGATGGCGCAACAGCACGAGGTTGATGCAGTGGGGTTAGTTCGTGCATCACGTCAATAGAAAAGTTGGCGCGCTGCAAAGCCATTGTTAATTCGCCAATTGTTGGCGTGGTGGAACCGTATTGGCGACGCGCTGTTGGGTCATTGTTGTCAAACACCGCAGACATGGGGTGAGTAACTGCAAACACAAGTCCAGCTTCTGGGCGTAAGACCCGATGCACTTGGCGAAATAGGCGAGCAATGTCGGTTTCGGAATCAATCTGATGCACACAGACCGCAAGGTCAATGACCGCGTTCATGAGAAATCCGAGGTCAGCTAGATCGCCTTCGTGGAATTCGACCACCACTTCTGAATTGCTGGCAGCGACACGAGCCCGAGAAATTGCCTCGCGCGATGGATCAATGGCAATACTGCGAGCGCCCTGAGTCGCCATGGCTACGCAATTCGGCACAGTGCCAAAAAGTCCTAGTTCCAGTACTCGCTTGCCACGAAGGTCTCCGCACACCCGAAGTTCACTTTCGTTGTGAACCGTGGATCCAAAGGAAATAGAGCGGCCATCGGTAACGGTGGAACCTGCATCTGACATGACAGGCATCTTATGGCTAACTTATGGAGGCATGGGTTTCTCAGTTGACATGTTGCGCGGTGGCACCGGAGTTGTTGACCATCAACTGTCACGTCGCTCCCTCATTAATGAGGTGAAACGCGGACGTGTAAGCAAGGACTCTGTGTGTGATGCGCACCCCGAACTCATTCGCGCAGCTCGCAACATTGGTGAACCATCAAAGACCATCTGCCCCATCTGTGAAGAAGTCAATGTGGCTCTCGTGACCTATGTATTCGGACACGGCTTGCCAAAGAATGGAAAGTGCGTCACCGACCGCAGCGACATTGTGAAATTGCAGCGCACCGGCCACGAATACACCGCCTATGTAGTGGAAGCCTGCCCGCAATGCCGGTGGCACCACTTATTACGGGTTTTGCCGATTGCGGTACCCAAAAGGCCTCGAACAGCCGCCAAAGGCTGAAATTCTGCCAAAAGTAGCTATTCCTGGTCCACATCAGGGGTAATGGACATAGGACAGACATCAGTGAAACACCCCTGTGGGAGGGTGAATCTCAGCAGGTACGCTACCCAAGTCACTTATTCACCCTGCCCCCTCGGGGGCCCCGGGATCGTACTCGGGTCCGAAGGGAGGTCACACGCAATGCGTGCATACGAACTCATGGTCATTATTAGCGGGAAGCTCGACGAGAGCACAGCCCATGCATGGATCAAAACCATCTCTGCCTCAGTGGCAGGTGTTGGTGGACAAATCCACGGCAACCCCGATTGGTGGGGCAAGCGTCGCTTGGCTTATCCGATCATGAAACAAGATGATGGCTACTACGCCATTTTCAACCTCTCTGCTGAAGGTGGCGCACTCGATGAAGTCGAGCGTGGATTCCGCCTTTCCGATGACGTCCTGCGTCATAAATTGCTCCGACTTCCAGACGACGAGGCAGCTCGTCGCGGAATGATCTCGGCGGCGTAAGCCGCCCATATCGAGCACAGCGCTCTCTTCATTTGTAGGAAGGAACCATCACAATGGCCGACAACTCAATCACACTCGTGGGCAATCTCACCCGCGATCCAGAACTTCGTTTCACAACTGGCGGCAAGGGCGTCGCATCATTCGGCATCGCCGTTGGTCGTCGCTATCAAGTCAACGGTGAATGGCAAGAACAAACCTCGTACTTCAACATCGTTGCATGGGGCCAAATGGGCGAGAACGCCGCAGCAACCTTTACCAAGGGAATGCGCGTCATCGTTTCAGGTCGCCTCGAGCAGCGTGAATACCAAAACCGCGAAGGCGAAAAGCGCACCGCGATTGAAATCAACGCAGATGAAATTGGGCCAAGCCTTCGCTGGGCAACCGCATCTGTCGAGCGCACACCTCGTGGCGAAGGTGGCGGCAACGCTGGCGGCGCACGTGGTGGTTCACCAGCAGGCGGCAACGCCGGTGGTGGCGACTACTTCCCATCTGACGAAGAGCCTTTCTAGGCTTTCCATTTTTTACCAATCACACCTTCCCTGATACAAGGATCACACCATGACAAGTAAAACGAACAAAATTCGTAACGCCCGTGAGGCAAACCGCAAGTTCAAGAAGAAGGCCAACCCATTGGCCATCGAAAAAGTTGTTTTCATCGATTACAAAGACGTAAGCCTTCTTCAGCGCTTCATGTCAGATCGTTCGAAAATCCGAGGACAGCGCATGAGCGGCACAAACGTGCAGCAACAGCGTGACCTCGCAACTGCAATCAAGAACGCTCGTGAAATGGCATTGTTGCCATACACAAAGCGCACCGTCAGCACCCGTGCACCTCGCCCAGGTAAAGAAGGTCGTGAAGACGAAGCAAACTTGGAGCTCGACGAGCAGCCAACAAGTTCATCATTCGTGCCTCGTGAGGACGAAGATGATTCAACAGATTCAACCGAAGCTGTCGCAGAAGAAACTGCTGCAGTTGAAGCCGAAGTAGAGGCATAATCATGAAAGTCATTCTTCGTCAAGACATCGCCGGAGTCGGCTGCCGCGGTGACATCATCGCTGTTGCTGATGGCCATGCTCGTAACTACTTGTTGCCACGCGGACTTGCTCTTGTAGCAACCGACGGCGCTGTACAGCAAGCAACGTCAATGCGTCGCGCACGTGACCTTCGTGAAGCATCAGACCGAGCATCTGCTCACACTGTTGCTGAAACACTCATGGCTCGTTCTTTTACTGTCAAGGCAAAAGCTGGAAACGAAGGCCGTTTGTTCGGTTCAGTAACCACTGCAGACATCGTTGCTGCACTTGCTGCACAATCTGGCGTCATCCTTGATCGCAAAAAAGTTGTGGCCCAGCCAATTCGTACAACAGGTTCACATACGGCAATTGTCCGTTTGCACGCTGATGTCGAATGCACAGTGAAATTGTCAGTGGTTGCCGGCTAATTGCCAGCACCGCTAACACACTTGTTATCCCCAGTTGCCGGGCTTTGTCCCCAGCGCTATCCACAGTGATTTCGCAGGGTTATCCACTAGCAATCCACAGGCATTTACAGGCAAGGTAGAGGATCTCTATGAGCGACTTTTCCGACAGGCCTGAACGGTCCTCTGCGCCACGTACTACTCGTACGGATAGCCGCGTGCCGCCGCACAACTTAGATGCGGAAGCATCGTTGCTTGGCGCGATGTTGCTCAATGAAGAACCAATTGGATTGGCCATTGAACAGCAACTTGTTCCGGAAGATTTTTACAAGCCAGCACACGGCCATGTGTTTGCTGCCATCAAAGCATTGTCACAAGCTGCCGATGCTGTTGACGTAGTTACCGTTGCTGATGAATTGCGTCGCCACAATCTCATCGACGAATTGGGCGGATTGAACTTCCTGTTGGAACTGCAGAACGCAACACCATCTATCAGTAGCGCCGGCCGCTACATCCGCATTGTTCGTGATACATCAATTCTTCGTCGCCTCATTCGTGGCGCAAGCGATATCGCAGACATCGGGTATTCAGCACCAGCAGACATCAAGATTGCGATCGACAAAGCCGAGCAAATTGTGTTCGACATTGGCGACGAGCAAATGACTGATTCGCTGAAGAAGCTCCATGAACTCACTGGAGCTGTTGCACAAATTCTGGAAGATCGCTTTGACGCAAAGAACGACGTAACCGGTGTTCGTACTGGGTATTCAAAGCTCGACAAACTTCTTTCCGGTTTACAGCCCGGAACTCTGAACATTGTTGGTGCTCGCCCAGCCATGGGTAAGAGCGCATTCGCATTGGGTATGGCAGTCAGTGCTGCGCGCACCACCAACCGCCCGGTGTTGTTCTTCTCATTGGAAATGTCAGCCACCGAATTAACCCAGCGAATTTTGTCTGCAGAAGCACAAGTTGATTCAGACCGTATGCGTACAGGCCGTTTGCAAGATGCTGACTGGACCAAGATTACGAATGCGATTAATCGTCTTGAAGTTCCTCTCTACATTGACGACACATCACAAATTACGGTGATGCAGATTCGCCAGAAGTTGCGCCGTGTCGCAGTGGCAGATGCTCCACCTGCAATGGTTGTTATTGACTACTTGCAGTTGATGGGTGGCGGAAATAACGAAAACCGTCAATTGGAAGTCAGTGAAATCAGTCGTGGGCTCAAATTGCTTGCCCGTGAATTTGGAATTCCTGTTGTTGCGCTCAGCCAGTTAAGTAGAACTATTGAAACACGCGCCGATCGCCGCCCTGTTCTTGCCGACTTGCGTGAATCAGGTGCACTCGAGCAGGACGCCGACGTTGTTATGTTCCTGTATCGCGAAGAAGCAGCCAATGCTGAAGCGCGCAACAACGACAAGGGCTTTGCTGATGTCATTGTGCAAAAGCACCGTTCTGGTCCTACTGGCGATGTGCGCTTGTTGTTCAACAAGGCATACACCCAGTTCGTTGACGAACCGGAATAGTTAGTGAGCAACCGCCGCATTTGTCGGCGGATGAATAGTCACAGACGCGTCTTTGTCCATTGGCGGGTGCTTGTGACCTAACAATGCCATTGCTTCGATTTTTTCTTCGTCAGTAAATTCGCGAACGTCGTAACAGAACTCAACGGTGTTGCCATCTGGGTCACTTGTGTAAATGCTGATGCAGAACTCATGATTAACTTCAGCCACCATGTGTCCGTGGTCTGTCCAGTTCTTACGACGCTCATCAAGAAATTCACGCGATGGTGCAAAGTACGCAAAGTGATTTACCCAACCAGGAAGGCCAGCCTGCTTGTTGATGTCAGTGGGGTAGCCATCAGCCCATTGCGCATCATGCAGATCCCAAAACGCAATCATGCCCGTTGAGCCGGTGTCGTAAAAGACATGTCGAGCCCAACCCTGCGGCGAACCTGGCACCGGGCCAATAACTGTCTTCACTAATGAAAAGCCCATCACCTCTGTATAGAAGTGGTGTGTTGCTTGTAAGTCTTTAGTTGCGAGTGCGACGTGATGAAAGCCCATGTGCAGAGTCTGCCACGCCTATTCTGTAGTGATGTTCCTCGGAGAAAACCTGCTCGCGTATCTCGTGATGGCGCTTGGGTTTGCGCTCGCCGTCGGCAACATAATGGCTCTCATCAAACCACCACCTCGGGCGCGCGCAGAGGGTGACCTTGCTGAAGCACCCAAAGCCCGCAGCTATCTGATGATTGCCATTGGTGCCATCGCCGGCTTATGGGCGCTAGCCAGTCTGATTCGTTGAAAGACGCCACGAGTACTGTTTCGCTTATGGCATTCGGACAACCAGCTGGCCCGCCAGCTACTGCAAAACAAACGCGAGAACTTCTCGAACTCTTGAATGCGGCCGGCCATACAGACTTTCGTGATGCCCGCGGCCCCATGGGTTTCAACCAACGCCAAGCCGGCGGCCGGTTCACTCGTGACGAAGCCGATGCCTTCATTGCCCAACTTCAAGAATGGGCCGAGATTGCTGAGTCTGCAGATGCCGTGCCAACGCCCGTTGCCCCAACTCCTCAGGCCATCAAACCCAAAGTCACGGCCGCCGAACGATCACTGAAATCTGTGCCTGCCGAGGTTCTGGCCGCTGAATTACAGCGCCGGGGCTGGGTTGTGATGGAACCGTAGCCAAATCGTTACATCACATTGAAATATTTTTAAGGCACCCCGACTAGGGTTAGGGATTATGAGCGTTGAACTGGATACCCGCACGAAATTGCTTAACGCGACTATCGAAGCAATCTCTTCTGGTGGCGAGAGTTCAGTCAGGGTGAGCACCGTTGCTACTGCTGTCGGGGTTCGCGAACCATCGGTGTACCACTTCTTTAAGAACCGCGAAGCCCTTGTAGAAGCTGCTCAAATTGAGCGCTACCGCCGCAGCTACTTGGAAATGATCCTTCCGTTTGAAGCCGCCGCCCTTATGGCTGACACCTGGGACGACTTCGAACGATCAGTTCGCAAGATCTTCGCAGCCGTCTATACGCCAGAACGCGCCGAACTTCGGTCCATTCGTATGAACGTCATGGGCGCAGCCCAATCCAGCCCAGCCATTGCCGCCGCTGTCATTGAGATCAATCACGAAACCGCCGAATCTCTTGCACGAGTCATGACCTTTGGCCAAGAAAAAGGCTGGGTCACTAAGGATCTCGATGCCATGGCCCTTTCGTATTGGGGCATCGGCCAAATCAATGGCCGGGTTATGGCCGAAATGAACCCCTCTCAAGTCGACCTCGACGCCTGGAACAAGGTATCAATCGAGGCAGTTATGGGCATTTACCGCTACAAAGACCCAAAATAAGCCCGAAACGGGCAGATTCCTACCATAGATACATAGTTCCCACCTAACTATACATCTGTATACCTAAGATATTTAGGTGACACCTTCTGCCCCAACGAATTTGGCGACCTTATCCACAGGCCTGATGGATCTGGTGAAGTGATGCGCCGTCGCATAGGCCAACTCATGGCCACCCTCTTACTAGCCACCCTTGTCTTGGCTTTGTTGAACCTTGTTGCCAAACCCCCTCGTGTTTGGGCGCAGCGACCCGGCCTATTGGAGACCACCTTTAATACTGCGGTCGGTACTTCATTTGGCTCAGTCTCTGCACTAGCAACCGACAGCAGTGGCAATATCTACGTCGGCTATTCCAGCACAGTCAAAAAAATAAACAGTGCAGGCGTTCTGCAGTGGACAGGCTCTGGAACGCCGTCGGTCAACGGCATCGCCGTCGATAGTTCGGGCAGGGTGGTTGTTGCTTCAAATGGCGGACTGTGGCGCTTCAGCTCAACCGGGACAATGGATACAGCGTTCGCCGCCGCAACGGGTGCCAGTCCGGTGATTCAAAATACACCTTCTAACGCGGTTATCCGTACAGCAGTTTCCCAAAAGACTGGGGGAAGAATCGTTTACACGAGTAACTCGCAAAACGGGGCGAAATATATTGGAGCGGTCACTAGTTCAGGAGGTGCTGATTCGTTTGCGAGCAACACAACTGGCACCACCTCACCCACTGCACTTGCGCTTGATTCCAGTGACAACGTGTACATGATCGGACCATTAACTGGAGTGGGATATCTCAAACGTGTGTCCGCAACGGGTGCTACCAGTACAGCAGAAACCACTTTTGCCACAAATGTGTCAGGCAAAATCGGTGGCGAACCCAAGGCAATAGCGATTGATGGATCAAACAATATTTATGTTGTAGGGGACTTCACTGGCCGAGTAAAAAAGTTTTCTTCAGCAGGTGTAGAAGATACGACCTTTAATACCAACGCCACTGCAGCAGCTCTCCCAACTGGAGCAATAACTGTTGCTGTTCAAGCCAATGGCAAAGTAATCGTCGGTGGTTCATTTACTGGCAGGCTCAAACGATTCAATACCGACGGCACACTTGACGCAACATTTAGTTATGACAGCGCTACTGGCGGCACGGTGAACAAAGCCATTGTGTTGTCTGACGGGTACGTACTTGTCGGTACACAAAGTACCCCGTACCTCAAGAAGGTGTATACAACGTATGTCGCGCCTAGTGCTCCAGGAATTCCAACCGCAGTTGGGGGCGATGGTCAGGCAACCGTAACTGTGACTGCACCATCGGGCATTACGCCCACCGGATACACCGTGACAGCAGTAGAAGACACGTCGAAGACTTGCACCATTACTGGCGCCTCGGGTAGTTGCGCGATTACAGGACTCACTAACGGCACTGGCTACACATTCACATCCGTTGCAGTTAATGGCGATAAAACTTCGACTGCCTCTGGTGCTTCAACGCCAGCTGTTACACCTGTTGGAGTTCCACCAACATACGTTTCTACGGCAATCAATACAGCCGGCACAATTGTGACGCTGACGTATAACGAAACATTGTCTTCAACCACGGCACTCGCTAGTGCGTTTACTGTCACTGCTAACGGCAACACCGTTGCAGTTAGTTCGGTAGCAATTTCCGGATCAACAGTGCAGCTGACTTTAAGTTCGGTCATCAGTTCTGAAAAAACGCTCACTATTGCCTACGCAGCGCCTACTGCAAGTGGAGCCACAACGAATACAGCTATTCAGGACGTTGTTGGTAACGATTCCGCTTCTCTTACCGCAGTAAGTTTCACGAACAGTTCGACAGTTGACCAAGTTGCACCGATCTATTCTTCTGTCGCCAATGCTTCTACAGGTCTCACAATTACGTTGACATATAACGAGAACCTTTCCACTACAACTGCACTGGCAAGTGCCTTCACAGTTACCAACGGCGGTGTCACAATTCCCGTCTCTTCTGTTGCAACAGCATCAGGAACTAAAACTGTTGTACTCACGCTTAGCTCCGCGGTGGGTAGTGGAAAAACTGTCACAGTGGCATATGCGGCACCAAGTGTTGATACAGCAACAACCAACACTGCTATTCAAGACGTGGCGGGTAATGATGCCCCATCATTCTCGGCTATCACCCTTACAACGAACAGTTCCTCTGTTGACCAGACTTCGCCTGTATATCTGAGTGGTTCAGTGGGCTCGAATGGATTAACCATTGACTTGGTTTATGACGAAACTGTTAGTACAACAACAGCGGCAGCATCGGCCTTTACGGTCCTTTCCGATGGGAATGCAGTCGTAGTTTCTTCTGTAGCCAAGTCTTCGGTCTTTAACACTCTTGGAATCCGGTCAATCGTGCTCACATTGGCATCAGCCATCGGAAACGGCAAAGCTGTCACTGTTGCTTATACAGCACCTGCTGTAAATACTGCAACGTCGAATGCCGCTATTCAAGACACGGCGGGCAACGACGCAATTTCTCTAACCGCTAGAAGCATGACGAATAATTCGACGGTGGACCAAACGGCACCTGTATACAGTTCTTCAGCACTAGCGGCCAATGGTTTGACGCTGACATTGACGTACAACGAAGCATTGGGAGCTACCGCCCCCTTAGCTAGCGCATTTGCCGTTACTGCGAATTCAGGCGAAGTTGCGGTGAATTCCGTTGCAATCTCTGGTTCAACTGTTCAGTTAACTCTTGCCACTGCCATCGGTAGCGGTAAAACAGTGACAGTTGCCTACACCGCCCCAGCAGTGAACTCGGCGACTACGAATACGGCCACACAAGACACCGCAGGTAATGATGCGATTACGTTGGCAGCTTCCAGTGTTACGAACAGTTCGACTGTGGATCAAATAGCTCCGGTATATAGCTCTGCTGTGCTTGCAGCAAACGGAATCACGCTTACTTTGACCTATAACGAGACCATGCGCTCAACGACTGCTGTGCCTAGCGATTTTGTAGTGCTTGTTGATGGTAACCCAGCGACTATTTCCACTGTTACTGCGTCTGGAACTTCAGCGACTGTAGTTCTCACATTGGCTAGTGCTGTGAATAACAACGCAACACTTACGGTGGCGTACACAGCACCAGCGGTTAACTCTGCAACTTCAAACGCGGCAGTTCAAGACACTGCAGGAAATGACGCGGCTTCGTTCACTGCTCAGAATGTCACCAACAGTTCAGCAAATGATGTAATTCGACCAACAATGACTTCTGCAACTGTGTTGTCATCAGGAACTCAAGTTCAAATAAATTTTAGTGAGACTATTGGGTCAAATATTTCTGCTGCGACTGCATTCACGATTTCGGTCAATGGAGTTCCTGTAACAATCACCGGATTCAACCGCAACATTCCGGATAACAAAATCACTGCGAACATCTCGGGCGCGACAATTACTTCTAACCGAACCGTTACAGTCTCATATGCCGCGCCTGCGGATGATGCGACAGCAAACAATGCTGCGATACAAGACGCTGCTGGTAATGACATGTTGTCGGTAACGGGCGTTACAGCAACGAATAGTTCTGTTGTCGCACCAGACTTGCGGGCGCCGATTTTCTCCTCAGCTTCTGTTAACTCAACGGGAACTATTCTGACTATGACATATGACGAGGCATTAAGTGCAACGAGTGCACCGACAAGTGCCTACACAGTGCTTGCTGGAGGAGTGGCAGCAATTGTTACCAGTACCACTGTGTCTGGTTCAACAGTTCAATTGACTTTAGGAACTGCTATTCAATTTGGTCAAACGGTCACGGTTGCGTACACAGCACCAACGACAGATGCGAATCCGACAAATTATGCAAATCAAGATGCCTCAGGTAACGATGTTGATTCATTGCGCGAAACATCTGTCAGCAACTTCTCATCTGCTGGTCCCGACAGAGTGGCACCGACTGTTACTTCGGTAGCAGGAAGCGGAAGCACTATCACGGTTTCTTTGAACGAATCTCTCGTGACGTCTCCCACACCATCGCTCAGTGCCTTCACAGTATTTGTTGGCGAAACGCCGTACACACCGACTGCAATAACGATTGTCGGTTCGACAGTTCGACTGACTGTCGGCACCACTGTGTCAGCTAGTGATCCACTTATTGTTTCGTACCAGGCACCTACTAGTAATACGGCTACCACCAATGCTGCGATTCAGGACATAGCTGGCAATGATGCAGCGTCGTTTGATGCAAACAGTTCGATGGGAAGCAATCTGTGGGCATGGGTTGGTGGCACTACTGCAAGTACCCCTGGATGTTCAGGAAGCAATAGTGCGAACAGAGTTAAGCAGACGACGTTGCCCAACGGTGTGACGTACTCCGTAGGTGTCACAGGTGATTATCTGTGTATTGGTAATCAGACTGAATCGCTGAGTGAACGCGGTGGGCAAGCAGGTGACTTTGTAGCAACAGGTTTGGTAACAGAGCCTGGTGTGTACCTTCAAACCAGTAACTCAGGCTGTGCAGCAGATGCTGTATGTCCGTCGCGTGGAATATTGACCCTTTCGTTTTCTAAGGCTGTCACCAATGCAGTCTTTTCATTTGCTGGCTGGGGAGGCGGCTCCGGCTCGTCTACTGCCTGGAGCGAGATGACAGTCATTACGCCAGGTGTCACGCTGACGGCGTTAAGCGGAACGAACATGCAAGTAGTGGGTGGAACGCATGTTGAACCAATCGTGAAGAACCCATCAATCAATTGCCACCGCACCTCCGGTTATGGAGCCACAGCTCAAGCTGGTTGCGGATCTCTGCAAATCAACGGCACGGTTACCTCGGTCTCGTTTGAAGTCACATTAACAACAGCACGCGGAACCGGATACGTAGACGGTTGGAACTTAACTGCAAGTATGTCCGAAGACTTCGGGTTAGTTCCCACAACATATGAATCAACAGGAGTCGCAAGTCACGGTTTTGGAGACCTTCGCATGGGTGCAACTGTGGCTGCGGACCAGGCCTCCACGTTGTATGCATCGACTAATGCGGATGCAGTTGCCCGTTGGACATCTCTCGCAGGTAATGCCAAGGCTGATGACGGCGTTGCAGCGTTGGTCGCTTCACCCACAATCGACTTTGGAAATGCAGGAAGTAGTTACAGCGCGACCGTGTCGCTAGCCGGGGTGTCAGCTACTGCGAATCTGTGCGGTTGGATTGA
>Ga0208592_1000273_pt1 | contig 15694 bp, 13 predicted proteins | sample LakMenE18May10ns_FD_150712 | JGI IMG/M metagenome (GOLD analysis project Ga0208592, IMG submission 150712) | Freshwater microbial communities from Lake Mendota, WI - 18MAY2010 deep hole epilimnion ns (SPAdes) | ecosystem: Environmental > Aquatic > Freshwater > Lentic | place: Lake Mendota...
GAGTTCAACGCGGACGACATGGTGGCAATGTTTGGCAACGGAGCCGAGATCTGCACATCTACCTCTTCTCCATGCACTCTTACTGCCGAAGCTGCAGCATGGGCGCGCATGGTGAACCAAGCTCGTTCATCTGGGCATTGCGAAGGCCTTGCAGTCTTGTCCGCTTCACGGTTCCAAGAAAAGAGCACTCCTGCGACATTTAGTCTTCAGAACTCCGGCGACACGACACACGCAATCATTCGTGCATTTGCAACTCAATTCCTGAATGAGACAACTAGCGCCACAAAAGCATGGGCGAAGCAGTCACCCTCAGACATTGTTGCGGCACTTTCTGCATCACTAAAGACCGGCAAGCCTGAATTCAGTTTGGGTGTGTATACAGATGGAGGCGGACACGCAATCCTTCCCTACGCAGTGGAATGGCCTTCTGAAAAAGTTGCCAAGGTAAAGGTGTACGACTCCAACTGGCCAGGCGGCGATAGGTACGTCACTGTTGACCTTGAATCACAGGAGTGGACATTTTCATTCTCAGGGAAAGATCCTGCTAACGATCCAAATATTTGGAAAGGCGGGAAAGGTGACATCGACATCACGCCACTTTCTTCTCGTGTAACTGGAACTTGTCCATTCTGCGGAGAAAAGAGTGGAGTGCAAAAAACACTTCTACTTATTCGTTCAGCTTCTTCTGACTGGGAAGTAGAGACTCCTGATGGCACCGTCTCTGCTACCAACAACAGCGCCGGCGAAACAACAGCACAACCTTTACGCTCAGCTTCGACAACATCAGGCGCGCCAGTTGATTACTTGGTATATGGAACAACTGGAAAGACAAAAATCACTTCAAAGTCTGTTGTTGCTGTTGCCGGATTCACCGGCTCTGTTGGTTTTCAATACACCACTTCAGGCAAGAACGACACAACCGTAGATATTTCAGCATCAGGTATTTCAACAGACGATCCAACCGTGACTGCAACACTTGCTGATGGAAACATTGTTGCAACTGCTTCTGGAGAGAACACTTCTCTTACTTCAACTGGTGAGCAGATTGCAGTAGTAACAGAAACCGAAGGCGGACAGAAGGTTGAGGCCACTGCCACTGCAGACTCTGGCGCAATTGCAGTGGATGCTTCACCAGACAAAACTGGCGTCGAATACACCATCACAACACAATCTGCGCCAAACGAAATCACAGTGAAGTCAGTGGACGACGCAGGAAATGAAACTGAAGTCACCAAGAAAGGTCAATTGGATAACACCAAAACATCCAATGATCTTCCACAAGGCCTTGAAGCGCCTGCAGTAAAGCCTGGACTCCCTTCTGTTGCGGTGCGCATTGCAGCAGCAAAAGCTTCTGCACGAAGCAACAATGCGGTTTCTACGCGAGGTAATGCAGATATCTCATTCGATACATCTGGCTGGACGATCTCTAAAACTGCAAGTGGATCTAAAGGATTTCAGGCAAATCTCGTAGTGAACGATGGAAGTGGATCATCAATCCCCGCTTGTACTGATATCTCATGTGTTGCAGGAATGTCCACCAGTGTCTTGACCACCGGTATTGACGCTAGGACTCAAAAGGCCACTACTTCATCAATGACATTTACGATGGCGAATGTGCAAACTGCATTTTCAGTGAAATGCGGCGATGCACCATGGCAAGTGGCAACACAATCTGGTTCCACCTACGCGGCATATTGCGACGCAGCCGACATCTCTTCTGATGTCACCATTTACATAAGCAACTCAGTCAACAACTGAGAGCACGGTCGCAGTTAGCGTCCCTTCCATTCGGGTGCACGCTTTTCTGCAAAGGCTCTTGGGCCTTCTTTGGCGTCTTCGCTAGTAAACACTTTGCGCTGCAGTTCACCCATGAGTTGAGGATTGCCATCACCAATTTCGTCAAGCATCAACTGCTTTGTTGCCTGCACAGCAAGAGGGCCATTTACGGTGATACGTGCAGCCAATGCAAGAGCCGCATCACGTAATTCGGCTACAGGTACAACTTGATTGATGAGGCCGAGTTCTTTTGCCCGTACCGCATTGATTGGATCGCCAGTGAGCCCCATCTCCATAGCGACTGCAAGCGGTATACGAGCAGGAAGACGAACTCCCCCACCCGCTGCAAACAAACCGCGTTTCACTTCGGGGATTCCAAACTTTGCAGATTCGATTGAAACAATGAGGTCGCACATCATGACCACTTCGAAGCCGCCAGCCAATGCGTGACCGTTCACAGCTGCGATAAGTGGCTTTGAACATTTCCGTAATGCAGTAAAACCCATACCTATTTTTGCGATGTCTTCACCACCAGCAAATGCCTTCAAGTCCATGCCGGCACAAAAGATCTTTTCACCAGCACCAGTGATGACGATGGCTCGCACTTCAGGGTTTGTTTCAGCATCGGTCAATGCATTCGACAGCCCTTCACTCAGCGCACCATTCAGTGAATTTCCTGCTTCAGGACGATTCAGAGTGATGAGAAGAATGTTGTTGGTTAGTTCTGTGAGAATTTCCATGAGGTACCTCCGGTTGGATACACAAGCCTTGCATACCTTTATACAGCGGGTCTATTCCGACAACTTGAACACAAAATTATTGGACTACCGTACGGTCGTGGGCCAATTCTCATCAAACCTTGAGTCTTTACAATCGCATCAGGTTCCGCAATGGTACGACGGTGCAAAGTTCGGCATATTTGTCCATTGGTTTGTATCTACCATTCCGGCATTTGCCCCCGTGTCTGATGACCCATTCACCCTGGCTGCCGAGAAAGGTGAACGCGAAGCTTTCACAGAAAGTCCATACTCCGAGTGGTACTGGAACTCACTTCAAACTCCCGGCTCTCCTGCGGCATTACACCACGCAGAAAAATACGGCGATCAACCGTATGAAGATTTTGTTCCACAATTCTTTGAAGCGTCACAGGGGTGGCAACCTGAACGCTGGGGTGAACTATTCGCTGCTTCTGGCGCGAAATATTGCGTGATGGGAACCAAACACCACGATGGCGTTCTGTTGTGGCCAAGTAAAACACCAAACCCACACAAAGGTTCACAGTGGACTTCGACTCGCGACATTGTGGGTGAATGTGCTGAAGCAGTTCGATCACACGGTTTACGACTAGGGCTGTATTACTCCGGCGGAATTGATTGGACATTCCAGGGGCTCGGCATTGATGGCTGGGCTTCGTTATACAAGGCGATTCCACAAGATGACATGTACCACGCATATGTTGAGGCGCATTACCGTGAACTCATCAGCCGATACGCCCCTGATGTTTTGTGGAACGACATTGGGTATCCAGGTTTTGGCGCAGGCGCAGCTGAACTCTTTGCACATTTTTACAACACAAACCCAGAAGGTGTTGTTAACGACCGCTTTGATTTTCTTGGCGTAATGCAAGGCACTGCACATGCTGATTTTGTGACACCTGAGTACACCACTACTCCGCCTCTCGAAGGAAAGAAATTTGAAGTGTGTCGTGGTATCGGCACAAGCTTTGGTTACAACGAACAAGAAGATGATTCGTCATATGCATCGTCGACTGAACTAGTTCATATGCTCATCAATATCGTTGCGGCCGGCGGAAACTTCTTGCTCAATGTTGGCCCCATGGCATCTGGTGAAATTCCCTGGATACAACAAGAGCGCTTACTTGCAATTGGTCAATGGCTACAGGTCAATGGTGCTGCGATTTACGCCTCTCACCCGCATGAGATCACTGAACTACGAACATCAGATGGTGCCACTGTCCGACTCACACGCGGTGCCGACGGATTCACATATGCCATGGTGCTTGGTCGTCCGGATTCAAAAGTTGTCAACATTGCTGGACTACCCACAGGTGACACATATTTGTTGGGGTATGACCACCAACTCTCGCGCATTGGTGACGACGTAATTCTGCCCTACCGGCCCGACTCGTCTCCCGCGTTTACGTTACGGATTGCGTAAGAAACGAAATCAGCTAACTGATGCTGCGGCGGCAGCAAGGTTATTGAGTGTGACTTCCATGTTGGCTTTGTTGTGGACGCCTCGGTCGGCAACACCACTAATCCACTTGCCTAACGTGCTGGCAAATTTGCTTCGGTGATCTACCCAGCTATGTGTGACACGGGTTCCAGATGCAGTTGGCTCTAATTCGTAGACCCAGTCGCACCAGTTTTTGCGGCCCACCATGAGGCCAAAAGAAAACGTACGAGGAGCATCGCATGCATTCACTTCCACCGAAGTTGACCAGGAGCGTTTCCCGCTCTTGTTGTGGCCCTTGAATCGGGCACCCACAGCGGGGCCGGTTGCACCCTTAACCCATTCGCCGCCTTGGTATTCAGGTGACCACTCACCCATGCGGGGCAGGTCTGTCACCATGGCCCAGACCACATCGTTGGGGGCGGATACTTCTTTGATGACGGACACGGTGGAATTCATGCACCGATACTGACACGCCACGTACTCAACTTTCCCAGCCGTAGCCCGCTGTACACGGACCCCCTCCGAGCGACTACATTTTTCGCATGGCTAAAGACATCACCACCCTTGCTGACATTGTTCGTACCCACGGAGTAGCTCGTGCTTCCGACAACTCACTGATTGAAGGTGACCGCACGCGCACATGGGGTGAACTGTACGAACGTTCCATCCGTGTGGCAAACGCATTGCAAGCAGCTGGCGTTGGCGTGCAAGACAGAGTTGCATTCCTCGACAAGAACAGCATCGAACACTTCGAGGTTTTCTACGGTTGTGCACTCATCAACGCAGTGTCGGTCGACATCAACTGGCGTCTTGCTCCACCAGAAGTGGAATTCATTGTTAATGACGCAGCCGCCAAAGTTTTGGTTGTGCATGCCGACTTCTGGCCAGTTGTGGAAGCAATTCGCGCCAACCTCACCACCACACAACTCATCGTGGTGATTGGCGGAACCGGTGGCGACACTGATTACGAAACGTGGGTGAACAGCGGAGCCACTACAGACCCCGGAGTGCAGTCAGCATCAGAAGATGTTGCGTTCCAGTTGTACTCAAGTGGAACTACTGGTCGGCCAAAGGGCGTCATGCTCACCAACAACAACTTCTTCGTGATGTTGCCAGGTGCTCGCACATTCTGGAAATTAAGCGACGACATGATCAACCTTGTCGCCATGCCTCTCTTCCACATTGGTGGCGGCGGTTGGGCAACTGCAGGTCAGTTTGTTGGATCATCTTCAATCATTGTGAGAGAGATGGATCCCAATGCAGTTATTCAACTGATTGAGAAGCACAAAATTACACACGGCTTCCTAGTGCCTGCAGTGCTGCAGTTCATGTTGATGATGCCGAGTGTGAAAGAGGCGGACTTTTCAAGTTTGCAACTCATGGTCTACGGAGCGTCTCCTATTTCTCTTGAAGTACTCACCAACAGTGTGGAAGCGTTCAAGTGTGATTTCATGCAGGTATACGGTCTCACCGAAACAACAGGTGCTACTACCCTTCTCCCATCAGAAGATCATGATCCGAAGGGACCAAATGCACATCGACTTCGCTCATGTGGTTTGCCTGCTCCTGGCGTAGAGATCCGCATCATGGACAACGACACCGGCAAAGAACTCCCAGCACGTGAAGTCGGTGAGATTTGGTGCAAGTCGCCGCAGGTGATGAAGGGCTACTGGAACAATCCCAAAGCAACTGCTGAGTCAATCACCCCAGATGGTTGGTTCAAGACAGGCGATGCTGGCTACAGAGACGAAGACGGGTACATCTATATCCATGACCGCGTGAAGGACATGATTGTCTCTGGTGGCGAAAACGTGTACCCCGCAGAAGTAGAGAGTGCTCTCATGAGCCATCCTGCAATTGCAGACGTGGCAGTTATTGGTGTTCCACATGAAAAGTGGGGCGAGACCGTGAAAGCAATCGTGGTGAAGAAAGCAGACGTCGCAGTGACCGAAGCAGAGATCATCGAATTCTCAAAGGGTTTGCTTGCTCGATTCAAATGCCCAACAAGCGTTGACTGGATTGATGCATTACCGCGTAACCCAAGTGGAAAAATCCTGAAGAAGGATCTTCGTGCGCCGTACTGGGAGGGCCGCGAAAGAATGGTGAACTAGCGCTACGCGCTATGGCTTGCGAGCCACGATGATTTGAGACCGTGGCACCAAGTAATCCAACATCTCTTTCATCTCGCGACCTTCTGGGCAATCCAGCATCTCGTTCCACATGCGCGCCCACTTCAAGAGAAATTCATCTTCAGCTTTTAACTCTTTATGCCCACGCATCATGAGCATGGCTAAACGAAACGTACTGACAAAGCCGTTGTACTCGTGCTTTAAAATCTCCAGACCAGCGCCACGTACTAAATTCTCAAATTCATCGCGTTCAATTACTCGAATATGGTTTGGCTTCTTGAAATACTCCGGTCCGCCTACTCCTCCAATGATTCGTTCAGCAATTGCATCGGGCACGGTCAATAAGTACAAGGCCCCACTTTGGCCAATGCGAAACATTTCAGAAAGTGAAAACGCTGGATCATCTACGTGTTCCAGAACTTCCATACACACAACCCGCGTTGCATAATTATCTGGAATTGGAATCTCCTGCGTCAGAGATAAGACAAAATCAACAATCCCGCCTTGGCTTGCTACCGCTTCTCGGGCCACTGCAATTGCTTCTTCACTCACATCAATTGCAGTTACCTTTGCGCCACGAGTACTCAAAAACTGGAGTGGCCCACCGGAGCCACAGCCCACATCAACCACGATGTCGTCTGCGGTGATTGGCACTCCCGAGTACACCTCACCTGTCTCGTTTTGATAAAAACCGCGAAGTACGTCGTCGCGCAATCCCACTCGACCAGTTTCATTCATGTGAGCCAGACCGAGTTCTTCAAGCGACGGGGCAGCCGATTCAGCGACTGGAGCAGAAGGTGAAACCAATGCCCGTCGAATACGACGAATAACTCTCACAACAAGTGATCTCACAATTGTCTCCTATGCGCTTGAACTATCAAAGATTCAGCGTCATGACGAGTGGCTAGGAATTCTTCTGACAGCGAAGTTGTCTTAGAAAACCTACTAGATTTTTCTCTATCAATAGTGTAACGCAACCAACTACTTCACTACGTATATCGGGCGACTCAGTCGTGTTCAACAGCGACGATTTCCATGGTGGAAATCTCTCCAAGAAAGAACAGGAGTTCTTTAGTCGCTTACCAACTCAGGAGAATGATGGCCGTTGGAGCAGATTCGATGAGTCTCTCGATTCCCCTAATGCGTTGATAGCACTCGGCTTTTATGAGTTAGAGGAATGGGGAGTGTGGAGCCGTACCGAAAATCCAAAACTTGTTCTTCCGTTCCTTGTTCACGGTGAAGTGTTCATTGAGATTGAGACTGTTGGTTTCGGTCCGAACATTGGCAGAGAGATTCACATTTCCATCGGTGGCGCTACATCGAGCATCACCTTGGCGCAACAACCACACACTTCAATTCATTTCTTCAATGTCGCTTCGCCGAGTCGCACCATTGAATTCAGCAACATCATCCCGTCACGGCTCGACGAGGTAGACGACCCCCGCACTATGGCAATAGGCATTTCGAAAATCTCAATCGCAGCTCCAAGTCTGAGCAACGCCACATGGGATGGAACCCCCACATTTATAGATCTAGCGGATCCAACCCATAATCAACTCGATTTTGTTGGTTTTCATTCTCGAGAGCCGTGGGGTATCTGGTCAGAGTCAGATCCATGCCATGTGATTCTGCCGTTCTCAGTTTGCGGGGATTGTGAGATTCAATTCTTTGCGCAGGGTTTTGGCGAAAACATCGGAACTTCCCTGACCGTCTTTTTGGGGCAAAGCTCGGCACAGTTTGTTTTAGAACAAGAACCAAAACAGTTCATCTTTCGTTTCAAAACGGAGGAACCCACTCACCTTCTCCGCATCTCCGGCTTTACTTCAAACTCAACTAGGTCCCGTCCTGGCACACGAAGTATGGGAATTGGCATCCACCGACTGCAAGTCACTCTGCCCCCAGATGGTGCACTTGTCGCTGCAAGGATCAAAAAACGTCAAGCCATTATCAGTGTGCTTGCACCTAAGCAACGCACGCAAAACACACCTCGAGTAGCCAAATCACCATCAATAGAAACCACCGGGTTTACAACTGTTGCCGTGTTTAATGAGACCTCTAATTCCAATCAGTGGAGAGATGTGGTCTCAGCTTTCCTTTGGACGTTCCGAGAGAATCCGGAGGCAACTTTGGTGATTCAGAACTCCAATGTTTCAGGAGCTTCTTTCTTCTCTGAACTTATGTTCCTCTTCTTTCGAGTCGGCGAAATCAAATGTCGCGTCATCGCGATTCATACACACGACACTTATAGAGATGCTCCTTCGCTATTGGCTGTAGCCGATACGTATGTTCATGTTGACTCATCTATCACTCTGAACAACGTTGCACCTCATACAGATAAGCACTCCACACAGTTCATCATCTCAAGCCCAGATGCCCTTCAACTTGAGGCCGACAACATTGCCCGCATCACCCCGCTTCGACAACCGGTAAAGACGCCTGGACATCTTCACCGTGTTGAACGTGAACTGGAAAATGTGCTTGATTGGGTGCGTCTATGTGACGAAATGAAACACGCATACGCACAATGGCAGGAGCGGGCCAATGCCTAACTTTCGTTTGTATGCAACACACAATGAAGGAAATGTTCGCGACAAATTGGGAAAAAGCGACTACAGCTATTGGTTCGTGCTTAAGTACTTTGAATCTTTAATGCCACATCTGGGAGAAACTGAGGTGCTCACAGATTCGCCAGTGCGTCCCGCTGAACTTGACTTGGGTGAGGAGATGCTTCTTGCTTTTACCCCTCCACATAAGGTCCCGAAAGAAGCCCTTCAGTATGCAATTCCCGTATTCGCTTGGGAGTTTGACACCATCCCGAATGAATCATGGCTAGATGATGACCGAAACAATTGGTATCACGTTTTTCGCAATAGTCCCGGAGCCATCACCCACTGTCAATTCTCTGCGGATCAGGTAAAGAATGAAATCGGTGACGACTACCCCATCGCTGTCATCCCTGCACCACTGTGGGATAAATATGCGCCACTGGCTGCTCGGCCCCGCACGGACAAATGGTCTCTGTTTGTCGATGGTTATGTTGCCGATTCATGGAATCCACCAATAGACGCCGAGAATATTGTGAAGTCTGCTTCGAGCCTTGAATTCAACGGAGTTGCCTACACATTTGTGTTCAACCCGAATGATGGTCGCAAGGAATGGACTGCAGCAGTCACCGCATTTATCGCTGCGCACGAGAACAACCCCAATGCAACATTGATTCTAAAGTTGATCCAATCAGATCCGGTGCTGGGAGTAAACGCAGTGTGGGATGCAATCAATCACCTCGGTTCATTTGATTGCCGCGTAGTGGCAATACAAAGCCACCTTGAAAAGGATGCCTACGACCAGTTAATCGCTGGCACCACGTTTGCACTGAATGCTTCAAGCGGTGAAGGTCAATGTTTGCCTCTACTTGAATTCATGAGTGCAGGAACCCCTGCTGTTGCGCCATGTCATACGGCAATGACTGATTACATTTTCTCCAATACTTCATTCATCGTGGAAAATACTCAGTCATGGCATAGTTGGCCACATGACCCACGGATGTTGTTGCGTTGCTTTCGCTTCCCTGTGGTGTGGGACTCGCTTCGCAATGCATTTCTAGATAGTTACAAGGTGGCTACCGAGGATCTGGCCCGGTATGACGAGATGGCACAGAACGCAACACAGTTCATGAAGGACTTCTGCTCTGAAGAAGTGCTTCTTCAGAAACTCAACACATTTATCGCCCAAGTAAAGTCCTACAACTCATAGCCCCATAGGTGAACATTGAAATGAGTAAACGAAACTCTGCTCTGGACTCACTCAGAGGTCTCTCCACAATTTTGATTGTTGTGTACCACATATCTTTTGTTTCCGGATACACCGTTGCTCACGCAAATTCGAGTGGGGCCTACATTGACCGGCTCAATATAGGTGTGGCTATCTTTTTTGTTCTCAGTGGATTTCTTATTTTCCGGCCGTTTGCTCATTCGCTGATCCATGGTTCACCCCTGCCAAAGACCCGGAACTATTACCTAAAGCGGGCAGCACGTATTCTTCCTGGGTACTGGTTGGCATTATTCGTATTGGCCGGACTCGACGCCCTAACAATTGTGAACACATCTGGTTTTATCAGGAACGTTTTTATCGTTCATTCATTTACTGAGCACAATGTTTTCACCGGAATTCGCCAGGCTTGGACGTTGGCCATCGAGATGTCTTTCTATGTCGTTGTGCCCGCGTTTGCTTTTGTTTTTGTGCGCCAGACGAAACGACGAGACGGTCCCGTATCGGTGTCGAGTCTTCTAAAAGCACTCAGCGTTCTCTTCCTTAGCGCCTATGTGTTTCGGCTTTTTATTCATCAGACAGATTTTTGGTTTCTGAAGTCGGCGCATATATGGCTGCCATCCCATGTGGACACTTTGGTATTAGGCATGGGTCTCGCTGTGTTGGTTGAGGCTCCTGCGTCAGCACAGATACTTTCGAAGGTGAGAATTTTCATGGCGAATCACTCCGGTGCATTTGTTCTGGTTTCAGTATTTGTGTGGCTCATGAGTGCCAACATAAATATGGCGATTGGTTTGAACAAATCAGAGTTCCATATTGAACTTCTCGGTCATTTTTTGTATGGCCTGGCATCTGTTCTGCTAGTTGCCCCGTTTTGTGTGGACTCTCAATCGTTACTCGTCAAAGCTATGTCGTTGCGACTCTTCACCTGGTTGGGCACCATCTCATACGGCATCTACCTCTGGCACATGGCTTTTCTTGAGGGCAATTTTGCAGAGAAATACATGCCCTACACCGAGAATGATGGTCAGGTCCTTCTTCGATTTCTCGTTGTACTCCCCGCAAGCATCGCCATTGCATCGCTCAGTTATTACGTGATTGAGCGGCCAATCATGCGCGCAGTGAGCAAGCGTTCAGTTCTCAAGTAAGAGTGAGTGATCTAGCGATTGCCTGGTGCCATGTAGAACCAGACGGGAAATTTCGCGCCTGCATCTTTCATTGCTGTGCGCGCATTCAGCACAGTCGCACCCGCTTCTGTCTTTTCGAAGAACCAATTCTCCATGGCTCGTCCGCCAGGTGCTGGTCCGTCAATCAATTCGAGTGCGGCTTCTTCGTAATACGTTCTAATGTCATGGCACACCGACATTATGTTTCCGCCTGGAATTTCAGCAGTGGTCCAATCTTGTCCGTTTGCAATCGCATGAAGAACTGCCAAAGCACTCGGCACCTCGTCTGCCGTAATGCAGCGACCTACTGAAGTTACTCCCCTGCGCTCTAACGCACGAACGTATGCCTTCTTTATGCCACGTGCTTCGTCCACGCACGGTGGTAGCGACGCATCAAACCGTGGCGGGATTGCACAGGAAACTGGTTGCTCATCTGCTTCAATCACAACAGGGTGATCCACAAGGACGGGACCAGATGGCTCTTTCAACAGAGCAAAGGCTCGATTCAATACGTCCATCTGAAAGTCAACATCATTTGGAATTCCTAGTGGACGACCAAGCGGAAACTCACAATGAAGTGCTCGCGGTGGAGCAACTTTCTGTGCAACCTCACGAACGGAAGACAACACAACAGTTGCAATTCCGGCAGCTTCAAAAATATGCGCAAGCACACTCACGGTGCGCGTACAAAGAGGTCAAACAGGTGTCAAGATGACAACATCAACGCCGTCTTGGCGAAGTTGGGTAGCCGCTGCCGGGCCGGTGTCTAAACGAATCGTTGAAACATCGTCTGGCTGATTGCCAGCAAAAGAGATATGCCGAGGCGCAACAGAACCAATGATTCCTTGTGCAGCCATTTCTTCTAGACGATCAATGGGATACACCACATTGAGATCCATCTTCACGCCCATCTGGTCAAAGTTGGGACTCCAGTGACCAAGAACTAAATCTCGACGTTCGCGATCAATGATTCGGTAACCAGTGTCGACGGCAGTAAAGGCTTCGTCACCAGCTGCGTACAAAGCAGCCGATGTAACAATGGCAACCCGCGCATCGGCCAATGCAATGGGGGTCACCCATGCGGGGTTATCAAATTGTGGAGCAGGAAGGGTGGCGGAATGCGCCCTCATCATTTGATCACCGTTCATGGAGTTCCCTTCGACCTTCCGAGTCTATGTCATAAAGAACGATGGAGAGTCACTGACTACGCTCTAGTAATGACACATATTGAAGCAAACGAAGCCGCCATCGAGGCGATGCGAGCACTAGACCCCAACGAATCAATCATCATGCTGAACTTGTTGAAGTTTCGCGACAAAGCACTAGACGGTTTTGGTGTTGACGGTATGTCCGGTGGCGAGGCGTTTCGCCGCTACGGCGAACTGAACGACGAAGAGGATGTGAAATTCGGTAGTGATCCAATCTGGGTTGGTCTTGCAAAGAACACTGTCATCGGTGACGAGGACTGGGATTTAGCAATTCTTGTGCGCTACCCGACACGTCAACATTTCATCGACAAACTGGATAACGCGAAATACCGCGAAATCGCAAAAGTACGTCACGCTGCGTTGCTTGATAGTCGCGCAGTAGAACTCTCACAAATCATTCCAGCTCTGTAAAGGACTCTTACGCCCGAAAACTTGTGACAGTCGCTAGAAAGAACACGCTATTCACACCATTTGTTTGTCTCAAGGAGAGTGAGGTCAAGGTACGGCGCACCGTTGTTGTGCACATACTTCATACAGTTTCCACTTTCCGTTACCGTGAATGTTAAGTCAGCAAACAACCTCTTGGGGTTGTCTTTGCTTTCATACCTCCAGTAATTCACGGCGAACAAACCGATGTCTCCGGTGGCAGTTATACGGTCTGAAAATTCTTTCTCTCGTGCAATGTAGGCATTCTTGTCCGAGTGATACAGAGTCCCCGCCTCAAGTGCAATTGCTTCAAGTTGTGAATACACGACGGCGATATCGCTCGTTGGGCACTGAACTATTTGGGCTGCATCAGGCCGTGGCTCACGATTGCCGACATAGTTACTTTCCCATGGATCAATCCAACGTACGCAAGTGGTTTCTGTTCCTGACTTAAGAACATAAGTGCCCTTTGTCATTGATAACTCAAAACCTGCTGTCGCTAATCGATCCCGTAGTTCCACGTCAACCGGTGAACGCACATACTGATTAGTGACAAATGTGGATCCAGATGGTGGGGCGGGGTCAGTGGTTCGCGATGTGTGTACTAATACAAGAACCCTTCTCAGTTCCGCCGTGGCGTCACTAAATGAACAACAAAAAGTCGTATTCTCTGCACTCCACTTTTTACCTGTGCAAGTTAGTGCGCCCCATATCTGCCCGGATACCGCACATCTCCCACCTTTGGTTGGCTCTCGTGTCCATGAGAGCCAACCGGTCATGTTTGGAAGACAAACCATGCGCGCATTACGTGTAGCAACAGGGGTATTTACCGAAAGTGCATTCACCATCCCACACTGTGATCCTGCAATTGGGTAGCCGTGATTAGGCACTTTCCCCGCCGTGCTAACTCGGCCTAGAAGAGTTGTTGCGCCCACTACTGCGAACAACACAGATGCAACCAGAAGAACACGCTTAACCACAGCGCACCACCACAGCTGGATCGGATTTACCGGGCGACACGGTGCGGTAACAGTTGCTACTACCATACGAAACTTCGTAACTAGTTGAAGTTGCCGTTGCTGGAGAAACCGCACGGTTCATTGTGATACCAGCCGCCACACGCACACGTTCCAACGACGAAGAATCATCAACTTCTATGTCGAACTTGCTGAGCTTTTTCCATTTACGTACGACGAGATCAGGAGATGACCCAAGGTTGAGAACGGCAGCACGCCACGCACTTACGTCGCCAGTCAGCCATAGCGCCGAGTCGATTTCCTTTACCTGGGTAGCTGCTTTCAGCAACACCACATCTTCTTCAGCATCACATGACACCTCGGGCACATCTGCAATTGATCCGTTGTACATCGAACCCATATCGTCTTCAATATTGCGATATGACCCAGTGTCCCGAAGCAAGAAGCATCTCTGCCCACCAGACCACGACACCACAAAGAACTTTGCTGTCCATATCTCCGTTCCAATGTTTATTCCGCTGAGAGAGGCACGTAGTTGCAGTTCCCTAATCATCGAATACGAAAAACCTATTGACCCATTGTTATACGTAGAGTATTGGTCATTGAAGTGCTCCCACCCCATACTCGTGAAATTGCCAAACAGTAAGCGAGCCTCTTTTACTACAGAGTCGAATGTCATTTGCGTCGCTCCTGTTATCTTCGGAGCTTTCTTCCACAACTTTCTGGCGCCAGACTTTTTACAGATGAGGTCACCCCATTGGGCATTTATCCTCGCGCATGATTTTTGCAACTGTGCTTTCTGCTGCCATGTCCACGCTGTACCCGTTGAATTGAGAAGACAAGATGCTTCTCCTATCCACTGGCTTTGGTAGGCCTCCCATTCCACCACGGCGTTATGCGTCGCACACTCACGACCCACACGGGGCTGCCACGAATTTCCATAGATAGTGAAATAGCGAAACGGGCCTGGTGCAGAAATCCAAAGTGGTGACGCATATGCTCGAGCGAACCAGTACGAATACTTTTTACAAGTTAAACCAGCAGGCTTAGCAACTACTCCTAATCTGGCACACGTTTTTTGTTCGACCGGATACTTCTGCCAGGTAAGCCCCTTGCCTTTTGACCCAGGTAAACACATCAGATTCGTTTCGGTCGCATACAGCTTGTTACAAGGTTTGCCTTTCATTGTTGCCGCTGTGCGATTCGCTACACCACGTTGACCCTGTGCGGGTCTACTAGGAATTGAAACCACAACGAGCAACAGCAGAACCATAAAGAAGATCGACTTTGCTTTGGCGGTTTTCAGCAGCACTATCGTGACATTACCATTACTTAAGAAGCGCGTACGAAGGTGCGTAAGGGAAAGGAATTGCCCTGAGGTTATTCAATGAGTCGCTTCGGATACTCTTGGACGAATGCGGTTTCGTCTTAGCCACCTTTTGGCAGTATCTGCAATGTTTGCCTCCGCTGGCAACTCGGCAGTTCACATTGCTATTCCATGGCTAGTTCTTGAGATAACAGGTTCTTCTGCAAACGCGGGAGTCGTGCTCGGTGTCAGTGGTTTTTCTGTCATCTTCACTGCACCGATAATTGGCGGGCTGATTGCGGTGCTTGGGGCTCGACCTGTTTCTATTTGGGCCGACATCATTTCGGCTGCCTCTGTTCTGCTCTTTCCAATTGTCGGAACTTTGTTCGGACTGAATCTTGCATCTCTTCTGATAATTGCCATCGCCGGTGCACTGTTTGATCCAGCTGGAGCAACTGCTCGCAAATCGTTGATCCAAGCGGTTGCAGAGCGCGATGGACTGTCATTAACCAAGTTCAACGGCACCTACGAAGCTGCGGCCACTATTGGAACAGTCATCGGCCCCACCGGTGCAGCGCTTGCAATCAGTTTTGTCGGCATCAATACGACCTTCTATCTCATTGCAATTGTCTTCGTTCTCGCCTCATGCCTGGCTTTCTTCATTCCTGTTGTCACCAGCCACATTCGAACAAAACAGTCGTTCTCTGTAGGCAACGTATTCAGAGAAACACGAATAGGTATG
>Ga0208592_1000276_pt1 | contig 15550 bp, 12 predicted proteins | sample LakMenE18May10ns_FD_150712 | JGI IMG/M metagenome (GOLD analysis project Ga0208592, IMG submission 150712) | Freshwater microbial communities from Lake Mendota, WI - 18MAY2010 deep hole epilimnion ns (SPAdes) | ecosystem: Environmental > Aquatic > Freshwater > Lentic | place: Lake Mendota...
TGTGAATCCAACCATGTAAACATTGCCTGCGGCATCGGTAATACAGGAATTACCTCTTTCTTCTCCGTTCGGCCATACTTGTCCGGTACCTGTGTAATAAGTACCCCAAGCTCGAACATTTTGAGCCATGGTAATTGTTGCAAATCCGAAGATTGCAATTGCTGTCATGAGTAAATTTGTCTTTTTCATGTTTTGTTTTTTTATTGTTTAAGCATTGAGCAATTTTGTATTAAGCTTGCCCTTAAAGGATTGCAGCTACCCGAAGGTGGCGATTTCGAAGCATTTCACTGTCAACCATGCACAAACTTTGATAGAAGCACAAAGCTTGATTTAACCACTGAACCGCCACTTTTGGGTAGGTGCTGTTAGCGGTAGTGTTTATTTTCGTTCTGCCATTTCTTTTAACTTTTCATTCATTGCTTCAAATCCTTTTTGGGTGTTTTCCAAATTAAGAAGCCCAACAAATATACCTTTAAACTTCTCACTTTGTTTAAATGTTGTTGTTCCGTTTCCGTTGTCAATTAGTTCAAATTTATGTTCACCGTCAAAAAATCCTGTAAATAATAAATGTCCAAGCCAACGTAACTCCTTGTTAGTTTCAAAAGCAAGAACTCTTGGTTTAAAAGTCATTACCTTTCCTCCGGGAGGTTTTATAGATACTGTCAACCTCCTGCCTAATTTTGGTTCACCGCTTATTGATGTGATAAATGGATTCCATTTAGGGTAGTTATTAAAATTCATTAGAACATCCCAAACTTTAGTAATGTCTGTGTTAATCAAAATTTCGGTTTGAATATTTTTCATTTGTTGTTTAATTTATTACTGCTTTCACGATGTTTGCTACTGGTTCTTAAATTTCATTTTCCAATAGGTCCTTTGCTAAACTCGCCACTTTCAGTTTCCTGTTTTTAATTACATAGTTTATATCAGATGAATTGTCAATCATTAGTTGTCTGTTGTAATAATTGATGTGTTCAAGCACTCCAAACATATTTACCGCAATTGCCCAATTAATCAAATTCTCAGTTTTAAAGTCCAATTATTAAGGAAAATCTGAAGAATAAATATGAAAGGGATCAAACCTATATAAATCAGATTGAGCTTTTTTGATTTTCTAAAAAATGAAAGACTCGTATTTTGGTCAAATGTTATTCCTTTTAGACGTTGCAGTTTTAATTTAAAATAATGTTGTCCCTGAAACAAGATGAAAATACACAGAATCAGTCCGTATAAGAGAAATACAATATCAAGTAGGGAGTTTGTAAAAAGCAGATAAACCGTAATTGCAGGGAAAGTAATAAATGCATGAGATCTTTCCATTACATAAGTTCTATTCAGTCTATGGATAAAATCCTTTTTATTCATATTCAAGTTTGAGTTATTAAAACACACTTGCTGCGAACTTAACGCCAATCACCAAAAAAGGGATTAGATAACGAGAACTGTGTTGGATTAAATCTAATTTCGTTCTTTTTTGTTTAATGACTTTCATCGTCATTTTTCCACCTCTTTTCGATGAAGCTATCCAGCGAATACTTGCCGGGGCCGGTTAGAAACAAACTCAGGTAGATCAAAAGGTAAAGCAACCCGTGTTCTTTGTCTTCTAAGGGGTCACCTCCATGCACATTGAAAACGATAACGATCAGACAAATAATGAGGGGAACAAGTGCAATACGGGTAAACAGACCTATTACAACGAATATTGAACAAAATAATTCCGCGAAAACCGTAAGGGCGTACGAAACGGTTGTCCCGACATGAAATGGATCGGGCCAGTCTTTACTCCCTTCGGAAAAGTCGTTGAACTTTGACCAACCATGGAGGATCATTAAGGCACAGGCTACCCTAAGGAGCAGAAGCGCCACGTCATTGAACCAGGCCTTGGTGGATAAAAATTGTTTTAATCGATTTTTCATGAGTTAAATTTAATGCAATCTGATTTACATGACACTTTCCCAACCTATTTCCCCGTCCAGCGAAGCGCATGTTTAACCGTTTTCAAGCCATACTTTGCCTTTATGTCAAGGGTAACGAATTCTTTCCCTCTTTTGACGCGAAGTTTAGCCAGCTCTCCTTCTTTTAGTTTGACTCCATTTGGCTCGAATGCTTCTCGGTAATCTGAAATATTAATAATGTCACCAACTTTTAGGCCTGCCCATTCATTTGGCCCGACATTCGTAATCACCTGTTCAATGCCGATGCCATTTGCTTTATGTTTAACATCGTTATCCGTGAAGATACTTAACATGTCCTGTTCCTGCAATGAATCATGGTAGGTAATGCCAATGTAATTCAACTGATCATTGGGTTGCCATTGATTTTTTCCTTCCACATATTGGGTAAAAAAGTTTTGTAGGTCTGGATGCACTTCATTGACCAATTCAGCTATAAAGGTAGCCTCGTCGAAGGATTTGTTGGCTCCGTAACGGGCATTCAGCGTGAGCATTACATCTATTAGTGATTTTTTACCGGAAGTCAGGCGTTGAATTTCCGCATCTAAGAGCATGGCTAAGACGGCTCCTCTTTGGTAAACCTGACCATAATGTTCGTGGTATTTTTCTTCTAGAACATTTGAACTCATTTCAGTAAATGACATTTCCGTAATAGGAAAATCCAATCCTTGAACTAATTTATCTCCCATTTCATTCAGGTATTCCTCAGGACTAATTACCCCACCTTTATATTTAATGAGGTTAGCAAAATATTCTGTTACCCCCTCATAGAGCCAAAGATGTTTACACATGACAGGGTTAGTGTAGTTGAAGTTTCCGATGTGCTGAGAATGCAGACCCAGCGGGGTTAAAATGTGCATAAACTCATGAATCGCTGCTCCGGAAAGTTGATTGTCCAAAGAAAGTGCTTTAACATCGGAAAGTGCTTCGCCAAAATCAGCCAAATAATACGTTGATGAATTACCATGCTCCAGTGCACCTAAACCAAGATTTCTAAATTTCAAAGCCAGCTTGATTTTTTTGATGAGACCCATTTTACCGGTCATGGCTTGTCCGATTTCTTTCAATTCATCTACATAAATGATGAACGTATAATTATCGACTGGAAGATCTGGTAGGAAGTCGTCAATGGCCTGCATGTCGCGTTTCAAGACTTCATAAAAGTGCTTTGCTCGTGGAACTCCATTGACATCGAACACAGAAATGGTTACTTTGGTTTTTCCCACATTGAATTGCGCCGTATCTGGAACAGAGAACATAATAGGACAATCAATCAACTGGTGGTAGGAGTTCGCTTTGAAATGCTGCTGACCACTGTTGTTCAACGTTTGAGGTAAGGAAGTAGAACCGTAAAGTTGTGATGGCTTGCTAATCTTAATCTCAATTGGATCAGCTTCTTCGCCTGCAAAAAAACCAAAAATTCCGCCGTTATTGAAAAGGAAGTTCTTGCCTTCCTCGAAATTGGTCGCCACTGGGTCAAAGATGGGATGTTTCTTCACCTTTCTGTCCATGATATCCTCAAGCGTGTATTCGAGGTACTTCAATTTTTTTGCATCTGAAATGATGAACGAATTGTTTCCTTGTTTTTTAACTTTTAAGTTCTTTCCATCCGCTGTTTTTGCGTTCATTGAAAGCACAAAACGGCCAAAATCTTGCGTGTCATAAGTTCCGGGCACAGTGGCAGGAAACGAATACGTAACTTGATCACTTTGAGGTGCTTTGCTTAAGGTCATTTTAACAGGCAAAACATCTTTTTCGATCTTGTTTAAGTCGATTTCATAGAGGTGCTGACTTAAAACGAAAAATGGACTCAAAAGCAGAAGAATGGCGAAATATAAATTTTTCATACAAAAAAGATTAAAATCACTAGACGAACAAAAGGTAATTAAGTTATAGAAATTCAATTTACAAAGTAACACACGCTAACTCTGTTCTTTCAATCAATAGGAGTTATTTTATAACCAGCTTCTTGCAAAAGATTTAAGACGCCTTCTTTTCCAGGTAGGTGAGCAGCTCCAACCGCAATAAACGTGGGATTTGTTTGAATGAGTTCAGTAATAATAGGTATCCACTTTTGATTTCGTTTAACGATTAAATCAGAATAGAACTCAGGAGAAAGATCAGCATTATTCATCAATGTTCCCAACTGATTAATGTCTTTTTTTAAATATGTATCAAGTAATTTATTGAACTCTGAGTTGTCTGTTGTTAAACCAAGTAGAAGCATTTTAATCTGCTCTTCGTTTGAAACCTCACTTAACAAATTCATTTGAAATTGAATTGTTTCAAGTCCTGACATAGACATCTTATTCTTTTTTGCAAGTTTCTTGAATTCGATTTCATAACTCTTTGATTTACCTATTAGTTCCTGCGTGATTAGCGATGAAAGAAAGAAAGGTTGAAAACGACTTGTTTTATTGTATTTGGATTCTTTCCAATTGATGCTATCCAGACAGAAATTTCTAATTCGTTCAGAATTCTCTTTGGTTGTAATGTCGGCAATTGTTTTCCCGTCTGGAAGCATCGTAAGTTCAAGGATTTCCAGTTGTGTTTTTAAATCCATATTCAAATCAACTTCCATTGCCAATTCCCTACATGATTTTAATGCGGATTTAATCGAATCAGAAATAACAAAATCTTTTTTTGGCATAATATGAATCGTGCCATAGATATAACTCGGTTTTTGAAGGTTATTGCCTTCAATTTTATAAAGCAATTGTGCTTGGCTGCTGAAAACTGTATGCGTAAATAGGAAAAGTTGTATTAATATTTTTTTCATGTTCTTTGGTTATTATATTAATTTTTGTTCATTTTCTAATTTAAATCTTCAACTAAAAGTATACGGATATAGTTGGGAGCTTTCTTGGCTTGATTTAATCTTTTATCACCTTTAAAATTGCGACTTTACCAGTATCATTTATTTCTATGAAATATACTCCTGATTCACCATTAAGGTTAAATGTTATACTGTTGGTTGATGAATAGGTGTCACTAAAAATCTCTTGTCCAATGGCGTTTCTTACTATTAAGTTTGCATTTTCGAATATTTTGTCAGATTCAATAGTTAATGCGCTAGTTGTCGGGTTTGGATAAAGGTTGATTTTACTAGTCCATGAATGTTCGTTAATGGAAGTGGTATTTTCCAACTCATTTTGTAGTTTGATTATAAAAATATCGTCAGCTCCATTAGATGTTAGGTTGAAAACACCTGCTAGGGGATCAAAATCGGTTGTTGCCTTAAAGTTACCTGTGGCAAAGATATTTCCTACATTATCAAGGACTAAGGATCTTCCTTCGGCAAAACCAGACCCGGCAAATTGCAGTGTTGAGATAAAGTTCCCGTTATTATCTAGTTTTGAGATGAAAACATCATATGGTCCAGAGGAAGTTAGGTTATTTGTGCCTGTCCCAGGATCAAAATCTACCGTTTGTGAAAAATTACCTATGCTATATACATTATTATCGGCACCCAGAACTATTGAACTTATGAATAAGCTACTACCAATAGCTCCTCCTAATTGTTTTGCCCAAACAAAATCACCAGAGGAATTTAACTTTGAAATATAACCATCAGAATTCCCTATACCAGCCGAACTTAGGTTATAAGTGCCGACTCCGGGGTCAAAATCGGCTGTTGCATTTAATACTCCTGAGGTATAAACATTTCCTGATGCATCCAATGCTATTGTGGCCCCAACCTCATTGCCATTTCCACTCAATTGTTTTGCCCATTGAAAATTTCCACCGGCATCTAGTTTGCAAATAAATGCATCACCATAGTATTCTCCAACCAAGTTATAGGTTCCAAGTCCGGGGTCAAAATCTACGGTATCAATAAAAAATCCCGTGGTGTAAATATTCCCAAGAGCATCCAGTACTAAAGATGATGCACCGCAATCTCCTGATTGTGTTGCAAACTCTTTTGTCCAAACAGGATTCCCTGAAGCATCAAGTTTTGAAAGAAAAGCCGATCCGTTCTGTCTTCCTACCGTAATTACATTTCCGTTTGGATCTACTGCTATGGCTGAAGATTCAAACGGAAATTGCTTCGCCCAAACGAGGCTTCCTGTCGATGCGTCCATTTTAACGACAAATCCATCTAATCCCGATGCAGTAAGGTTAAAAACTCCTACTCCTGGGTCAAAATCAGCAGTTCCCTGAAATAAACCTGTGCTATATATAAATCCATTGGTATCGACAGTTATTGATAAGCCTAAATCAAAATTTAGCCATCCCCATGAACCAGCCCACATAAAGTTTCCCAATGAATCTAATTTGGATATAAAGACATCATCCAAACCTGTCGATGTAAGAAAATAGTTACCGATACCGGGGTCAAAGTCGACGGTATCACTAAAGGTACCTGTGGTATAGATACTTCCGGAAGCATCAACGGCTATTGATCTTCCTTGGTCTTGGGCGTCTGCTCCAATTTGTTTTGCCCATGTTAACGTTTGGGCGCTTGTTGATTGTACTGCTAATATCAGCCCAACAGAGATTAAAATTATTTTTTTCATAATTAATTCTTTGTTCATTTATTTCTTAATTTTTAAATGTCACCTACCATTCCACCCATCCACAATACCTTGTTTTATATCTGGATAAGAATATAGGAGATAGACTGAAATGACGACAATTGAAATTATTTTCCAGTGCTTTTTGAAAAGGATTTGAACATCAGAAATTAATTTTTTCATTTTTAAAATTTAAAATTCTCCCTTCAACATATCTACACCAATAGCATCCCCATATACTTTGCCATATTGTTTAACTACAAAAAAAAAACATTACTGCTGGGTTTGATTATTGATTTGAATTTGATTACCAAATTTTAACCCTTTTTTCTGGAGCTAAATAAAGAGAATCCGTTGCTTTCACGTTGAATGCTTCATAGAATTCCGGGATGTTTCTAACCACACCATTAATTCTAAATTTAGCAGGTGAATGTGGGTCAGATGCGACTTGACTTCTCAAAGCTTCTTCACGAGATTTATCTAGCCAAACTTGTCCCCAACCAAGAAATACTCTTTGAATGCCGGTGTAACCGTCCATTTTAGGCGCTTCTTTTCCGTTTAGTGACATTTTGTAAGCTTTAAGAGCAATGCTCAATCCGCCTAAGTCCCCAATGTTTTCGCCAAGCGTAAAACTTCCATTAAGGTTTAAATCTGGAAATACTTTAAAACTGTTGTATTGATCAACAAGAGCTTTTGTTCTTGTTTGAAATGCAGTTAAATCTTGTGGTGTCCACCAATTTCTCATTACGCCGTCACCATCAAACGTACTTCCTTGATCGTCAAATCCGTGTCCGATTTCGTGCCCAATTACGGCACCAATTCCACCATAATTTACAGCATCGTCTGCAGCTAAATTAAAGAAAGGCGGTTGAAGAATTGCCGCTGGAAAAACAATTTCGTTAAGCGTTGGATTGTAATACGCATTCACTGTTTGTGGTGTCATTCCCCATTCAGCTCTATCAACAGGTTTACCTAATTTGTTTAACATTCGGTTGTATTCAAATTCGGTAGCTCTTTTTGCGTTTCCGAACAAATCATTTTTAGCTACTTTTAATGCAGAGTAATCTCTCCATTTGTCTGGGTAACCAATTTTAATCATGAATTTATCAACCTTAGCAAGTGCTTCTTTTTTAGTGTTAGCACTCATCCAATCCAATTCTTTGATGCTTGCTGCGTAAGCTTTAAGTAGATTTTTCACCATAGCCGTCATACGTTTTTTAGCCTCTGGAGTAAAGTGTTTTTTTACATATACCTTACCAACAATTTCACCCAAACTACCATTTACAGCACTAACAGCTCTTTTCCAATCTTCTTCTTGTTGTTCTGTTCCGTTCAATGTCTTTCCGTAGAATTCGAAGTTCTGTTTGTCTAAAGCGGAATTTAAGTAAACAGCAGTGCTGTTTATCAAACCCCATTTTAAATACGTTTTCCAAGTAGCAATAGGTGTATTTTTGATGATATTGTTTAAACTTTTTGTATACGCTACTTGAGCAATCACAATATTTTTTTCGTTAGCAACACCTGCTTTTTTTAACATAGCTGTCCAATCAAAATCTGGCATTAACGATTTTAAATCGGTTAACGCATATTTGTTGTAAAGTGCTGCTGTGTTACGAGTGTCCTCTTTTTTCATGTGGTTAGTTGCCAAAGTAGTTTCTAAAGCCATAACTTTAGCCGCACTTTCAGCACCATTGGGTAATCCAACTAATTGCCACATTTTTTCGATATGCGCTACATATTTCTTGCGAATGTCCGCCATTTTGGCATCATTCTGAAGGTAGTACTCTCTTTCAGGCAGTCCTAAACCACCTTGCCAAGTCATTAAAGTATATTTTTTGGGATCTTTAAAATCTTCTGTAACAGCAACTGAAAAAGGAATTGATACTCCAGTTCTATTGGCTTTACCAAAATAACTTGCTAAATCGGTGTAATTTGCGATTGCATCAATGGCTTTTAATTCCGATTGAATAGGAGTAACGCCTTTAGCATCTCGGTTTTTACGATTCGTATAAGATCTATAGTAATCTCCAATTTTCTGCTCGTCTGAACCCTCAGTAAAACTCCCTTTTGAAGCTTCTTCAATGATGGCTTTAACGTCTTTTTGCGATTTATCATACAACAAATCAAAAGCACCAAATGATGCTTTATCTGCAGGGATTTTGTTGTTTTTAGCCCAAGTTCCATTAACGAAACGGTCAAAGTTATCGCCTGGTTTTACTAAGGTATCCATATTCTTTTTGGTAATACCCGATACCAATTCTTCTTTATTGCCGCAAGATGCTAACAGCACGGTTACTGCAAGAAGTGAGATGTTGATGTTTTTCATATTAGCTTGTTCTAATTTTTAATAAAAAAGGTTGCATACAGTTTCATTTTTTTCCGTCTACTATATAATTTTCTATATACAAAGATTGTTAATTGTTTTGTTGTTTAAATCATTTAATGGAATTTAAAAACATCCACACCAATTGCATACCCATACACCTTGCCATTGGCATCTTTGTAAATTCGGATTTTGTTGCAAGCCATTCCAATGTTTATTGGAGTCCATATTTTTCCACCGTCTTTGGTTTCATAGCCACTATTCATCGTTCCTACAAAGCCATGATTTTCGTCAATGAATCCAATGCCAAACTGACGTGCTGCCGCATCTTCAATTAGGTTAATTTCGTTCCATGTATTTCCACCGTCAATAGTTTTAGCTATACGTTGTTGTTTCACAGTCGGATCTGGATTGTAAGATTGAATGGTGACGTATCCAATGTCATCGGTTGGGAAAGATGCCTTCCAAGTACCTTCAAATGGTCGATTGGATTGATACACTTTTTTCCAGGTTTTACCGCCATCACTTGTTCTTAAGATGAGTGCATTGGATTTTTCAATGTCTTCATCCGATGCAGCACAAACGACCCCGTTGTTTTTATCAAACATTTTAATGTCAAACAACATTTTACAATCCTTATTCATACTATTCGATGTCCAAGTCAATCCGCCATCGTGAGAAACCATCATATTTGCCGGGCTCCCCACACGTCCAACTGCGTAAATGTGAATTTTATAATCCGTCTTTCCATGGTTGATGAATTGCTCTTTCACGATATCGATTGCACACAATCCTTTGACATAAGATCCTGAATAGGAAACAGGATTCCACGTTTTGCCGCCATCATTGGTTCCATAAAGCGGAATAGTATCCGTTACGTTTGGAAAATAGTCTGTACCGACTGTTCCTGCAAAACCGCTTAAACTATCCACAAAGGCAATGCAGCGGAAAAAAGTTCCTTTCTTTTCTAGTTGTTTTTCCCACGTTTCACCGCTATTTTTTGTGTGGTAAATGCTTCCGTAACCGTTGACATACCAACCTTCATTTTCATTGATGAACGTGATGTCATCTTGTTTCCCCGGATAGCGCGAGGTATTCAGTTTTTTCCATCCTTTTTCAGTAAGTTTAACCTCGTCCTTTTTGGATAGAATTTCATTGCTCCATTTCACCGCTGATAAACCAACCTCATGGTTGTATTCATCGAATAGCTGTTGTATTTGACCGTTGGCGAATTTATTATAGGCTTCTTGCGACGTGCCCGATTTAGCAAAGAAATGATCCGTTGAAGGATACGTCATCAACGTTGCGTTCCCCGGATTGAAATAATTGACCGTATTCACAATTTGCTGATGGTCAGCTCTTGAAAAGGCTTGAAAATCAGATTCGCCAAATTGAACCAACACTTTTGCTTTGGTGTTTTTCCAGTTTTCGAGGTGTGGATAGTCTTGAATTTGTCTCCAATATTCAGCATTTCGGGAGTAGATTTTACCATTTCCGTCGTATTCCCAACTCATTCGTAAAACACTATCTGCTTTTGGGTCTTTGGCAATATCCTCTAATCGCTCTTTTTTAACAAAGTATCGGTAATTTAAATCGTATTGCTCGATCACAGATTGCTCTACTTCGATTGGATTCATCCCAGCCAACGCATTTTGAACACGATACATTTCAATCTGGTATTCAAACCACGATTTTGCGGTTGTTCCATACACCACAACCCCAGCAACATTGTGTTTAGCGCTAATGGCAGGCGCAATAATTCCACCCATGGAATGTCCAACGATGATGATTTGGTTGGTATCGACGTAGGGTAGGGACTTCAATTTTTTTAACCCGACTTCAAAATTTTCAATTTCATCCAATAAATCGCAGGACTCACAAGGTGGCGTATTTTTGCTATCTCCCAAACCACTTTTTTCGATGCGAAGTGTCACGTAACCGGCATCAACATAGGCATCCACTATTCGTTTGTAGGGATGGTCGTTGGTCAATTCATCAATGCTACTGCAGGTATATCCAGGAATGAAGAGCATCGCAGGCATTTTATTCTCCCTGAAAGGTTTGTTGATGATCACGCGTAATTGTCCACCTTTGTAATTCGCGTCATCGTAAATGACAGTAGCATTATCATCTGTTTCGTATGGACGAGCAACGACTTTTGCTTTGAGCGTGAGTTTCTTTTTTCCACGAAGCACTGAAACTTGAACTTCTTTGCCTGGTTCGTAGGTTAAGAATTGTGTGATAAATTCATCTGAAGAGCTAAAACTTTGATTACCAATGTTTGTAATAAGATCATTTTCTTGAAGCTTCAGTTCAACACTCGTTCCTCGAACAACTTGCACGACCTTACAGCCGGAATTACCATTTTCAGTAACGTATTCAATTCGAGCACCAAAAAGAGCTTTGCGATGTAATGACTGACCGAAAAATAGATTAGCAGTGCTAATAAAGAATAATAAAATAAAACACTTCATTTTTACTAAATAGTTAACATTATTTAGTGCAAAGGTATGCTCTTAAAAAGATCAAAGATTGTAAAAATCGGACACCTTTTCTGAAGGATTTTTTCCAAAAAATTGAGCAGGAGTTTTAGTGCTAAAGGCTTTGAAGTGTTTTATAAAATGTGACTGATCATAATATCCAAGGTCTACCCAATTATTCATTAAGTCAGAATTTGGATTTGAAGAAGAATTCAACAATGTTCTAAATCTTATCAGATGAATGTAACTTAATGGATTCACACCAACAAATCTATTAAACAAACGATGAATAGTGCGTTCTGATGTAGAATAAAGTGATGCTAATTGTGTTATGCTACAACAACCTTTTACATCATGAATTTTAGCAATGAGTGCTATAAACAAAGGTGGCAGACAAACAGTTAGTTTAGAAACCAAAAACAGCTCTAGAATCTGAATTTTATCGAGATCAGTCTTGGCATGAAAAAGCCAATCTACAAGATCATCAATTTCTTGTTTAGAGAAGATATCGTTCAGAGATATGGCATGGTCTTCGAAAACAACATTCATTGGTGTTTTAGTAAATAAACTTAATCCGTTCGGAATTGTTAACCGGACTGAAATATTCAAAAAATCACCTGAGGTCTTAATTTCACTTGGTTTACTTAGGATGTTTCTGGTTCCAAATTTTGGCATTACTTGAAAATCGGAATCGTTTTTCACTAATAAATTACCATACAAGGTAAATCCAAAACCGCAAGTATTATTTGGCAAAAACACAGATGATTCAGTATAATCAGCAGACCTACGCCAAAAAACGATTGACGAAATTTTATCAATCAGCAACGGATTTGATGCGTTATAAATAATTACTGATTCCATTTTCAAACTAACTAATACACTATTGATATTGCATTCATATTTATTGGCTTTTTCAAATTTACATCAAAAAACTATTTTAATTGAAATGAGCAGCTTAAACTACCCAATAAAACCAACCTATCCGTCATCTCTTAAAAGAGACACACGAGCAGGAAAATAAAATTAAAACACTATGAAATCGATATGTCCAAAAGACTTAACGAAAATAGTATCGATTGTTAAATTTGGAAGTGCTTAATCTTCCTTTCTTTTTATCCGAATTGATTTCTCTTGAATCGAGTACACGATCCCTTTGTAGGCAAAATAACCGACTAGGCCTATCGCCGCCGCATGCCATAACTTGAACTGATAGGGCGTCCTAGGTCTAGGGAGATGGCTAAGCGGTTTTCCAAAAAGTTTGTTGATGTCGTTGAAATTTAACATGATTTAGATATTTGAGGTTTAACAATTAACGCTGTTTCAAAAGTGATTCGGTAAATACGGAATGGGCCATAAACGACAAAAGTGCATTCATCCGGTTCTGGTGTATTATACAAAGGGCCTTGACCATTATTGGAGTTGAAGTCAAGCCCTAGTTTCTCTAGTTCTTCAAAGGTTATGTGCACCCCGTCAGGTTTACCGCCGACGAGCTGATCGAGTAAATGAATGTTTGTCTGAAGGTTAGTATTTAAATTTTCTGGTAATGAAATTTCAGGTGTCGGTTCTGCAGGCAGCACTTCCAACTGCTGAACTAGTTTATTCGCCGCCTTTTTGGCATTGTTGAAGTCATCCTTGCATTTTGTGCAGCAGTAGACGTCTTGTTCTGTCTCCGCCATAAAGTCATCGGAGCATTGGGGGCATATGCGGTACAACGGAGAATCTGGGTCATATGGAATATCAGCACCTCTTTTTTCCCAACGCAATAAATATTTTTTTGTCTTTAATGTTACCACTTTATTTTTTTTAGTACATTTGTTGGACAAATTTAATGTTTTGAAACAATAAAACAAATAATTATGCAAGAATTTCAAATTCCTACGTTCAATCCAGAACTAATTAACAAAATACAGAATGAATTCTCCAGAATATTTGAGCGTAAAGCGTCCTTGAAATTGAGTGGAGTCAAGAAGCGTAATTTCTACCATTGGAAAGAAGAGGGAATCATTGACTGGAAGTCAGAAAGTGAAGATGAAAAACGATCTTGGGTAAGGTTGAATATTTATGATTTTATCTGGGTGAAGATTGTACAGGCTGCAAGGGATTTTGGGGTACCTATTGAAGCAATAAGGAAACTCAAAAATGAACTTTTTACTGATTTCATTACAGATATTAAAAAAGATCCTGACCACTTTTACCAATACCATCGTGATTATTTGGAATCTACCGAGGAAGAAATACAAAAAGTAAAGGAACTACTTGCTTTTGTAGAAGCGCACATGGAGGACATAAAAGAAGAAGGGGAATTACATCTGATTTCAATATTTGGCTCTATCATTCACGAGACCTTGTTTTCCGGGTTACATATGGTTATTGTATTTAAAAAAGTTGATGAAGATTATCTTTACGATTTCATGGGTTATTCAGAGAAGCACGAAAAGGTACCGAATTTATCGGATGATTTGTTAAAACAACCATCGCTAATCATTCCTATAGATACTATAATTTCGGAATTCATGGAGGGGGAAGATAATGTCCCGAACCTTATTCACTGGGGATTTATTAATCCGAAAGAAACTAAAGTTCTCGAAGCCATCCGAAGCAAAGATTTTCAATCTATCCTGATAAAAATAAATGCTGACGAAACCTTAGTAATTGAAGGAACAATTGAAACTGACTTGATAGATAATAATGCAAAACAAGTACGTAGGATTTTAGGCTTGAAAGAGTACGAAGAGATTACCATCAAATATCGGAATGACAAGCATGTGTATCTAAAAAATACACGAAGATTATAGACCCGTGAAGCGGCTCAATGTAAAAAAGCAACCAAGACCCCATGAAAGGGCTCGCGGTTAGTTTAAGTTTATTAATGTTAACAATTGAAAAATGCAGAAAATTACTCGGAAAATTTGCAACAGGAAAAACTGATGAAGAAATCCGTCTGATAAAGGAATGGCTGGAGCAAATTGCCGATTTAATGCTAGAAATGAAGAAAAAACAACTGTCATGAAAAAGAATGCAATCCTATACACCAGAGTTTCGACTGATGAACAGAATAATGGGTATAGCCCTGCTGACCAGAAAGATAAACTGATTCGCTATTGCGAGAATCAGGATATAAATGTACTAGGGATTTATCATGACGATGAAAGCGGGAAATCATTCAACCGACCTGAATGGAAAAAAATCATGACTTACCTCAAATCAAACAAAGGAAAAGTCGACTATATCTATTTTCTAAAATGGGATCGCTTCTCTCGAAATGCCCCTGAAGCCTATGCCGAACTTTCTAAACTGAATAAGTTAGGTGTTGAAGCAAGGGCAATGGAACAACCTTTGAATCTAGAAATCCCTGAACAAAAAGTGCTTTTAGCAATTTACCTCACCACTCCTGAAGTTGATAATGATAGAAGAGCACTCAACATATTTCATGGTATACGCCGCGCAAGAAAAGAAGGTCGATGGATGGGATCACGACCCTTGGGATATAGAAACGCAAGAGATCAGTTCAATAAACCTGTAATTGTTCCCGAAGGTGGGCTTCAGGAGGAGTTGGTGAAAAAAGCATTCCAGGATTTCTCAACAGGTTTGTATAGCACCGAAGAACTCAGAAAAAAGTACAATAACTTAGGAATGAAGACCAGTAAAAATGGTTTTTGGAATTTGCTTCGCAACAAAGCATACATCGGAAAAATACTAGTTCCTGCCTACAAAAATGAACCTGACCTTTGGGTTAATGGAATTCATGAAGGACTCATTAATGAAACTGTTTTTTACGCTTGTCAAGATGTGATCGAAGGGAGGAAAAGAAAAGTTCCACCTCAATTCAAAACGATTAGAGCTGAGTTTCCACTTCGAGGTTTTTTAGAGTGTCCACAATGCGGGAAAAGCCTCACTGCATCAACATCCAAAGGAAGAAACGGTTATTACAGTTATTATCACTGTATGCACGGTTGTCCTGAAAGACACAAAGCTGAGGATATCAATAAAGCATTTGAAAAGTTGCTAAAATCTTTTCAATTCGAGGAAGGTCCGATGATGTTGCTTGCTGAAATTTTAAAGAAAAAATATTCGGAACAGAACCGATCCAATAGAGCCGAAATAGATGCCATTAAAAGAGAATTTGACCGACTCGACCAAAGATCTAAAAATGCGAGGGCTCTTATGCTCGATGGTGATATTACAGCGGAGGACTACAAAATAATGAAGAAAGAAATAGATGAAACCCTTCAGCGATTGAATGTGGAGCATCACAAAGCACAAAGCGAAATTGTCGACCTA
>Ga0208592_1000278_pt1 | contig 15537 bp, 17 predicted proteins | sample LakMenE18May10ns_FD_150712 | JGI IMG/M metagenome (GOLD analysis project Ga0208592, IMG submission 150712) | Freshwater microbial communities from Lake Mendota, WI - 18MAY2010 deep hole epilimnion ns (SPAdes) | ecosystem: Environmental > Aquatic > Freshwater > Lentic | place: Lake Mendota...
AGCGATCTCCTGGAAACGGAGTGCTGTGGTGCGATGGAAGAAGAAGCACTGAGCTTCCACCTGGAGCCAGAGTCGAAGTAAGAAAATCAGCCAAGCCGGTGAAGCTAGCACGATTGAGACAGGGTCCATTTACCAACCGCTTGGTTAAAAAGTTCTCTCTTCCAGTTGAAGGCTGGCGCGGACCGGATTCAAAAAAGGACTAACGCGTGATTGAAGAGATTCTGATTCGCGACCTTGGTGTCATTAGCGAAGCCAAACTAGAGTTCGGTCCAGGTCTCACTGTTCTCACTGGAGAAACCGGTGCTGGAAAAACCATGGTGCTCAATGCCCTTGGTTTGTTGCTTGGAGAACGAAGCGACTCCTCTGCAATTCGGAAGGGTCAAGATCAGGCATTTGTTGAAGGGCGTTGGCTCCTTGCAGAGTCGGCTGTTAGCAGAATTCGTGAGCTTGGTATCGAACTAGATGATTCAGAGTTGCTGGTCAATCGCTCGGTCTCAGCCGAAGGTCGATCGAGAGCTAACCTTTCCGGCAAGTCTGTTCCGGTTGGAATTCTTTCAGAAATCGGAGAGCAACTTGTCGTCGTTCACGGCCAATCCGATCAAATCCGACTCCGCTCTGCGGTTGCGCAACGAGAAGCCTTGGACCAGTTCGCCGGAGACGCGCTTGCCAAGGTAATGACCGAATACACGTCTGTCTATGCAAACTGGAAGCAAGCCGCAACTGAACTTTCTGAGCTAACTACCCAGTCAGAAAACAGATCACGCGAGGCCGACCAGATTAGATCTGCAGTTGAAGAGCTTTCCGCCTTGGATCCAAAGCCGGGAGAAGATCTTGAGCTTTCGGAGAAGGCATCAAAACTCACCCACCTTGAGGAATTGCGAATTGCTGCAACGGCGGCTCACAACAATTTAAGCAGCGAGGGATTCGATGATTCTTCTGACGCTCTAACGATGATTGGCAAGGCCAGGAGAGCGCTCGAGGCCGTGAGTGAGCATGACCCAGAGCTTGCAGCACTTGCTGAGCAACTCAAGGAGATTGGCTATTCGCTCAATGAAACTAGTGCAAGCATTTCTGGCTATCTGGCATCACTTGATACCGACGGCGCTTCCGAGCTAGAGCGTATTCAGCAAAGAAGAGCCGAAATCACAACCGCGATGCGAAAGTATGGCCCAACTCTTGAAGAGGTAATTGCGTTTTTGGAAAACTCGGGAACAAGACTTTTGGAGCTCGACTCATCGGATACCAAGATTCAAGAGCTAACGACTCTCGAGCAAAGCCTCGGGAAACAAGCAACTGAGCTAGCCAAGAACATTACCGCGCTTAGAACTAAGGCAGCCTCGGCTTTAGCCAAGGCGGTTACCACAGAGCTAGGGGCTTTGGCCATGACGGGCGCCTCGCTTGAGGTTTCGGTTTCGACTGGGCCGGAACTTGGTGCCCATGGTGCCGACCAGATTTCCATACTTCTTAGCGCCTATCCTGGCGCGGAGCCAAGAGCCCTTGGGAAAGGTGCCTCCGGGGGAGAGCTTTCTAGAATCATGTTGGCAATTGAGGTGGTTCTGGCCAAGAGCGAGTTGGCTCCTACCTTTATATTCGACGAAGTTGATGCTGGAGTGGGTGGTGCAGCCGCTACCGAGGTGGGCAAGCGGCTAGCTACCTTGGCCCAGAACGCACAGGTAATTGTTGTTACCCACTTGCCTCAGGTGGCAGCTTTTGCCACCAGGCACCTCAGGGTTCTAAAAAACGTTAGTGATCAATACACCGCAACAGACGTGGTTCGTCTCGAGGGGGAGGCTGTGGTTGAAGAACTCGCACGAATGCTGTCTGGACTTAGTGAATCTGAAAGTGGAAAGACTCACGCCAAGGAGCTTCTCGAACTGGCCAAATCTTCCATCTAGAGATTTTTTGCGTGTCGAATTGCCGGGCTTGAGACTAGCGGGCAAAAACGAGTAAACTAAAATTCCATGGTGGAAACTGTGGATCCGGGGCGTACAAGACACATATTCGTCTCCGGCGGAGTTGCCTCCTCTCTTGGAAAAGGCCTCACAGCAGCCAGTTTAGGAAATCTCCTTAGAGCGCGCGGTCTTCGAGTCGTGATGCAAAAGCTCGACCCTTATCTAAACGTCGATCCAGGAACCATGAATCCGTTTCAACACGGTGAGGTTTTTGTAACCGAAGACGGTACCGAAACAGATCTAGATATCGGGCATTACGAGAGATTTCTAGACATTAATTTGTCTAAAGCCGCAAACGTCACTACCGGTCAGATCTACTCAACCGTTATTGCTAAAGAGCGCAGGGGAGAGTATTTAGGCGACACCGTCCAAGTTATCCCTCACATCACAGACGAAATCAAACGTCGCATGCGGCTGCAGGCAAACGAAGAGCCCATTCCAGATGTAATCATTACTGAAATTGGTGGCACCGTAGGTGACATTGAATCACAACCGTTTTTGGAAGCCGCAAGACAAATCAGGCACGATGTTGGCCGAGACAACGTGTTTTTTGTTCATGTCTCGCTGGTGCCATACCTTGGGCCATCAGGAGAGCTAAAGACCAAGCCAACTCAGCACTCGGTTGCGATGCTTCGATCCATCGGTATCCAGCCAGATGCCATAGTTTGCCGCTCGGACCGGACTTTGCCCGAGTCCATCAAGAAAAAAATCGCCCTGATGTGTGACGTGGATATCAGAGCTGTTGTTAATGCCGCTGATGCTCCAAGCATTTACGCTATCCCGACCGTATTGGACGAAGAGGGCCTAGATAGCTACATCATCAATTCCCTTGGCCTAAAAGCTGGAGAAATTGACTGGACTCGCTGGAGCTCTGTTCTTAGTGCTGTCAATGAACCAAAGCATGAGGTAACCATTGCCCTGGTTGGCAAATACATTGAGCTGCCAGATGCGTATCTTTCGGTCACAGAAGCACTTAGGGCAGGTGGCTTCGCCCATCAAACCAAGGTCAACATACGTTGGGTTGCATCGGATCTTTGTGAGACTGAAGAAGGAGCTGCAGCTGCGCTTTCAGATGTTGATGGAATCTGTGTTCCCGGCGGATTTGGGGTTCGCGGCATTGAAGGAAAGCTGGGAGCTCTAAAGTTTGCTCGCGAAAACAAGATTCCAACGCTTGGACTCTGCCTCGGACTACAGTGCATGGTCATTGAGTTTGCAAGAAACGTTCTTGGCTTAGCCGGAGCGTCTTCAACAGAGTTTGATCCAAAGGCCAAGCACCCAGTTATTGCCACAATGGCCGAGCAAATTGACATTCTTGCCGCCGGTGAAATGGGTGGCACCATGCGTCTAGGTTCATTTGAAGCAAAGCTCACCGAAGGTTCAATTGTTGCTGAGGTATACGGAAGCAAGACGGCAACTGAACGCCACCGTCATCGTTACGAAGTCAATAACTCTTACAGAGACCAGCTAATAGCTGGCGGAATGGTTATTTCTGGAACATCCCCTGATGGTTCCTTGGTTGAGTTTGTTGAGCTTTCCAGAAAAGATCATCCATATTTTGTTGCAACTCAAGCGCATCCTGAATTCAAGTCGAGACCAAACAGAGCGCACCCACTATTTATTGGTTTAGTTAAGGCAAGTCTTGAGCGCCAAGAGTCCAACCGACTCTTTGAGGTTAAGGATGCCTAACGACCAGCCAGTCGAGATTCCTTCACTGACAAAGACTGTGATACACAAAGGCATGGTCTGGGATTTGGTTTCAGAGACTTTTGAGTTCAACGGACAGCTGCTCACTAGAGAGTATGTCGAGCACACGGGAGCAGTAGCCGTGTTGGCGTTCAATGAAAGAGAAGAACTGCTTTTAATGAAGCAGTACCGACGCCCTGTTGGAAAGTTTCTGATGGAGCTACCTGCTGGGCTCTTAGATGTTCCTGGAGAGTCAAAACTGGATTGCGCAAAGCGTGAACTTGCTGAGGAAGCAGGTTTGGAGGCAGCAAGCTGGTCGGAACTTCTTAGCTTTCACACCACCCCCGGCGGAAACACTGAGGCAATTAGTATTTTTGCAGCCAAGGAGCTGTCTGAATCAAAAATGGATTTTCAAGCTACCGGCGAAGAGGCCGACATGCCAAAGTCATGGGTGCCAATTGACGAGGCAGTGAAGCTTGTGCTCTCGGGCAAAATCATGAGCCCGAGTGCTGTTGTTGGAATCATGGCGTACCAGCTAAGTAAAGAAGCCAAAACAACAAGCAAATGAAGACCCTCGCCCAGCTCGTTGATGATTACCTTCGACACCTGAGCATTGAGCGCGGACTGTCAAAAAACACAATTGCGGCTTACAGGCGGGACCTAAATTCCTACCTTGGTTACCTGGAAAAGCAAGGTATCCATGATGCTTCCTCCATCACCGAAAGCGCAATCACGGGATACCTAACTGCCATTTCAGAATCAGGAATCCTTTCGGCCAACTCGGTAGCAAGAATGCTGGCTGGGGTTAGGGGATTGCATAGGTTCTGGCTGTTTGAATCCATCACAACTGGCGACCCAAGTTCGATGGTGAAGCCTCCAAAGCTACCAAAGCGCTTACCTAAGGCAATAACAATTTCGGAAATAGAAAAGCTAATTGAAGCCTCGGGTCCGGATCCAAAAAAGCTCGAGGATGGCGAACCTGATCTAGCAAGGGTGCGAGATAGAGCCATCCTCGAGCTGCTTTACGCGACGGGAGCAAGAATTAGCGAGCTAACAGCACTGAATCTTGATGACCTAGTGGACCCAACAATGGTGCGGCTTTTTGGAAAAGGGTCCAAAGAGCGCATCGTTCCAGTTGGAAGCTACGCTCAAAGCTCGCTGGAGGTTTACCTGGTTCGAGCTAGGCCAGTCCTGGTAAAAAAAGGCAAAGGGACGCCGGCAGTTTTCCTGAACCAACGCGGTGGCAGGCTTTCCAGGCAATCCGCCTGGCAGATTATCAGTGACGCCGCTGACGCAGCGAAGATTCAATCTGAGGTTTCCCCGCATACCCTTAGGCACTCGTTTGCGACGCATCTTTTAGAAGGGGGAGCGGATGTTCGAGTGGTGCAGGAACTTCTGGGTCACTCTTCGGTTGCCACCACTCAGATTTATACTCTTGTTACGGTCGATGCCCTGCGTGAGGTTTACGCAACCAGCCATCCAAGGGCCAGGAAATAGGGGTAGCTTCGGGCGGGTAGGCTATTAGCTCGGGAGGATTCATGGCACAGCGACCAGCTAAAAGGCCGGTTTTTGACATCCCTGCTCCGTTGAAAAGTCACGGTCCCGCAAGAATCATTGCGATGTGTAATCAAAAAGGCGGAGTGGGCAAAACCACCACCGCGATCAATTTAGCTTCCGCTTTGGCAGGTTATGGCCGCAAAGTTTTGGTTGTTGATTTCGATCCCCAGGGTGCGCTTTCGGCGGGTTTAGGTGTTGTGGCGCACGATATCAAAACCATTTACGACCTTATGGTCGAAAAAGACCTCAAGGTTCAAGATGTTATCTTGCCAACTGGCGTAAAGAACCTAGACGTAATCCCAGCAAACATTGACCTTTCAGCCGCTGAGGTTCAGTTAGTCAACGAAGTTGCTAGAGAGCAGATTCTTGCTCGGGTACTTCGTCCAGTAACAGATAACTATGACGTAATCATTATTGACTGCCAGCCCTCACTTGGACTGTTGACCGTAAATGCCCTCACAGCAGCCCACGGGGTTCTGATTCCACTTAACTGTGAATTCTTCGCGCTTCGTGGTGTGGCGTTACTTATCGAAACCATCGAAAAGGTTCGTGATCGGTTGAATCCAGCCATCAAGCTAGATGGCATTTTGGCAACCATGTATGACCCAAGGACCCTGCACGCCAGGGAGGTAGTCGAAAGGCTATACGAAGCCTTTGGCGACCAGGTCTTTGACACAATTGTTCACCGCACCGTGAAGTTCCCAGATGCCACCATTGCCGCAGTTCCGATTACCGAGTTTGCTCCAGCTTCGGATGCCGCAGAGTATTACCGCACGGTTGCAAGAGAGTTAGTGTCTCGTGGCAACGCCCCATAACCTCGAGGTCTTAGAGCCCGAAAAGGATAAGGGCTTTGCGCTAACGCTAAGCAACTTTGAAGGACCTTTTGACCTTCTGCTGTCGCTAATTTCTAAGCACGAGCTTGACATCACCGAGATTTCCCTAAGTCGAGTAACCGATGAGTTCATACAGTATGTAAAGCAACTTGACGAGCATGAGGAAATGGAGCAAGCCAGCGAGTTTTTGGTTATTGCCGCAACCTTGCTTGATCTAAAGATTGTGTCCTTGCTTCCAAGAGGAGAACTTGTTGATGCTGAAGATGTTGCACTACTTGAAGCGCGAGACTTGCTGTTTGCAAGGTTGTTGCAATACAAGGCCTTCAAAGAAGTATCTGGCTGGTTTGCAACCAGAATTGAGATGGAAGCAACAAGAGTTGCAAGAGATGTTCCGATAGAAACCAGGTTCCGCGAGAGCACCCCGGAACTTGTTTGGACCATGACCCTAGAAGAGTTTCATATTCTGTCCCAAGAGGTATTCACCCCAAGAGAAATTCCAGGAATTGGTCTTACTCACCTTCACGCCCCGGCAGTTAGCATCAGAGAGCAAGCCGCCGAAGTAATCTTGCGACTTAGAAGAGCCGGCAGTCTGACTTTTTTTGACCTGATTAGAGACGAACCAGACATGGCAAAAGTTGTAGCGAGATTCCTCGCGGTACTTGAGCTTTACAGGCTTTCTGCAATCGCTATGCAGCAAGACGGTCCCTTGGCCGATCTACAAATTACTTGGCAGGCCGACAACTTTGACGATGAACAACTAGCAACCCTGGGAGCAGATTATGACGCTTGATGAGAATCAAGGAGCCGAAAACGCATTGCAAGAAGACAGTATTGAAGGAGCCCTAGAGGCAATCTTGATGGTTACCGATGCACCTATCTCTCTGGTCGCACTTGCTACCGCTCTAGAGATTCCGGTGAATCAGGTGCGTGATGCGGTGAACAAACTGCGCGATGACTACGACGGCAAAGATGGCATATCGGCTAGAGGTTTCGAACTAAGAGAGGTCGCGGGCGGCTGGAGAATTTACGTTCGTCAGAACTACGACTGGGCCGTGAAAATGTTTATCGCTAACGAAAACCCAACCAAGCTTTCCCAGGCTGCGCTGGAAACCCTTTCGGTAATTGCGTATAAGCAGCCAATTGCCAGAGGGCAAATCGCCTCGATTCGTGGGGTGAACGTGGATTCAGTTGTTAGAACACTTACATCTAGAGGGTTAGTAACTGAGTTGTATACCGATTCCGAAACTGGTGCCATCCACTACGGAACCACATCTTTGCTGCTTGAGCAGTTGGGACTTAACTCCTTGGATCAATTGCCACCGATTAGCCCATACCTGCCTGATGTCAACAGCGATTTCAATGAGCGATAGGCAATCCACCGAGGGCATAAGACTTCAGAAGGTAATGGCCAATGCCGGGGTGGCATCGCGAAGAGTTTGCGAAGACCTAATTTCATCGGGGTCCGTGAAAGTCAATGGCAAAGTAGTAAAAGAACTTGGCACCAGGATTAATCCAGATGTCGACAAGGTGGTTGTAAGAGGCACCCCTATCCAGCTGGATGTAAGCAAGGTGTACCTAATGCTGAATAAACCCGCTGGAGTAGTTAGCACCATGCAAGATGAGCATGGCAGACCAGATCTTTCACAGTATGCGCTCGATTACGACCGGATCTTCAATGTTGGAAGGTTGGATGTGGACACGACGGGGCTTTTGCTAATGACTAACGATGGCGACCTGGCTCACAAGTTAATTCACCCTTCTTTCGAAGTGCCCAAAACCTACCAGGCCAAGGTGCACGGTCAGATTACTCAGCCAGTTTTGAATCAGCTGCTTGCCGGCATCGAATTAGAAGATGGTCCCATCAAGGCGGATAAGGCCAGGTTCCTGTCGGCCTCGGGAAATCACAGCTTGGTTGAGGTCGAGCTACACAGCGGAAAGAACCGAATTGTTCGCCGAATGTTCGAATCCCTTGGTTTTCCTGTGGTGGCTCTTGTTAGAAGGCAGTTTGGACCGCTACATTTAGGACATTTAAAGCTTGGCGCGGTAAGGCAACTGTCTAAAATAGAGCTCGGAGCAATTTTGAAAGCCGCAGACAAGAAAAGGACATAACCATGTCAGTTCGTGCCATCCGCGGCGCTATTCAATTAGATGTTGACGAGCGATCTCACCTAATCAAGTCCACAGCCGAGCTGTTGACCAAGATTCTGCACGATAACAACATCAACGAATCTCAATTGATCTCAATTCTTTTCACCGCGAGTCCAGATGTGACTTCAGAATTTCCTGCTCTTGCAGCAAGGGAGCTTGGCTTAGGGGACGTTCCACTGATGTGCTTTGTTGAAATGGATGTTGCAGGGGCCATGCCAAGAGTTATACGAGTTCTGGTAAACGCCGAAATGGATACCCCAAGAAGCCAGATTCAGCATGTTTATCTTCGCGGAGCAACGGCTCTGCGCTTGGATTTGGCCCAGTGACCGAATCTAGATTGACTGGGCCAATCAAGATTGTTGGCACCGGCCTCATTGGAACATCCATTGGCTTAGCCCTAAGGTCAAAGGGCCTCGAGATCTTGCTCGAAGACGCATCACCGGCGGTTTTGAGCTTGGCAGTTGATTTCGGGGCAGGTAGCAAGTTCCAATCGGGTATCGAGCCACAACTGGTCGTTGTGTGCACACCACCTGACGTTACCGCCCAAGTAATTGCGTCAGAACTTCGAGCTCACCCAAGGGCAACAGTCACCGACGTTGCAAGCGTCAAAGGTACGGTGCTTACTGCTTTAAAGAAGGAAGGGATTCAGCTTTCGAATTACGTGGGATCGCACCCTATGGCGGGCCGGGAACAAACCGGAGCGCTAGCTGGCAGGGGCGATCTATTCACTGGTAGACCTTGGGTCATCACTCCAGGCGAAGAATCATCAAAGCAGTCAGCTGCGCTAGTTGAGGACTTAGCAAACAATCTTGGTGCATCGCTAGTTTCGATGAATCCTTTTGAGCACGACAGGGCAGTGGCATTGGTTTCCCACGCCCCGCAAATTCTGTCCTCATTGCTAGCAGCCAGGCTTGCTAGCGCAGATAGCTCTGATGTTTCACTGGCCGGTCAGGGACTAAGAGACACTACGCGAATTGCAGCATCAGATCCCAAGCTTTGGATGCAAATTCTTTCTGCCAACAGCGCGGAAGTTTCTGATGTTCTAAAAAATGTGAGAGATGATTTAGATGAAATCCTTGAAGCACTGCAAGACACAACCAAGCCAGGTTCTCTTACAAGCATCGGAAAGCTTTTAGAGTCAGGGAATTTAGGTGTTGCCAAGATCCCAGGCAAGCACGGCTCGAGTGCAACCAAGTACGCGAAAGTCACAGTAATGATCGACGATAAGCCAGGTGAGCTGGCAAGGTTACTAACCGAAATTGGTGAAATAGGCATCAACCTTGAAGACTTAACTTTGGAACACGCTACCGGCGCTCAAGTTGGACTCCCTGAACTGTTTGTACTTCCTAAATCTGAGGCGGAACTCGTGAAATCTCTATCACAGCGCGGCTGGAAGATAGTGGGATGAGTGATCTAATTGTTGCCGTCGATGGGCCGGCGGGCTCTGGGAAATCTAGCGTCTCCAAACAAGCTGCTAGGCAGCTCGGATTTGGATACTTAGACACCGGGGCAGGCTACCGAGCACTAACCAAGACCGCTCTCGACGCGGGAGTCGAATTAGAAAGCGTTGGTGAGCAAGACCTCTCTGTTTTGTTCAAATATTCAATATCCACTGATCCTGACAACTATTGGGTGAAGGTCGGCTCTCGTGAGCTAACCGAAGCTATTCGCACCCAAGAAGTTGAGCTAAACGTTAGCAAAGTAGCCGCCCAACCCAAGGTGCGATCTTTTATGAGAGAAATCACTAGATCTTTGGCGGCAAATTGCCCAAATAAGGGAATCATCGTTGAAGGTCGGGATATCACCACGGTTGTGATGCCTGATGCCAAGGTAAGGGTGCTACTAACAGCGAGCGAAGAAGTTAGACTCAGTAGAAGATCACTTGATCTGCCAGGCAGCGTCTCCCTAGAGGCCCAACTTAGCGATCGAGACAAGAAGGATTCAAAGGTAGTTGATTTTCTAAATCCAGCACCTGGGGTGACCCTTCTAGATACCACCGAACTCGACTTCGAGCAATCGGTCAATGCCTTGGTTGATCTGATCAACCAATAACTGGCTAAGGAATACTGTCATGGAAGAAGATCAGCTCGATGAGCAAGCTCGCGCGGATGTGCTGCGCGGGTCTCTGAGCGACTATGAGCTAGACGAAGAAGACTTAGCACTACTCGAAATTCAACTAGCCGAAGAGGGATTCGAAGGCTATCTTCCAGCACTTCCGGTACTGGCAATTGTTGGCCGCCCAAATGTTGGTAAATCGGCTCTAGTGAACCGAATTCTTGGTCGCCGTGAGGCAGTAGTTGAAGACATTCCAGGGGTGACTCGGGACCGGGTTTCATACAAAGCCGACTGGAACGGAAGAAAATTCACACTGGTTGATACCGGTGGTTGGGAGCCAAACCCTAAAGGAATTGACGCAGCTGTTGCCGCGCAAGCAGAGGTAGCAGTGGAGCTTTCGGATGCAGTGTTATTTGTCGTAGACGCGATGGTTGGCCCAACCGCTACCGACGAAAGGGTAGTGAAGATGCTTAGAGCATCGGGAAAGCCAGTTATCTTGGTTGCCAACAAGATTGACGACGCTAGACAAGAGCCTGAAGCAGCAGCTCTTTGGTCTTTGGGTCTTGGTGAACCACATCCAGTTTCCGCCGTGCACGGCCGAGGAGTAGCAGACTTGTTGGATGCCGCAATGGCAACGCTTCCTGAGATTTCTTCGGTTGCGGAGCAAGAATTCGGTGGACCAAGAAGAGTCGCCCTTATCGGAAGACCAAATGTTGGCAAATCATCTTTGTTGAACAAAGCAGTTGGCAAAGTCAGAGCCGTTGTTAGCGAGATAGCCGGAACCACCCGGGACCCAATTGACGAGCAAGTTGAGCTAGGTGGCAAGACTTGGAGATTTGTCGATACCGCAGGTATCCGAAGAAGAATCAAGCTAGCTCAAGGCGCTGACTTCTATGCCTCCCTCCGCACAGCAGCAGCCCTGGAACGAGCAGAAGTGGCAGTGGTGCTATTCGATGTCACTGAGCCGCTTAGCGATGGGGACATTCGAATTGTTGATCTGGCTCTAGAGTCAGGTCGCGCTTTGGTACTTGCCTTTAACAAGTGGGATCAAATGGATGATGAGCGAAGAAAATATCTCGAGCGGGAAATCGAACAGAATCTTTCTCATGTTTCCTGGGCCCCACGGGTCAACATCTCCGCGCTTACTGGTCGCCACCTTGAAAAGCTCGTTCCCTCATTGGAGGTTGCCCTGCACAGCTGGGACCTTCGAATTCCAACTGGCAAGCTCAACACCTTTATCCAAGAGCTAGCAATGGAGTTCCCGCACCCGGTAAGGGGAGGAAAGCAACCAAGAATCTTGTTTGCCACCCAGGCTTCAACTAGGCCACCCAAGTTCATCCTGTTTACAACAGGCTTTTTGGACCCTCAATATCGACGATTTATCCAAAGAAGACTTCGCGAGAGCTTTGGCTTTGAGGGAACCCCGATTGAGATATCCATGAGGGTTCGAGAAAAGCGCAAGCGTTAGGCAACTGAATTCCCATGACTATAGAAAGTGTTATTTCTACTTCCCTCTGGATGATTGTTCCTCTTGGGCTCCTAGGAAGCGTGCTTCATTTTCTATTTGACTGGACCAGGCACAATAGGTTTGTGGCGTTGTTTAGCGCCGTCAACGAGAGCTACTGGGAACACATCAAGATTGCTATCTGGCCGGTGTTTTTGCTCCAGGTAGTTCTATTCGCATCCGGTGGCTATCAATACGCTTCGTTTGTTCCAGCAGCCACAATTGCCCTGTACTCCATACCGGTGAGCATGGTGGGACTGGTATTTGTCTATAAATCAATCACCAAAAGAAATATTCTTTGGCTAGACATCAGCATCTTTTTTGTGTGTATAGCAATCGCGCAGTCGATATTTGTGTTGATACTCGACCAACTTGATCCAAGCCAAGCAACGGTGGTGATGGCCACATTGTTCGTGATTGGGTTGATTGCTGCTTTCTTGCTCTTTACTGTAAGACCGCCAAAGGAGCCCGATGTTTTTCTGGACCCAATCAAGAAAGATTACGGCCTTCGCGCTCACCCGGATTTGGTGACCAAGCCTGCCGATCAAGGCTGACTTATACTTGGGTCGTTACCGTTTAAGAATTGGTAGCAGCGGGCTATAGCGCAGCTTGGTAGCGCACTTGACTGGGGGTCAAGGGGTCGTGGGTTCAAATCCCGCTAGCCCGACCGGAAAATCTTGTCCAATAGCACCGCTTCTGAATCCAATACAATCAAGCTATGCCTCGAGCTCGAGTACCACGCTTCCTCAATGGTGAGGTAGTGAACATTCCAAATCTGCTCAGCTTTCTGCGGATTGCGCTTGTTCCTGTATTTCTATGGTTACTTCTGGACGAGTTATACCTATATGCGATTTTGGTATTGATGGTCGCCGGCCTTACTGATTTTCTAGATGGCTATCTTGCTCGCAAGCTAGATCAGATGACCAAGCTTGGCAAGATTCTCGATCCAGTTGCTGACCGGCTATACATTTTTGCTACCCTCTTGGCGCTATCAATCACGGGGAACATTCCTTGGTGGCTTGCGGCACTTGTCATTTCAAGAGATGTACTCATGCTTCTTTCGCTACCAATTCTGGCAACAGCTGGCTATCGCACGCTGCCGCCGCACTACCTAGGCAAGGCCAGCACCTTTGCCCTTTTGTACTCATTTCCTTTATTACTGATGGGAAAAATCTTTGTCGAAGCCGAGTTCATAATCATGCCTATCGCCTGGGCATTTGCTTTATGGGGGGTAGGACTTTATTGGTGGTCTGGTTTTGCATACCTCTGGCAGCTGATTTTGCTGCTGCGTGAGGCGGGTCAGAAAACCACTAATGTAAAGGTAAGTAAGCGGGGAGGGTGACATGGATAAAGACAAGCGGGATGAGGTCGAAAAGACCCTCAGGTTCAACTCCGAATTCCTCCAAGAGGACGTACCTACCCTAAACCCAGAGGACCAGAAGGCAGTTGACGATCTTCCAGAGGGAAGTGCCATGCTGGTAGTTCGACAAGGACCCAATTCGGGAGCTAGATTCCTGCTGGATTCTGAATTGACCACAGTGGGCAGAGATCCAAAGTCGGACATTTTTCTTGATGATGTGACGGTCTCGAGACGGCACGCAGAGTTCCGTCGAATCGGCCGTTCCTTCCAAGTTCAGGACTTGGCATCAATGAATGGAATCTATTACGATGGTGTTCGAATCGAGAGCGCCCTTCTAGAAGAGGGCGCTGAGGTTCAAATTGGAAAATTTAGACTCACGTTTTATCCATCGAAAGTATCAGGAAACAACTAATGACCTCAGCGCAGAGCAACGTTAGAGCAATCTCCTCAAGTGGCAGACTGCTCACGATTGGTCAAGTGCTTGCAATATTAAATCGTGAATTTCCAGACCTGTCTCCTTCGAAACTTAGGTTCCTAGAAGAGCAGGGTCTTATCGAACCGCAGCGAACTCCAGCCGGATATAGAAAGTTTTCGGAACAGGATGTTCAGCGAACACGAGTGATACTCGAGCTTCAAAGAGACCAATATCTTCCCCTAAGAGTGATTAGAGATTATTTATCTCAACTTGATTCAGGTAAGACACCAAATCTTCCACAAGTTCAAGCTTCGGTTGCCAAGCTGCAACCAAAAAACCCAATTAAGTTAACTAAGGTCGCCTTGATGAGCGAAACCGGTATCAGCGCGGGTTTGCTGCAAGAAGCTCAAACCTTGATGCTAATTGGCAAGGACTCTTTTGAATCGGCTGATTTGGAGATTGCTAGGGCCATCGTTCACTTGCAGCGCTTCGGTATAGCTCCGCGGCACCTTCGTGGATTGAAAGCATCAGCTGATCGTGAGATTGGGATCATTGAGGGTGTAGTGGCGCCAGTTTTATCTAAGAATGAGCCCGCCAGCAAGTCCAGGGCCACTCATTACGCTCAGGAAATTGAGAACCAATTTGCCACAATCCGAGCCGAACTGATTCGTTCAGTCATTTCCAAAATAGACCAGTAAAACTAGCCCTAGACACCCACTAGACACGCCGTTAGCATCGATTAACGGGCGATGTTGACTCTCAACGGGAGAATTAAGGTAGTCCGTAATCCCCAGGAAGGAGCTAGCAATGTCTGAAAATAATGGCTTTGATAACGACATGCTATTTACCGATGGGTTAATCTCTCAAGATCCAAAAGTTGGCTACCGAGGCACCGCCGCGGCTACAGCAAGTGGAATTAGCTACCGCCAATTGGATTACTGGGACAGAACTGCGCTGGTTCAACCGACGGTTCGATCGGCAACCGGTTCTGGGTCTCAAAGACTTTACGCTTTCCGCGACATTTTGGTACTGAAGCTAGTGAAGCGACTACTTGACACCGGAGTTTCGCTTCAGCAAATACGAATAGCTGTCGATCAGTTACGCGCTGAAGGAATGAATGACCTAGCTCGAATCACCCTAATGAGTGATGGGGCAAGAGTTTACCTCTGCACCTCTCAGGACGAGGTCATTGACTTACTTGGCAGAGGTCAGGGAGTGTTTGGCATTGCTGTTGGTCGTGTGCTTCGTGAAGTTCAAGCGTCGCTGGTGAACATTGCAACCTTGCACCTTGATGACATGGATGAGTTGGCAGCACGCAGAGCCAACAAGAAAGCTGTCTAGGGCTCGTCCACTAAGTCCAAAACGGACTCTAAACTAACTCCGCGCCTGATCTTGCTAGTTTTAGCAGCTTTCAAACTACGCTTTGTTGAGCGCTTGCCATGTTCGGCAGGTCGTTGCTCGAAAAGTTTGTCCAGCACGACTTCGAAAGACTGGGCAGTCTTGATTGCAATTTCACCTGGCCAACTGTGAATCGGTCTTGCCGCACCTTGAGCTTGCTGAACAGCAGAGTGCTCCTCAATCGCCTCGGGCAAAAGTCCCGAACCAAAAAGTTGCTGTAGTTCGGCTAGGCGAAACTGGTGCTCCTTGGAAGCAGGGATAAATCTATTGACGAGTACGCCAAGGGACTGTAATCGGCCGGCGGTTTGTTTGCTGATTTCAGCAACTGCCCTGATCGCTCGATCTGCTGCTAGAACAGAAAAAATGGAGGGCTCTGCAATAATCAGCACTTTATCGCTGGCAGTCCAAGCCAGCTGGGTAAGGCCGTTGAGCGAAGGCGGGGTGTCAATAATCACCAGGTCGTAATCGGTTTCTACTCGGCTCAGGGCCTCCTCGAGTCGCCACAGATCTCTCTTGGTTGGAGTCGGGCTATCAAACTCCACTACCTTGGGGCTACCTGGGAGTAGATCCATCACGCCACCGGAAAGAGTTTCCCAAGCGCTTGCAATAATGGCTCGTTTTACCGTTGCGAG
>Ga0208592_1000279_pt1 | contig 15517 bp, 18 predicted proteins | sample LakMenE18May10ns_FD_150712 | JGI IMG/M metagenome (GOLD analysis project Ga0208592, IMG submission 150712) | Freshwater microbial communities from Lake Mendota, WI - 18MAY2010 deep hole epilimnion ns (SPAdes) | ecosystem: Environmental > Aquatic > Freshwater > Lentic | place: Lake Mendota...
TGCGCTCGGCCTTTGCGACAGGATCTTTCTTTGTTGGAAAAACCCACTTTAAAATCAGAACAAAAACACCCATAACAAAAAAGCCACTAATGGCCTGAATAAAGAGGCCGTTGTTGATTCCACCGAGCATGGACAAAATCTAATCTAGGGGCAGAGGTATTTCTCGCTGAAATCAAGGTGCAGCTCTGGACGAGAATCGAACTCGCACCTAGCGGTTGGTAAAACCTCTTGCGCTGCCATTACGCCACCAGAGCTGCATTGGAATAATGTGTGTTTGCGCTGAGGGAGTTTGAGATTAGAGAAAAGGTTGTGGATAAGAAAGAAGACCCCGGTGAAGGGGTCTTCTTTGTCCAGAGCTCCAAGATTTTGCAATTTCTATTCAAGAGTTACCAACTCCATTACAAAACCTGACTCAATTAAAGCAGGAATCTCGGTTACTCAGAGTGATTCTGCCCAACCCACAACTCTTCACCTAACCCTCACCTGCAATTCACCTGCAACTACCAACCCAGTTACTTTCCTAAGCCACTATCCATCCATGGATCTGTCACATTCATTGTTTCTTCTTAACTCAAGCCTTGATCGCCATCTCAACAACGACCACCATGGTCAACTAGAACTAGATGAACGTGCTGCCTTCTCTCGCTCTCGCAGAGCTATAGAGCGCTTTGATGAACAACTCCACCGTGAGCGCGCCAGCGATGTAACTGCTAAATCAGCTTAAATCCCCCTTAAGACACACAAGCCCTTCTAGGTAACTAGAGGGGCTTTGTGTTGGCCAGAAGTTCACCTGACATTAAGCCCCCGAGCCCTGTGGCACAAAGGTGTTTCGGGCAGAGTTAAATCACTTCCCCCACCACTATCGATAGAAGGGAAGTTGCACATGTCTGAACTATTAGATTTTCCAACTTGTTATGTCTGTCGTTCCATTGAGTTGGAAATCATTATGAATGAGGATTTCGGTCCTATGACTGCCTGCACAGAGTGCGGCTACTCATGGATCGCTAAATATGAAGAGCTAGATGCACCACTACTTATTACAAAGGCATCATGAGCGAAAAGCTTAAATCTGCCTCAGTATTTATCATCGCCATCATTATTTTATTAGTTTTTGTAGCTCTCGCCCCACGCTAATTGAGGATGCGCTGTTGGAGTAAAGGATTTAACTCCAACAACGCTTCATCCCTCGAATGAAACACCCATGAAGAAAGTGCAACCGAAGATTTCTATACCAAGGTTACGGGCAGTAATTCTTAAGGCAAATATCACTCAAAATTAAAGTGAACTTTTAACTAGGACTCGAAGTCGCCTCCGCGCCCGGTTATCTTCTTCTTTGCCTTGCTGGGCTTTTCATAGACAACTAAGAAAATAGCCACAGCAACGGCAAATAAGCCAACGATTACTAATTTCTCCATGTGCTTAGACTAGAACAGCCCAGACCACGAGTGCGAACACTGCAATGCCAAGGCCAACGATGGCGATAGCAAAAAGTGAGACCAAACCACGTGATGTTGCAATCTTCTTAGATAGCTCTGAAGGATTTGTTACTCTCTTGAGATCAACGATGAGCGCTTCTGCTTCACGAATCGTTGCGTATTGAGTAATCATTGACAAGATTCCAGTCGTAGCTGCCACACCAATTGCTAGGTACTTAGCAGCATCTGATGCACCATCAAATTTGCCAAAAGCTGCCAAAACAAAGATGCCGATAAGCATCAAGTTTGGTGCCATCTGAGCCTTAATAATCTGTGAACGCTTGGTATTCCATAAATCTAATAAGTTCTTCTCATCCATTGGTTCTCTCCCTTACCCGGGCTGCCCAATCTGGCAACGGTAGAAAGCCTAAGGGCGTTAAGTGAATTTGGCATGGCCAATCAAAAAACACTCACCTACGATTAACCCCATGGGGCGCATAGCAAAGATTAAGAATGGTTTTGAACCTAAAACCTGCCAGCGCTGCCACCTCCCCTTTGAATGGCGCAAGAAGTGGGCTAAGAACTGGGATGAAGTGAAGTACTGCAGTGATAGATGCAGAGAGAACAAATGAAGCGCATCCTCTATATCCCCTTTGATCACCTGCACCGCAACTACGGCGCTCTCAAAGAGGCCGACCCAAAACAAGATGTCATTGCCTTTGTAGAAAGTGCGCGCATGACAACAGGGCGCCCCTGGCATAAAGAACGGCTCTTCTTTCTCATCTCATCTGCCCGCCACTTTGCACAATCCCTTGAAGATGATGGTTTCACTGTTGAATACATCAAAGCCCCAACAACTATTAATGGGTTAGATGAAATAAGTAAGAAGCACAAAAAGCTGCCGATCGTCTGCGCCGAGCCATCTTCTTTTAGAGCTTACGAAGATCTAAAAAACTACGGAGTCAGTTTTATAGACAATGATTTCTTTTTAACGCCAAGGCCCCTGTTTAATCAATGGGCATCAGAACAAAAAAGCTATCTCATGGAGAACTTCTATAGAAAGCAGCGCACGCGCCTCAACATCTTGATGGAGGGCAAAGATCCCGTTGGTGGATCGTGGAATTTTGATAAAGAAAATAGATTGCCACCTCCTAAAAAATATGAAGGACCTAAATACTTAGAACACAAGAGGGATGAGATAGATGCACAAGTTGCCAAAGAGTTAGGCCACAGCCCCACAACCACCTGGGCCACCACCCGCAAAGGCGCACTGGCGCAGTTAAAAAACTTTATTGATAATCACTTTGCAGAGTTTGGTCCCCTAGAAGATGCCATGACAGTTGATAACTGGGCGTTGCACCACTCACTTCTCTCCCCGTATTTAAACAATGGCCTGCTTCATGCAACAGAGGTCATCCACGCAGCAGTAAAAGCATTTAACACCGGCAAAGTACCGATTGAATCTGCCGAAGGCTTTATAAGACAGATCATTGGTTGGCGTGAATACGTCAACGGTATGTATTGGTTTTTAGGCCCTGACTATCGCAATAACAATCAACTCAAGGCCACCAGGCCACTACTGCCACTCTTTAGTGATCCAAGTAAAACTGCGATGAACTGCATGAAGCAAACAGTTACAGATATTAACGAGCGAGCATGGGTCCATCACATCCCGCGTTTAATGTTGCTCTCAAATCTAGCTCTCATTACTGGCACTAACCCGCAAGAATTTCTAAATTGGATGCGCGAAGTATTTATCGATGCATCTGAATGGGTCATGGTTCCAAACGTTATTGGCATGGGAGTCCACGCAGATGGCGGTCAGATGATGACAAAGCCCTATGCGGCAGGGGGCGCATACATCTCACGCATGTCTAACTACTGCAAAGGATGTGCCTATAACCCCAAGCTGCGCGTGGGAGATGATGCTTGTCCTTTCACCACTCTCTACTGGGACTTTCTAGATCGTCACAAAGAGGCCTTTGCTAAAAACCATCGTATGAGTCAACAAGTATTTGGTTTAAAACGCCTGAGTGATCTACCTGAGTTAAAAGAGAGAGCACAAGAAGTCTTAGAAGGATTGCAAAAAGGAACTATCTAACTACTTCTTAAGCGGACCTAGCTTATAAGAATCTAATCTCACCGCAGGCTTAGCTTGATTTTGATGCTGTGCTTTAAAGGAAGCAGTTGCATCTGTGCCACACAAAGAAACAATGGCACCAGCACCACCAGGGTGAGAGTTAATCCACTTCGTTAAGTCATAGACATAATCATCAACAACAGCCCAACAACTCTTTGCGCTGTTATTTGCCTTGACTTGTGCCAATGTGTAACCAGCGATTGTTGGGGTTGGTGTTGGAGTAGCTGTTCGCGTTGGCGTTGGTGTTGGTGTTGGAGTTGGCGTTGGAGTTGGCGTTGGTGTTGGTGTTGGTGTTGGTGTTGGTGTTGGCGTTGGAGTTGGCGTTGGAGTTGGCGTTGGGGTTGGCGCAGCACCACGTAGAACCTCACCGAAGATCTCTTTATCTCCCACAGCTAAAGTAATCGATGCTTTGCCGCGTGCTGTAACCAGAAAACTATATAGACCAGCTTTTGCAACTGAGCTATATCTGCCTAGATATAGGTAGGTAGTTTTAGAGTAAGGCTCAAAGAACTTAGTGCGCTCATTGAGCTTCATTGTTGTCTTAAAGCCGCCAGGACCAGTAACAACAAGTGTTGGAAGCTGAGTCATCTTTAGTGCGCTCTCTGGCTTTTTATCCAGGATCAGGTACTGAATATTTAATGCATCGCCCTCTTGTAGTTGAGCGCGAAATCCCTTTTTCTCTCCCGACTTAGTAAATGATGCTCTGATTGCAAAAGAGATGGTGCCATCTACTAGAAGTGGTCCTTTGGCAGCAGTTGTGTCTGTCTTTAATAAAACAACGGGTTGATGGGCAAAGGCGCTACTGGAGCCAAAAAGAGTAAAAGCGATGATTAAGGCAAGGAGCCGGCGCATAGGTAGAAGATACACGAGCCTTAAATCACTAGCCTCTTGAAAAGATCACCCAGGCAATTACGATTGCTTCATGAGCCTTGATGAAGTTCGCGCCTTTAAGGTTGCACGACCTTCAAACTATCCAGCCATACCAGCGCCCATTGCTCGCAAAAACTGGAGTAAGAAAGCGGATCTGCCTGGTCCTAACCCACTTCTTTCTGATTGGCTCACACTCACCTTCATTAAAGACACTCCATCTTTTCTCTCCTCCATGCAGAAAAAGTATGGAAACCACTGTTCATTTTTTCTCTCACGACAGTTATTTATAGGTGTCTTTTCAGCAGAAGCGGTCCATCAAGTCACAGTTGCCCAGCAACATAACTTTGTTAAAGGAGTGGGCTTTGCGCGCATGCGAAAAGTCTTAGGAGAAGGCTTGCTCACCAATGAAGAGCCTATTCATATGGCTCACCGCAGGTTGATGCAGCCACCTTTTCATCACGGCAATCTAGATTCCTATGTGGGCATCATGCATCGATTAGTTCTAGAACACATCTCAGGCTGGAAAGATAAAGAGTCAGTTGATCTAGCCCCAGAGATGATGGCCCTTACTCTTGAGATAGTAAGCCAATGCTTATTTGGCCTAGATTCCTCACAATACACAGCTCGGATTGCTCATTGCATGGAGATTGCCATTGATCGCATTGAGCGCACGATGCTCCCTGGCCTTGAAAGATTTGATAAATCAGCCATCTCATACTTTGCAGCATTTGAAGAAGCTGCAAATGAGTTGGCAGATATAGCCCAAGAGATCATCAACGCCCGCATTGCTAGCAACACTAATCACGGTGATGATCTCTTAGGCATACTGCTTCAGATGAGTGAACACATCTCCATGCAACACATCCGAGATGAAGTTCTGACCTTAATTTTAAGTGGACATGAAACAACAGCCAATGTTCTCACCTGGGCCTTTGCCTATATGAGCAATAACCCAGAGGCAGCGCGCAAGTTAGCAGCAGAGGCAGATGCCACCGATTGGATAACCAACAACAAAGTTCCTACTTTTGCCGAACTAGAACAGAGTGCAACATATGCCTCTTGCGTTTTAAGTGAAACCCTTCGCATGGCGCCACCTGTGTGGGTCTCACCTAGAATTGCATTAGTAGACACAGAAGTTGATGGTGTGAAAATCCCTGCTGGTGCACATGTATTAATTAGCCAATATGTCACTCAGCGTTTAGAGCAGTACTTCACCAATCCCCAGAAGTGGGATCCAGAGCGCTGGTTAGATCCAACATTTGAAGCATCTTTGCCCCGTGGGGCCTACTTCCCATTCCTTGCAGGATCTCGCAAATGCCTAGGTGAATCCTTTGCACTGGCTGAATCACGTTTGATTTTGTTATTAGTAGCAAGGCAGTTCTCTCTTTCAACAAAGATTCCAACGGCACAGCCCCGAACTACCTATAGGGCAAAGGGTGTTGTGCCAACAAAGATAAGTAAGCGATAGAAAAGGCAGATGAAAAACCTTTGGGCAGTGCTTGGCGTTGCCATCGTATTTGTCTACATCATTGGATCAGGTCTGTGGGTTAACACAGGTGATGGCTGGTATCGCAGCCTTAACGCCCCATCGTGGCAACCACCACCTGGCATCTTTGGCATTATCTGGCCCTATAACTTCATAGTCCTAGGTATTGCTGCAGTAACTATTGCGCAAAAGGCAAGTAACACAACAACGATGATTTACTTAACTTTCTTTGCACTCTCAGTAACATGCGCACTGACATGGGCATATCAGTTCTATCGCCCCCACAACTTATCTCTTGCATCCTTGGCACTTGTGGGAACTGTTCTCTTAACCATTCCTATGACAGTAATTGCCTTTAGGACTTCACCTGGTTTAGGAGTTGCACTACTTCCCTACCAAATCTGGGTAGGGATAGCGGCAAATCTGAGTTACACCTATAGCAAACTCAATTAACTATCCGTAGATAGTGTCTTCTTCTAAATCATCTTTTCTTTCAGGCTTTTTCTTTGATCTCCACGCCTTCCACGCCCCCGTTGACCACAACGCCCAGATAACAAGGAGTGGTTGAAAGAACAATCTAATAAAGCGTGCTCTATCGCTATCTAAACCAAAAGCATCAACCTGGTTTACATACTGTGAGATATTGCCTGGAAAGATTGCCACAAAGAAAGCTGCAACAACCCAGCCCACAGCAACTCTGTATCGCCAAAGAAAGATAAGAGAAAGACCCAAGACAATCTCAACTACCCCAGAGGCTAGAACTACAAAATCTGCTATTGATTTTAAGATCGTTGGCACTTGTGCCTGAAACTCTGTGCGATTAGTTGTTAAGTGCCCAATACCGGCATAGGCAAGGGCTACGCCCAGAACTACCTGAGGGATACGCTGTGCAAACATCACTTAGCGAACAATCAATCTAGGGGGAATGATTAAATTCGGTTCAGTAATTTGCTTCGGTGCATTAACTTTACGTATTGAATTTCCCTCTTCACCCATCAGCACTTTGAGCGCAAGTGATGCTACTTCAGAGATGTTTTGATCCAGTGATGAAAAGTTAAAAACTTTAGACGTTGGACTATTATCAAAGCCAGAGACTGGGATGTTTTTCTTTAAACTGGCAATCTCCATCTGTGCACCTAGCGCCAACGTGTCACTGGCACACACAATGGCCTCTATATCTGGGTGGCGAGCAAGTAAGCGGGCAGCAGATGCACGCGCACTTGCAATCGTTTCATCGCCAAGATCAGAGTAATCACGTGGAGATTTTTTAGCTTTGGATTCTTTTAACTCTGCATAAGTCTGTGACCAACCCAGTAAGCGATCATCGGCAACACTTTTAGGTTTTGTGGGTGATGGATTAGTTGTTTTCCAGCCTAAGAAACCAATTGTGCGATGACCCAACTTCCAGAACATTTTCGTAGCATCCCGTGTTCCACTTGCGCCATCAACATCGATCCAAGGATATGAATTAGCAAACTCAGCTGAGCTTCCCCAAGGTCTACCAAAGCTTAAGAATGGAACATTTCTATCGATGAGGTATTTCAACCGTGGATCTGCCTCCACCGTAGAGGTGAGGAGAAAGCCGTCAACATCTCGTGAATTAATGAGATTGGTTAACTTATCTACTTCATTTTCACCTGGATCGCATGTGTAAGTAAAGACTTTGATACCACGAAGCTCAGAGGCTCTTACGAGCTCATAAACAAACTCATCTTGAATATATCCAGAATACAAACCATCTGATCCCTTACCAACAGGGGCATTTGAATCCACACGCACTGCAATTGATGATGATTTCTTTGATCGCAAACGACGAGCTGACAAATTGGGCGTGTAGTTAAGTTTCTCGATGGCCTTTAAAACCTTCTTTGTTGTCTCTGGCTTTACTCTTTCTGGAAAATTGAGCACATTGGAAACAGTTTGCAAGGAAACTCCAGCTTCGCGGGCAACCGAGACGATTGATGGTCTTATTTTATCCATGGTGTCTAAGCGTTAACCCTTGAACATCTCTTACCGATATGGCTTTTAGGCCCTATGGCTAAGCCAGGAGTAGGCCGCGATAGTCCAGCCTTGGATGATTTGGGGTGGTTGTGCAATTCGATTTGTATTCGCACGTATTCCCCTCTCATCTTCAAATTGTACATCCTGAATAAAACGATTAATCAGATCTTTCTCTGGCCAATCACCTCGCAATAACTCAGGGTATCCGCCAGAGGATTCAATTGCATTTTTGATTCTAGCTTGCACAAGGGCAGATTCTTTAGTGAACCCTTGCTTGAGTAAGCCACGCGCTGTTAAAACTCCATCTATTGGCCAAGCAGAGCCGGTGTGGTAACCACCAGGTCTATAAGAGACATGTGAATTAGAAAGTGTTCGCAAACCACTCTCTCCTAGCATGGAACTATCAGTCATCGCAGCAGCGATTGCTTTGCGGTATTCACTAAACTCATTGCCAGAGAGAACACCGGAGTCTAAAAGTCTTCCCTGATTACTTGCCATTGATTCAAATTTAACACTTGCCCCCGTTGAGTCCCTCTCAAGACCTAGAGCAAATGAATCTCCCATCCAAAAATGGGCAATCAAGGAGAGTTGAAGTCGCCGAGCCAATTTAGTTAGCTCGCTCATTGATAGAGGCCATGTGTTACTTGGCTTCATCTGCTGTATTGCAACCGCTGCCATGATTGCATCATAAGTTTCGCCCACCGTTTCAACCGATGCAGTTGAATCCCCGCGCGCTAACGTTCCATCTGCGTGCATGTATGAATCACCGGAGTCTTTCCACACTTGGTTAGCGATGCCTTTGGGATTTGAACGCTTAGACTCAATAAAACCTGATGGAGAATCAAGTCGGGCTAACACCCAACTAGTAGAGAAAATAAAGCGTTCCCACAAAGTCTTACCACCCACGACGATATCTAGAACTGCTGGGTTTTGAGTTGCTTCTCTATGAATCTGAACCATCCAAATTAAAGTTGCATCGACAGAACCAAAATAGGGAAACTTCCAATCACCGTGTTCACTGAGCTGTTTGGCAACTGGATCATCCATAGTTCGCACTTCATGGGCAATGCGCCCAGGCTCTTCTTCACTTTGTGAATCAAAAACTTTTCCTTGATCAAGTGCAAGTGCGCTGATGACATTCATGCGCAAGTGCGGCTTCACATCAGAGAGTAAATCTGAAATAACCAATGAATCTCGCCCAAATAGGCAGCTATAAAGATTTTGCTCAGGTAATTCTGCGTGCTCCTTGAGAGGTACAGCTGCAAATGGCACTTCATAACCATTTGCATGTCCAAGTATTAAATCAATAGCTTCATTGATAGGCGGCCTGTTAGCAGGATTAAGTGCAGGATCATTTTCCTGCAAGATAATTTCGTAATTAACCGTTGTCTCACCTGCTTTTAACTGATCCATTTAAGCCTCAACCTCCATCATTTTCTCAGATGTGACGATGGTGATTGCTTGAGTTAAGGTCAGAACTAGCGAAATGAAGAAAAAGACCAGCGGTGCACATGCCACAACGATTACACCAGTGATGGCTACTTCCTTTTTATGCTTCTTCACATACAACATGAATATCTCAGCAGCAGGTTTTGCAGCCTGAGTTGCTAAGGCGTTTACAAAGATTGGGTTAAAGATAAGCATTAGAGCAATCCAGAGTAGGAATAGTGTGAGAGCTATTGATGTGAGAGAAAGAGATATCCAGATTGATGAAGGTTTCAAATTGAGCACATTGCTTAAGGCGAAAACAAATAAGTTCCCCACTACGATATTGAGAAGTAAAATCTTTCTAAACTCTGGGCTCTTAACTAACGCCAAAGGCTTTACTCGGATATGTGAAAACTTCACAATCGAGACATTGAGCAATGAAATTGTTGAACACAGCGTTGCACAGGCTAATGCGATTAACAGATTTGGAGCTTGAAAAATAAACATCAAACTCACTGCCCACACCAGAGCTGTTGGAATGGCTCGGATATTGAGATCCCACACCAGAGTCAGTGCACTTCGAAGTGCACTTGCTTGCTTCTTCATAGTATTTGTTTGCATGCTTATCCCTTAGCCGATGAGGCTAGTTGGACATTAATGATGTATCGCTGGCCAAATGTGTAGAGCGCAAGAATTGGCACAGTAGAAAGAACAACTAAGGCCATAATCGGCGGCCAATCTGTTGAGAACTGACCTTTAAACTGCAAGATTCCAAAGGGAAGTGTCCAGTGCGATGGACTTTGCAAGACTATGGAAGGCCAGAACAAGTCATTCCATGTTCCTTGGAAAGTTAAAATAGCCACGGTTGCTAGCACTGGCGCAGCATTGGGCAGCATCACCCGTGTAAAGAGCTGGAATGGTCCTGCTCCATCAATCTTTGCTGCATCTTCCATCTCTTTAGGCATGGTCAAGAAATACTGCCGCATGAGAAAAACATCAGCAGCGCTGATGGCTTTGATGAGAAAAATCGCTAAGTAATTACTCGGTCCATCGTTAATCAGACCCATTTTCACCAACAGTTGATACATCGGCACTAAGCGCAGTTGATCCGGAATCATCATGCAGCCAAGGACAACAAAAAAGAGAACATCGCGGCCTGGAAAGCGAAGTCGAGCAAAGGCATAGCCAGCAAGGGCTGCAAAGATTAAGTGCAAGATAACTACTACGCAGGCGATAAAGAGAGAGTTAGCAAAGAGAGTTTGAAAGTTAGGTTGAATCTTTCCAAACACGGTGGCATAGGCCTTCATTGTTGGAGCATCAGGGACCAAATTGCTTTGATAGACCTCCTCCGATGGCTTAAAAGATGTGCTCAACGACCACATAAAGGGCACGATGGTGATGATTGAATAGAAAACGAGCATTGCATAGAAGCTGTATTTGCGTACTTTGCTCATCAGTTATCAGCCTTCCAGGCCCCAGAGCCGAAAAGTGATTTCTGCAAAAGAGTAAGGCTAAAGATGATCACAAAGAGGATGACGCCAATGGCACTTGCATAGCCAAACTCAAACTGTCTAAAGCAGGCGTTATAGATATAGAGAACTACTGTCATCAAAGAATAATCTGGGCTGCCATCTGCCCCACCAGCCAAAATCGCTTGGTCATAGAGCTGCAGAGCGCCAATCATTCCAGTTGCAACTACAAATAGGTGGGCCGGCTTTAATAGCGGCATTGTTATATACCAAAAGACTTGTCTGCGAGTTGCGCCATCCATCACTGCAGCTTCAGCGTATTGAGAGTCGACAGTCTGCAGGTTGGCTAAATAGAACAGCATCATTGTTCCGCTAGTGGTCCAGGCATTTAAGCCAATGATCGAGTAAAGCGCGGTTCTAGAATCTGAGAGCCAAGCGCCTTGATTAAAAAGATTTGCAGTGTCAACGCCAAAGAAGCGGAGCACACCGTTAAAGACACCATCTGGTGCCATAAGAAAGATAAAAAGCGTAGTAATAGCCGCACTACTAGCTATTGAGGGAAAGTAGAAAGCTGAGCGAAAAAACTTACTTCCCTTGATTTTAGAGTTAACAAGAAGTGCTAGAAATAAACCCAAAGCGCTTTGAATAGGAACCACTATGAGTGCGTACTTGACCGAGTTTCTAATCGCCTTGAGAAAGATTGGGTCAGAGAAAGCTTCACGGTAGTTATCTAACCCAACGCTCTTATTTGGGCCCATGATGCCCCAGTCAAAAGTTGAGATATAGACGGCATAGAAAAAAATGCCTATGCTTAAAAAGAGAAAAAGCGCCATGGGGATTGAAATAAAGCCATAGCCAACTAAATATTCCTTGAGCTTTCGAGGCGAGCGAAGGTTTTTCGAACGTGTTAACTGCATGCCCTGCCCCCTCACCACTTGATTGATTATCGACCCATTTAATGACTAAGAGTAAGAGTTGATTCCACCCCCCTTGAGGGAACCAACTCTTACTCTTTGTCTAGAACTACCTTGATTCAGGCCTCGAGAGAACCTGAATCAAGGCTGTTTCTATAGTTCTTTATCCCTTTGGCCAAGCGCCTTCTGCAGCAGCAATGATGGCTGCAGTTGCCTTCTTCACATTGAAGTTCTTGTCCTGGATCTGCTTCTTGGCTTCGTTGTTAAAGGCACCCACTACATCGCCCCAGCCCTTAAATGCTGGAGTTGTAAGCGTTGTCTTAAGCCCTGCCACAGTTCCATTGACTTCATAACCGATTGGAGTTGCAACATCTGAACGAGATGGAATTGCAACACCAAATGAAGTCCAGACAGTCATGCCTCGAGCACCTGTCATGTATTCAATGAATGTCCATGCTTCCTTTGGATTTGGTGAATCCTTACCGATTGCATAAGCCGCTGTGAAAGCTAGTGAACCAGCCTGCTTTGCAGAAGGAAGTTGTCCCTTAACTAGTTGCTTGTAAGCACCTGGGAAAGAATCCTTTAGATATGGATCCAACCAAGCACCTTCCATTGTGTATGCGCACTTAGCTTTACCAAATGCTTCGCCAGCCCAACCAGCTGAAAGCTGTGCAGGAGTCTTGAATACACCAGTCTTGTAGTTATTCATTGCCCATTCAAGTCCAGCTTTTGAACCAGCTGATGAAAGTAGTGACTTGTTTGATCCGCTAGCTAAACCGCCACCGAATGCTACGAAATATGCACCAAGACGATTGATGTCTGCATCAACACACATTGGAGTAATTCCCTTAGCCATGAGCTTCTTAGCGTGAGTTGCAAACTCGCCAATTGTCTTTGGTAGTGCCTTAATTCCAGCAATTCCCATAAGAGCCTTGTTGCCTTCTAGAACTAGTGGGTTGGCATCTTTTGGAAGACCAAATAGCTTGCCACCGCTTTGGAAAGGCTTGAGGTAACTTGGGTTAAATGGTGCCAAGTTAAACTTGCTAGCAGTAATTGAAGGAGTCAGATCAAGTAGAACTCCCTGAGCAGCCCAATCTTGAGCGATGCCTGCATCTAGATAGAACACATCATTAGGTGTCTTTGATGCAAAGCGAGCAGCCATCTGTGCACCGTGATCGTTATCGACGATGAGATTGACCTTGATAGTTGGATTTCGTGATTCAAAAGTTGCGACAGCATCTTTTAACGCTGAAGTTTCTGATGGGGAAGAACCCCATGTAGAAAGTGAAATTGTGGTGACCGCATCAGCAGCGCTGGCTTGCGGCGCGAGTGAGAGCGTTAAAGCAAGTGCCAATAACGACACCCCTATTGGAGCCTTCTTCATACTTCCCCCTTGTTTCATTGAATTTGAACGTTCAAATACTAGGGAGGCCCCCACCCCTTGGCAATAGCCCTAATCCCGGATTCCTGTAACGAGTTGATAACGAAAAGGGGTGCAAAACCGACCATCGCCCTGATTAGGCCTTTAAACTCTCACAATGCACACTAGCTACGAACAACGCCTTGAGTTCCTGCATCAATTCCTAGAAGGCGCAGAGGTCTTTCACACAAATATCACTAACGGCGCACTCATCAAAGGTGATGGCTGGGAAGTAAGTTCAAGTGGTTCACGCTTTGCAATGTTAAATCAAGCAATAATTCAAACATCACGCAAAGAGGCCTTAGATGAACTACTTGTGGCCATTGCCAGCACGGCTAATCCCTGTGATATCCGCTTAGTAGGCCCAGCTATAAAGCACATGAGTGCATTAATGGAGGCTGGATACACCAACCAAGGTGGTGCACCTTTCATGCTGTGGAGTGCTGATAACTCTGTAGATGGCTTCACCCTGCGTGAAGGCCTGAGCGTGAGAAGCCTTACCGAAAACGATCTACCAAAGATGAATGAGATCTATGCCGATGTCTACAAAATGAATGAAGAGATGATTGCAGATATGCAAAAGATGCTCTTTTCAGGTAATAAAGACCATGCCTATGGTCTGATCAAAGATGGCGAAATAGTCTCTGTTGTTAATGCCGTGACATATAAGGACACTGTGGGCATCTGGAACATGGGCACACCAACCACCCATCAAAAAAACGGCTATGGACTACAACTACTTAAACACGTCATGAAAACCCATAAAGATATGGGCTCAAAGAACTTCTTCCTCTATGCAAGTGCTGCAGGCAAGTTCCTCTATGACAAATGCGGGTGGATCACCCTTGATTACTTACCGTATTTAACTAAACCTCAAACTGACTCTTAACAGGTAGGAGAGCAGCTTCACGGGAGCGGAGTTTCTATTGCCCGCCACCCACCTATATCCACTACGCCCAATAGGTCCTGAAAGAGTAATGAATGCAGAGAGAACTCTGTTACCTCTGACCCTTAGCAAATAAGCCACTGCCCCAGCACCACTTAACTGCTGAGTGCCCGTAACAACAAATACCTCACGGGAGCACTGTTCTAGGCTCAACCCAAACTGTGAAAGATCTGCGCTGTGAAAATCTAAGGCCTTAAAATCAATCTTCTTTCGCAGCCAGTTGATTGAGTTATTACAAAGTTCGCATTTACCATCGAAAATAACTACTAATTCACTCATTGGTGACCCCGTTCACATCTAAATTCTAACTCACGCAGAACCAAAAGGTTCTGTAGAATTTGTTATATGAAAATCAGTGAATTAAGCCCAATCAAGCGCTTTGATATAAAGCTGATTAGTTTTCTCAATAGAGTGAGTTTGCCTGCACTGAGAATCTCACTAGGAGTGATTTTTATTTGGTTTGGTCTACTTAAAGTCTTTGGTGAGAGCCCAGCTAATGATCTAATAACTAAGACTGTCTACTGGTTTAACCCAGATGTATTCATCCCCATTTTGGGCATCTGGGAGGCAGCTATTGGTCTCTGCTTGTTGTTTCCATTCTTTAACCGCCTAGGGCTATTTCTTCTTGCCCTTCAAATGCCAGGCACTTTCCTGCCTTTAGTCCTTTTGCCAGAAGTCTGTTTTATATCTTTCCCATTTAACTTAACTTTGGAAGGTCAATACATCGTTAAGAACCTAGTCTTAATAGGAGCAGCCATGGTGGTGGGCGCAAGGCTGACCCCCATGATGAATGAGAAGAAGCGCTAGTTAGTTATTTCGCCTAGACAGCCTAAAAGCGCCATAGTTAAACTCAAGGCCATGAGACGAATAGTTGCAATCTTCGCAGTGGTTTTGTTGCTGAGCAGCTGTTCACAAAAAGCAGCCTTTGAAGAGTTAGCAGATGGCGTGTGCAGCAGTGAGCAGAAAAAGTTGGTAGAAGCACATATCTCTTCTCAGATAGATGCACTTGCTAAGAAAGACTGGAAGTTGGCCTACTCCTATGCATCCCCTGGCTTTAGATCTGGTGTGGAGATAGATCAGTTTACTTTCATCATTGGCACGCAGTACGGAATGCTCGTTGACAATGAAGGCTATGAGTTCGGTGCCTGCACTATTGCTAGTGAGAAGTTGGTTCAAGAAATAGCAGTGACCAGTAATGCTGAGATAACTAACCTCACCTACATCCTCTCCGCGGAGAAGCAAGTTCTAGGCGTTGACTCTGCTACTGCCTCACAGCCAAAGCTTGAGGCTTAAAAAGAAGAGTGAGTAGAGGCTAGAAGAGAACTAGTTAGTTGTTTCTCACATACTCAGCAGCATGAGGAAAGCCATTTGCTTCTAGCTTTACCGCTAGATCTTCCTTCACAGCTTTAACTACTTTATGAGTTCCGT
>Ga0208592_1000280_pt1 | contig 15428 bp, 1 predicted proteins | sample LakMenE18May10ns_FD_150712 | JGI IMG/M metagenome (GOLD analysis project Ga0208592, IMG submission 150712) | Freshwater microbial communities from Lake Mendota, WI - 18MAY2010 deep hole epilimnion ns (SPAdes) | ecosystem: Environmental > Aquatic > Freshwater > Lentic | place: Lake Mendota...
AGGTGCAACAGGCCCGAGTTATACGCCTCCTACATTTACCCTACAAGGCAGCTACGCATATGCAGTTGCAGTAACGCAAACCGGCAATGGTTGTGCGAGTGGTTTTTCTTCTCAAGCAAATGTTACGGTACTTGCTGACCCGAACGTTTCAAGCCCTAGCGCTGCCAATTATTGTCAGGGCGGTGCAGTAACCAATCCATTATCGGTAAGTGCCACGGGTGGAATCAATAGCGCCTATACGTATCAATGGTACAGCAATGGTGCGAACAACAACACCTCAGGAATTGCCATTCCAGGCGCGACAACTGCCAATTACACACCCCCAACCAGTACTATTGGTACCTTATACTATTACTGTCAGGTGAGTCAAGGATCTGGATGCTTGTCGAGTTCGCCGACAGCAACTATAACCGTAGTAGCTGGGCCTGCACTAAGCAGTCAACCGCTTGGCTCACAAAGTGTTTGTGTGGGCGCAACTTTGAACGCTTATAGCGTTTCTTACAACGGCGGAACAGGAACACCAAGCTACCAGTGGTACAGTTCAACAACTAACTCCACAATAAACGGTACAGCTATAGCGGGAGCTGTAGCAGCAAACTTTACGCCAGGTGCCAATGCTGTTGGGCAAACCTATTATTATTGTGTTATTTCTTTTAATGCACTCAGCGGCTGTTCGAGCCTAACTTCTAATGCGGGCCAGGTCAATATTCTTGCCAACCCTACGTTTAGCATTTCCCCGATCGCTTCTCAGACCATCTGTCAAGGGGCCAACCCACAAGTCTTGAGTTTTACAACAACTGGTGGAGCTGGTACCGCAACGTACCAATGGTATAATGTGGTAAATAACAATTACACACCAATTATTGGTGCCAATGGCCTGACCTACACTCCTTCTGCAAGTTTGCCTGCCGGAACCTATAATTATGCAGTTGCCATGACCCAAATCGCGAGCGGTTGTAGCACTGGGTTTTCGTCAAATTCACAACTGGTTGTTTTGCCTCAACCCGTGGTAAGCACGCCACAAGGCGGTGTTTATTGTCAGGGCGGAAGTATTTCACAACCTTTGAGTGTGAGCGTTACAGGAGGCAATGGTGCTAGCAACTACCAATGGTATCAGAGTACCACCAATAACAATAGCGGCGGTACCGCAATTAATGGAGCTACCAATAGCTCGTTCACGCCGTCATTGGCAAACTTTGGTACGTTATACTATTATTGTGTCGTTAGCCAAAATGCAGGTTGTACGGCAACTTCTGCGGTAGCTACCGTCGTGAGTAATCCGAGCCCTGTAATTAGTACACAGCCTACAGCTAATCAAACGATCTGTGTAGGATCTTCGCCTACTCCGCTCACAACGAGCTACACCGGAGGTGTCGGCACACCAAGTTACCAGTGGTATGTCAATAGTCTGAATACCACACTTGGCGGCAGTTCTATCGGCGGTGCTATAAGTAACACGTATATCCCGAGCAACCAAGTTGGCTTGGGTAGCAACTACTACTATTGTGTGGTAACGCTATCCAATAGCAGTTGCCCTCAAGCAACTACGAATGTAGCAACGGTGAACACGGTTGCCAATCCGAGTTTGAACGGGCCAACAAGTGCAACGTACTGTCAGAGCACGGGAGCAGCTCAACCGCTGAGCGTAAGTGCGAGTGGTGGAAATGGCACGACCTATAATTACCAATGGTACAACAATGTCAATAACGCCAACTTTGGTGGAAGCCCGATTTCTGGTGCTACAAACCCAAGTTATACGCCAACTATCAATGGCAGCAGTACGTATTATTATTGTGTGGTGACGCAACCGGGCGGCTGCCTTTCTGCTTCTGCGGTTGCTTCTGTTGCGATTGTTCCTGCGCCAAGCATAACGAGCCAACCGCTTGTTGGACAAACACTTTGTGTTGGCGGCACGCCGCAAACTTTGAGTATTGCAACTACAGGCGGCGTAGCAAACCCGAGCTATCAATGGTACAGCAATACGGTTAATACCCTAACCAATGCACAAGCAATCACCAATGCGAATAGTGCCAACTTCAACCCTGCTGCGGTCTCAAGCACGGGCACTACCTATTATTTCTGCGAAGTGAATTATGCAGCCAATAGCGCCTGCCCTACTTTAGTGTCAAACGCCGCTACAATTATTGTCGCTTCAGACCCAATCATGAGCAACCCTACCAGTGCAACGTACTGTCAGAATGCTGCAAGCGTTGCTCCTTTGACTGTTAATGCGAGTGGTGGCATCAATGTAGTTTACGCATACCAATGGTATAGTAATACCAACAATTCCAACATTGGTGGTACCGCAATTGTGGGTGCTACAAGTAACAATTACTTCCCTGTTGTCAACCAACTGGGAACCACTTACTATTACTGCGAAGTGACTCAAGGTAGCGGCTGTAATGCAAGTTCGGCAACTGCGGCTGTGGTTGTTGGCGTGGCGGCAAATATTACTCAACAGCCTACGGCTAGCCAAAATATTTGTTTAGGTCAAAGCGCAACAACGCTAACTGTTGGTATTACGGCAGGCAACTACGCACTTAGCTACCAATGGTACAGCAATGTCAACAATAATAACTTTGGCGGGACACTTATAGTTGGTGCAACCAATGCCTTTTACACGCCACCAAGTACGGTGCTCGGAACGAAATACTATTACTGTGTAATAAGTGTTGCCGGAGGAGGTTGCGGAACCCTTTCGAGCAATACTGCAACGATCAATGTATTGAGTGCGCCGTCGATGTTCCAACCGAATAACCAAACAGTATGTTGTCAGATTGGATCTGCGCCAATTACTTTTGTCGGTAATGCAAGCAACTACAACTGGACGGCGACAGGAAGCTCACCATTATTAACCGGTTACAACACCAGCGGCACCGGAGATATTCCAACGCTTACACTCAACAACAATAGCACAACTCCACAAAACGTGGTTTATTTAGTGACACCTAGCAACCAAGGCTGCAACGGAACACCTGTTCAATTCAGCATTAATGTCATGCCTTGTTTGTCTGTAAGCACACCTTCAGATCAATATTACTGCGCACAAAATAACGTGAGTTCTTATGTTTTCAGTGGGGTGGGATCTAGCTTCAATTGGGTCAATTCAAACCCAGCAATTGGCTTGCAAAACGCAGGCGTCAATTTTGTGCCTAATTTCGTAGCGCAAAATACCACTACCACAATACAGACAGCAACCATAACTGTTACGCCGAGCTTCATGGGCTGCGCAGGTACACCTCAATCATACACCATTACTGTTTATCCTTTGCCAATTATAGATGCTGGCGTAGATCAAGCGGTATGCGCAGGAGGTAGCGTCACCCTCTCCGCTAGTGGTGCGCCAAGTTTAACCTGGAATAACGGAATTACAAACGGACAAACATTTATACCGAATGCCAGTACTACTTACACGGTAACAGGCACCGATGCCAATGGCTGCCAGAACCAAGATGCTGTGTTTGTTCAAGTCAACCAGCCAACAAGTGCTACACTCAACATCACCGCTTGTGATAGCTACACACTCAATGGCCAAACCTACACACAAAGTGGTACCTACGACCAACTGCTTTCGAATAGCGCGGGTTGCGATTCTTCACTAACGCTCAACCTTAGTTTGAATATCTCGCCAAGTCAGCCGAATGTCTATGTACAAAACCAAGTCAACTTATCCACTGATTTAATTCCTGGCCTCACCTACCAATGGATTACCTGTTCAGACCTCACATCAATTGCCGGGCAAACAGCCATTACCTACAACCCGAATTCAAACGGCGTTTATGCAGTTGTTGTGACGAATAGTTGCGGTTCAGATACTTCGCTCTGTGCGAGCATCACAACAATAGGCCTAGAAGAAAACGCATTTGATCAAATTACACTGTATCCAAATCCGAACAACGGTAATTTCACACTAGAAGTATCGGAGGCCTTGATTGGTAAAAAAGTGCACATCTACGATATGCAAGGTCGCCTTTTAGATCAATTGGAGCTATCTACAAAACTAAACTACATCGAATTCACGCATTATGCACGCGGTGCTTACTGGCTTCAGATTGACAATGAAGTGCCATTGAAATGGATTAAAAATTAAGTTGAATGAGCACAAAAGTTTTAAACCTATTTCTTGCCACTTTCACGAGCGTAATCGCTTTTGGTCAATGCTGTTTGGTCTATAACGATACGATTAACAATCCGAATATATTAAATACATTCTATCCGGTTGCTTCAAATCTTATAGTGACAAGTGGGGCTACTTCCATAGAACTTCTCGGCGTTCCACAGCAAGATCAGTTTGGAAATAGTTACGGAAACACGCCTATTAATCCAGGCGACGTAGTCCTAATTATCCAAATGCAGGGGGCTACCTTTAATTCAACAAATTCGAACCTATACGGTGGGAATTCTGCTAGCATAGGACCTGATAATTTAGGTGCAACTGGTGCTCTCAATACAAACAACGTTGGAATTTATGAATTTGTGATTGCTCAAAATACCGTGCCTTTAACAGGAGGAACGCTTCAAATTAATGGTACCTGCTCAAACGGTGGGGTTTTACACAACTATATTAGTTCGCAAGCAACATCAACTACCGGCCAAGCAAGGTTTCAAGTAGTCAGAATTCCCCGTTTTGAAAATTTAACTTTACAACAAAATATCACAACTACTGCTTGGAATGGAACTGTAGGGGGTATTGTTGCTTTTTTTGTTCAAGGCAATCTTAATTTCAATGGGTATCAAATCTTAGCAGACGGCAAAGGGTTTCGGGGTGGCTACCAAGAGGTCCGGCCCTCAGGCAATAATGTTACCACCTATGCGACAACTGACATCATGCTTTCCTCAGGAAAAGGTGAAGGTATATGCGGGACACCGCGTTTTTTATGGAATGGTCAAAATCAAGTAGACAACGGGGCAACTTGGCTTGGGTATCCTGGAGGAAATTATGGGCGTGGTGCACCGGGTAATGCTGGCGGCGGCGGTAATACACACAATGCCGGTGGTGGCGGTGGTGGCGGCTGTGGGTCCGGGGGTGTTGCAGGTAATGGCATCGCGGGATCAGGCACAGCTGCTTGGCCAAATGGCGGACGTCCCGGAGCTGGCTACAATTTTGGATTTGAACAATTGATTTTTGGCGGCGGCGGCGGCGGCGGTGATGCCAATAATGCGCAATCAGGTGTTAAAGGTGGTGCCGGTGGTGGAATTGTATTTATTAAATCTGGCGAAATATCAGGAACCGGAACAATTAGTGCATCTGGCACTAATGGACAAGTCGGTGTTTTTGGCGCAGCTCCTGATGGAGCTGGTGGAGGCGGAGGCGGAGGAAATATTGTTTTATACAGTGACGCAACAAATAACAATGCTACGCTCAACCTAATTGTCAAAGGTGGAAACGGAGGAAATACCCTAAATGACGCAAATGACCCACATGGACCGGGCGGCGGCGGCGGCGGCGGCAAGATATATCACAATGTTTCTGGCGCAACCTTAAACAACCAAATATCAAATGGAAATACGGGGCTAACCAACAATGGGAATGGGTCATCGCATGGCGGTCAAAATGGACAACCAGGTCAAGCTTCACCCATAAATTCAACTGTATTTTATCAAAATCTCCCACCTGCTATAAATCCGAAGCCTGAGGCAAATTTTTTAATTACTGACATTTGCATTAATGAGCCTTACACCTTTACGAATACATCCACGGCGTCGTCCTCTGGAGGCAATGTTATCGTTGCAAATACTTGGAATTTTGGAGATGGGGGCTCGAGTACAGATCAGAATCCACAGCATACTTTCATGAGTGCTGGTGTATTTAACGTGAGTTTAATTGTAGAAACAAACTTTGGATGTACAGATACAATTGCTCAAAACGTGACTGTTTTCAGCCCAATAAGCCTCAATGAAAACGTCATTATTTGCGATAATTTTATTTGGCCTGTTAATAATACCAATTATACGCAAAGTGGTATTTACAATGCAAATTTCTCCACCATTCATGGTTGCGATTCTACCCATATTCTAAACTTAACCATACATCCTTCATTCACCACACCGCTTCAAGAAACCATTTGTAGCGATGAAGTTTATTTTATTGGTAATAACACTTTTAATCAAACAGGCAATTATACTGTTTTATTGCAAAGTATTGAAGGTTGCGACAGCACGATTCAATTGAATTTAATTGTCAATCCTATGCCCGAAAGCCCTTCCTTAAGTGCCAGTTACGTAAAGTGTCCTAATGAACCTTTTATCCTCGCTGCAGACTCCTTAAGTGGTGCAACGATTAATTGGAATGGTCCGGCTAATTTTGAGTCAACGCAATTTTCAAATGCTTTTCTTTTGGAAAGTGATATGATAGGTACCTACAGCGCTAGTTTAACCATTTTAAATTGCACTTCACAACAGAGCCAAATACTGGTAGATATTGCTTACAACCAAAGTTATAGTGATTTTGGAATGCCTAATGTCATTACTCCTAATGGAGATGCAATCAACGATGAATGGAATTTACCTGAAATGGCTAAAACATGCGAAGATTTTCAACTCATCATCTTAAATCGATGGGGTAACGATATTTTCAAAATGACTCCTGCCAACCCTACTTTTAAGGGTAAAGACATGAACAACAATGATTTAGAAGAAGGAGTTTACTTTTATAAACTCCAAAATTCCACCACTCAAAAACATGGTTTTTTCCATGTCATCTATTGAAAGTACCTTTGTAACAAGAATTAAATTATGATAAATAAACTACTCACTCGAAATATCCTCAAAAATCTAATTTCAAATCTTCATTTGAAGTTCCTTTTCGGGCTATTTGCTTTGATTTTGATGCAAAATTTCTTTGCTCAATCAGCTAACCCAAGTGTCAGCTTAGGTAGCAATCAAATTATCTGTTCGGGGAGTAATACGGCAACTGTTACGGCCACAACCAATAACCTTGGGGCTTTAACCGTGAGTTCGTATGCGTGGACGGTTGAAGGCGTGAGCGTTGGCACTAGTTCCTCAACAAGTATAACCGTTAATGCGAGTTTGAGTCCGAATAACCCACAAGATGTGAATTGCGTTGCAACATTATCAGATGGAAGCACCATCAATGATAACATGAAGGTTTTCACGATTAGCCCTGGAGTTATTGCTGGAGATCAACTTTTATGTAATTCACCATTTGACCCAAATGCTTTTACGAGCGCGGACGGCGGAACAACATCTCTGAGTAATGTAAATAATTTCAATGATTCTTATCAGTGGGAATCAGCTCCAACCGCAAATGGACCTTGGACACCAATAAACGGTGCAAATAACGCAACTTACAATCCTTCGAATTTATCTTCAACCACCTATTTCAGGAGGGTTCTTGAAGTAACGATAGGTAATAATAATCCAGTATCACAATCCTGCGTTTCAAATACGGTTGTTGTTCAGATATTAAATGCACCGACGATCACCACTAGCCAATGTATTGCTAATGGTGCAACGGCCAATATGGCCGTAAGTTTTAACCCTACACTACCTTCTGGTTACACAGCAACTTATTCGTGGTCTGGTCCGAACAGTTATAGCGCAGCGAGTGCTACGGCATCGGTAACAAGTTTTGCAGCAAATAAAGCTGGTACATATACAGCAAATGTTAGTGTTTCTAATGGCAACAACACCTGTACTTATTCCCTCACGACACAGTTGAATCTGATTCCAAATACACCAACTTTTACAATACCATCTTCTGGTTGTCCAGGAACGTCATTTCAACCCACTGGTTTTACCGCTCAAACCACGCCTTCAACTATTGGTTACCAATGGAACATCTTGCCTTCCAACGGAGGTAGCACAGGTGTGAATGGAACAAATCCAACTTTTTTATTCAATAGTGGAGGCACCTACAACATTTCAGTTACAGCAACAAATTCGAATGGAAGTTGTACGGCGACATCTTCTACAAATAACATCTCGATACCCACTTTTTCTAGTGAAAACCCAACCGTTGGTGTAGCTGGGTCATTTTATAATCCGCAAATCATAAACGGTGTAAATACCATTGCAATTTGTGCAGGTTTGAGTGTTTCAGCCGTAACAATTTATAATAACAATACCAGCAATAATGGTGGGACAAACCCTGCTGGAGCTACCTATACTTATAGTTTAAATGGAAGTGCGCCATCAGCCATCTTAGATGACATCAGTCAGACTATTTATTACGGAAATAATAACTTGATCATAAACGCTAATTACCAGGGTTGTACCTTAACCAATACAGTCAATGTCTATTCCGGATCGAATCCGTTTGTTTCCCTAGGTACATCCAATTCAATTGGTCTCTGTCCTGGCAACGCGCTTACTTTCACAATTAACCCAATTCCACTAAGCGGTCAAGCGAATCCTCCAGGAACAAGCTATACGATGACGTATTCAGATAGCCCCGGAACATCGAATGTATTTAATGATATTGCCGGACCTACATCAGTAAGTCATAACTACCTATCTACTTCCTGTGGGATGACATATCCAGGAAATTTATATCCTGCAAATACATTTTATGCCCAGGTAACAGCTCAAAACTATTGCGGACAAACATCGAGTACGGTTTCTCCTATAACGGTCAATGATTTTCCAATTGCTAACTTCACTGTTACGGATTCAACAATTTGTGCAAATCAGTCAATAACTGTTACGAATACAGGAGATGCAGGAAGTGTCGTTGGCAACAACGCTCCTTACAACTGTAATGACCAAGGAAAATTTTACTGGACTATTACTGGTGGTGTTAGTGGAGTTGACTATAACGTCACAGCAGGAGTACTAGGATTTTTTAACAATACCTACAATAATCCGAATGGTTCAGTTAATACAACAGGTAATGGCAGTTCAACTTTGAACATTACTTTTAACACTGCTGGCACTTACACAATTACCCAACATTATCATAACGGTTGCGGTACCAAAACCAAAGTCCGCAACATCTGTGTCATTAACCCGCCGACTTGCCAATTTACAGCAACACCATCCAGTGGTTGTACGCCTTTAACAGTTGCAATCAACAATACAACAGTGGCGCCTAATTGTGGTGGAACTCCAGTACCGTTGACTTATGCTTGGACTGTAACTTCCCCAACAGGTACAACGGCAAGCTATACAACAAACTCGGCACAGGCTCCGCCCAATTTAGTATTAACCAACCCAACCGCTCTACCACAAACATTTACAATTTCCCTTACTGTAACACCAAAAGACCCTTACGCTCCGGCTCAAAATTTTGGAAATCCAAATTGTACATCAACTTGTTCGCAAACTGTTACGGTAAATCCTAAACCGGTTTATACACCTGTCAATATTACCACTTGTAATGACCCGTATACCGCTGCAATTAATCTTCAAAGCACAACGAATATTGCCAATTGTACCTTTAATTGGCAGGCTAGTGAGAATCCAAATGTGATTGGTGAATCTACCACAGCGCAAACAACTTCAACTATCAATGATATTCTCGATAACACGGTAACGAGCCCACAAACGATTTCATATACCATCACACCTACTTCTCCACTCGGTTGTGTGGGTAATGCGGCAACTTCTACCATACTATTAAATTACGTTGATGCGGGTGTCATATCATCTGACATCACAGTGTGTAATGGAGCTGACCCTGGCCCATTGACTGGCACCACACCAGTCGGAACAGGAAATATAAGCTACCAATGGCAGAGTTCTTCGAATGGTGGCACTACTTGGAACAACATCACCACAAATGGAACAGGCGCTAATTATGATCCCCCGGCCGGAATATCAGCCAACACGTGCTTTAAACGAATTGTAACTTTCAACTCAAACAACACCAATTGCCAAGCCACTTCAAATTCAGTTTGTATCACCGTAAACACAGTGAACCCTGGGACAATTAGCACTGCACAAAATCTTTGTACCGGTGATGACCCAATAGCACTCAATGTAGGCACAGCGGCAACAGGTACAGGCGCCACAACTTTTATTTGGCAACAAAGCAGTAATTCCACCGGTCCGTGGACTTCAATTCAAGGTCAAACTGGGTCATCTTATGACCCTCCTGTACTAGGGAGCACTACCTATTTTTCTATTGCCGCAACTAGTGTACTCAACAACGTAAGCTGTAGCGCTAATACACCGGCAATTGCTGTTACTGTCAATACACTCACACCGGGTTCAATTTCGAGTTCACAAACCATTTGTACGGGCGGGGACCCAGTAGCTTTCACAAGCGTAGCTGCGACAACAAATGCATCGTCGTCAACAATAGCTTATCAATGGCAAACTTCAACTGACAACGTCAATTGGACTAATATTACAAATGCAACAAGTGCAACTTTTAACCCACCTGCTTTAACTGCAACGACTTATTACCGCCGACTCGTCAATGTATTGATTGGCTCTACTGTTATTTGTCAAGGGCAGTCAAACACCATTACCATTACGGTTATACCTGACCCAACTGTTTCTGCGCCAACCGGACAAACCATTTGTACAGGTGGCTCACCAACTGCGCTCACAGTTACACCAAATGGCGGAACAAACACAAGTTATAGCTATCAATGGTTTAGCGGATCAACCGCAATTTCAGGTGCAACGAGTAGTAGCTATACACCTCCTTCTTCAAACGGCACCTATTATTGCCAAGTGACTATCAACCCATCCGCTTCAACGGGTTGTTTGGTCAATTCCTCAAATGCCACAATTACTGTTGTCAACGACCCTGTAGTGACTGCACCTACAAGTGCAAGTTATTGCCAAGATGCGGCCTCAGTTAGTGCCTTGAGCGTAAGTGCAAGTGGTGGCTTGAGTACCAATTATACTTATCAATGGTATGTGAACAACTCGAATAATAATAGCGGAGGATCAATTATATCAGGGGCAAACACACCAAATTACACCCCACCAGTTAATGTTACAGGAATAAAATACTATTATTGTTTAGTTTCTATTTCACCCGCTTCAAATGGTTGTTCAACAGCATCAGCTGTTGCAGCGATCACAGTAACAGCAGGGCCATCAGTATCAAGTCAGCCAGCGAATCAAACACGTTGTATAGGTGGCGCATTTACGGCGCTTACTGTTGCTACCACTGGAGGTAGTGGAACTCCGAGCTATCAATGGTATAGTAATACCACGAATAGCAGCACAGGTGGTACGCTTATAACAGGTGCAACAAGTGCTTCTTACCCGCCTCCATCCAATTTAAGTGCCAGTGCAGGCGTTACTTATTATTATTGTGTAATCAGTTTTGCTGCTACAGGTGGTTGTTCACAGATTAGTTCAAACGCAGCGGCTGTAACGGTGCTAGCGGCGCCTTCTTTGAACCCAATGAGCAATCAAGTTTATTGCCACACAAACGCAGTCCCTACAACGGCATTGACTGGCAATTATAGTTCAGGCATGACGTATGTTTGGAACTTAAGTGGGCCTTCAATAGGACTTTCACCAATTTCCGGAACAACTAGCAATATTCCAGCATTTACAGCCAATAATACCGGTACTTCAGCAATTGTTGCAACAGTTACTGTCACTCCAAGTTACACCATCACGAATGTCAATTCTGGCAGTAACTTAACTTGTACTGGAACTGCAACAACAGCCTTTACTTTTACCATCAACCCAATACCAGACATGCCGGCCTTCATCAGCCCGCAATTATTCGTTTTCTGTGAGGATGATCAAGCTTTGGTTCCTTTTACAGCAAATATCTCAACTGGAATGTCCTACAACTGGACCAATGACAATACCCAAATCGGTGTTGCTGCAAGCGGAACAAGTGTAAGCCCTGGCTTGTCGTTCACAGCCGTAAATAACTTAAGTAATCCAAATCAACCTCTGACATCAAATTTCTATGTTACTCCCGTATACACCAATCAAGGTTTATCTTGCCCGGGTGCAGCAGAATTCTTTGCGATTACAATAAATCCGTTGCCTGACGTAAATCCGTTGGCGGATACCACCTTGTGTGCGACGACAACCGGTTACAACCAGTATTCTAGTTTCAATCCAATCAATGGGCCAGGTACATCTTATGTTTGGACAAATACGAATCCGGCAATAGGTTTGCCATCGTCCGGAACTGGTGATTTCTATTTCACCTCGACAAATACAACATTAGTTCCTATTTCAGGTACTGTTTCAGTAACCCCAACATACACTAACAATAACGTTACTTGTACCGGAGCAGTTGAGGAATTCATGATTACTATTAACCCAATGCCTACCGTTGACCCAATTGCCAATCAAGGGCTTTGTTTGGGCAGTGCTACTACAGCCGTGAATCCGACAGGAAATATTCCCAATACCATTTACAACTGGACCAATAGCAATTCGTCAACAGGATTAGCAGCAAGTGGCAGTGGTCTGATTCCGAGTTTCGTTGGGTTGAATACCACTACTGCTCCCAATGTTTCTACCGTAAGTGTAGTTCCTTCATATACAAATAACAACCTTACTTGTTTAGGGGCTACAGCCGAATTTGGCATCACCATAAACCCAACTCCAAACGTCAACGCAGTAGCAGATCAGCAGGTTTGTGCTCAATATAATACAACAGTACAGTTTACATCTACACCTAACATTGTAGGCACAGTATACAACTGGACCAATAACAATACCTCTATTGGACTTGCAGCAACAGGTAGTGGTTCACTCTCATTCAATGCAATTAATACAACAAACGCGCCTATCTCTGCTGAAATTATTGTTACGCCAAGTTTTACATTTGCAGGAAGTACATGTACAGGGATGCCAGAAACCTTTAACATTGTTGTTTTGCCAACACCTGTTATGTCGGCATTAAGCAATGAAACCTTATGTAGTGGCACCGCAACCACCGCGATAAATTTCAGTTCTAACTTGACTGGGACACAATTCGCTTGGACCAATTCTAATATTGCAATCGGACTTGGGGCTTCAGGATCAGGAAATAATATTGGCTCATTTAATGTTTCAAATACAGGCACCGCACCTTCTCAAGGCCTTATCAGTGTTGCTCCATCTTTAGTTACCAATAACCAAACATGTATTGGTTCGCCTGTTACGGCAACGATTACTGTGAATCCGATTCCAGTGATGACAACTGTGAACAATCCATCTTTCTGTTTTGGTGCTGCGGCTACTATACCTCTCAGCTCAAATATCTCAACGGGTGTTACTTACAACTGGATTAATTCAAATACAGAAATTGGTCTTACTGGTTCGGGAAGTGGAAGTATTAGTTTTAGCACAAACAATCCATATACTACAGCCATATCAGGTCTTGTAACAATCAGCCCGGTTTACACTAATAACAGCGTGCAATGTCCGGGCACCCCCTCTAGTTTTACCATCCAAGTAGCACCAAACCCACAAGTAACACCACTCAACAATATCGATTTTTGTAGCGGCATTCAATCCACTGCAATTCCAATAAGTGGAACCGTTACCGGGGCAACCTATTCTTGGACGAATGCCAATCCAGCAATTGGCTTACAAGCAGCTGGCTCGGGAAATATTCCTGTTTTTACTACTGCAAATGCGAGTACAACCTCTGTTGCCAGTTCATTGGTAACAGTAACTCCAAACCTTTCTTTTAACGGTCAATCTTGTCAAGGACCATCAACAACATTTACCATTTCCATAAACCCTGGTACTACAATTAACAGTATTCCAAATGTTAAATTATGTAATGGTGAAACCAGTATTCCAATTAACTTTTCTGGCAGCGGCTCAACTTACTCTTGGAGCAGCAGTAATACCAACATTGGCATTGCAAGTAATGGAGCTACGTCTATTCAACCATTTGTTGCAACGAATACAGGTACAACACCTCTTAATGCGACAATAACAGTCACCTCACAATTTACTGGTGGAAGCGGAAACGGGTGTAATGGTGGTAGTACCACATTTAACATTGAAGTGCTTCCGACGCCGTCAGTTGTTGCCCCACCTAATCTTGTTGTATGTCATGGAGATGCAGTAAATGCAGTAAACCTTTATGGTGTTGCAACCAACTACACTTGGACCAACAACGCAACAAGCATAGGCCTCACAAATACTGGATCTACTGCAACCATACCTGCGTTTACAGCCACAAACACAGGTAATAACCCAGTTTTGGCCACGGTAAATATTAGTCCGAGCTATGTTTCTGGCACAAAAGTTTGTACCGGAACCTCACAATCTTATACAATTAATGTCATTCCAATACCGACAATTACTTCCCAGCCTCAAAGTCAAACAGTTTGTTTGGGAGGTAGTTTAACCAATCTTTCTGTTGCGTACGCTGGTGGAAATGGTACACCTACCTATCAATGGTTTAGTTCGCCAACTAATAGCACGGCAAATGGAATAGCAATTACAGGTGCAAATAGCGCAACCTATGCCTTGCCTGCTGCGAATACTGTCGGAACTACCTATTACTACTGTATTTTAACATTTGCTAATGCGGCTACTTGTGCAACGATTTCAACTGATTTGGCTACAATCACCATTACGAGTGGTCCGTCCATCAGTACACAACCCTTAGCAAGTCAAGCAATCTGTGCTGGAGGCTCTATCCCTGCAGCTCTAAGTGTAGCGTTCTCAAACGGTACTGGGAATGCAACCATTCAATGGTTTAGCGTCAATGGAGGAACAAATACAGCTATATCAGGAGCAAATGCAACAAGCTACCTGCCCGGAGTCTTCAATACAGTAGGCACTTATTATTATATGGCGCAAATTTCCTTGAGCGGAAGTGGTTGTGGATTAGCGCAATCCAATACAGTTCAAATCAATGTATTGGCAGACCCTATAATTACGAACCCTTCGCCTGCTTCTTATTGTTTGAATTCAAGCACGGCCGTTCCATTGAGTATAACTGCTAGTGGAGGAACAAGCACCCCATATATATATCAATGGTACTCAAATAGTGTCAATAACAACACCAGTGGCACACTCATTTCGGGTGCAAATGCAGCGAGCTATATTCCTGCAACTACATCTGTTGCAACTACCTATTACTATTGCGTGGTAACGCAAGGCAACGGATGCAGCGTTAGTTCAAATGCAGCAGCCATCGCTGTTACTTCGGCACCTTCAATTAGTAGTCAGCCAATTGCTACGCAAACGGTTTGTTTGGATGGCACAGTTTCAGCTTTATCTGTAACATATGCCAGTGGAAGTGGATCTCCGTCATACCAATGGTATAGCAATAGTAGCAATTCATACGTCGGCGGCGTTGCAATACCTGGTGCGGGCAGTTCCTCATATATGCCAGCAACCAATTTGGTTGGTACCATCTATTACTACTGTGTCATCACCTTTGCTTCTAGTGGCTGCTCTTCAATTTCATCTAATATTTCACAAATTGTTGTGGTTGCAGACCCTATTGTCAGCACCCAACCATTAAATACCCAAACCATTTGTGGTGGTGGTTCGATTCCAAATGCCCTCAATGTGGCATATAC
>Ga0208592_1000281_pt1 | contig 15426 bp, 13 predicted proteins | sample LakMenE18May10ns_FD_150712 | JGI IMG/M metagenome (GOLD analysis project Ga0208592, IMG submission 150712) | Freshwater microbial communities from Lake Mendota, WI - 18MAY2010 deep hole epilimnion ns (SPAdes) | ecosystem: Environmental > Aquatic > Freshwater > Lentic | place: Lake Mendota...
GTTGCAAAAAAGACTGTGGCAAAGAAGCCAGCAGCGAAAAAGGTTGTTAAGAAGACAGCGAAAGCTGCTCCAAAGGCAAAGCCTGCGGCAAAGAAAGTAGCTGCTAAAAAACCTGTTAAGAAGATTTCTAAGAAGAAGTAATCAGTGAGGCGCCTTCTTGATGTAGAAGCCAAAGCCTCGAAGTTCTCCCAGAGTCTCTAACTTTGGGCAAATCCCTAAGCACTGAAGAATGTCTGCGAAAAGCACCAGTTCCTCTTTGACCGAACCTGAATTCACCCACTACTTTACGTCGCTCCAAGAAGTCATCTAAACATCAAATGCCTTCTAGCACTTCGGTAACTAGCGAGAGCGCTCGATCTTGGTCTTGGAATCTCAGCGTCAGAACTGGACGCCCGTTTTGTGATAACACGTTTGCGTCTCCCGCTGCCTGAGCATTCATTAGCTCCTGAAAACCGAAATCGCGACCGGGAATCATTAGCTCTTCTCCGTCTTCGCTGATCAGCTGCAAAAATACCCCTTGAGCCGGTCCACCCTTGTGATACTGGCCGGTGGAGTGTAAAAATCTGGGTCCCCAGCCAAATGTTGCTGGTCGACCAGACGACTTCGTAATTTGATCTCGTAGGGTCTGAAATAGTCCAGCTCGATTCCTATCAAGATAAGCATGAATCGCGAAGTAAGAATCAGGCCCCGCAGAGCGCACCAGGGCCTCGATGGCTTCTTTTAGAGTGGGATCTTTTGATAGAGCGATGTTCCTTATTGAAACCTCGATTGCTCCTTCAGTAAACAGCGGCTCTTGTTTCGGGGCTTTGCTGTCTAGAAACTTTCTAGATGCGATTTTGGCGGACTCCACATCGGGCTGATCGAATGGATTAACCCCAAGCAGCCTTGACGCGACAGCGGTTGCCACCTCCCAGAGCAAAAAAAGTGAACCAAGCTCACCCGAAACATTGATGTCATAACTGCCGCTTGAGGCATCAGCTAAGAGCCCGATGGTGACAAGGTCTTTGCTAGGTCTTAAGAGCTCCGGCGAATTAGCCTCGAGAACTATCGGCAAGACGCCGCGACCGTGCTTTCCTGTCGATTCAGCAATTAGTTGCTCCATCCAATTGCCAAACCCTGAAACTTCGTCACTTGTGGAAACAATTCCCAACTTGTCTCTGAAACCTTGGCTCGATGCTGTTGCTGCCATTGCCGCACCGAGTACTAGTGCGGGGTTATGTGCTTCGTCACTTGACAATGCATCAGCTGCCAAAATTGCGTCTTGGAGAATTGGTAGCATGTCTACACCTGCCAGAACCGAAGGAACCACACCAAACGCAGTAAGGGCCGAAAATCTGCCTCCCACGTTCGGATTGGCAAGAAACACGCGATAGCCATCCAGGACAGCTTGCTTATGCATGGGGGAGTTCGGGTCAGTTACCACAATGATTCGTGAAGTCTTGTCGATACCTGCTTGCTCGAACGCTTGCTCGAAAATTCTTTTCTGCGAGTCAGTCTCTACGGTTGAGCCAGACTTTGATGAGACAACAACAACAGTTTTTGCTATGTCCTTTGACACTGCTGATCGAACTTGTGACGGGTGAGTTGAATCCAGCACCACAAGCTCCACGCCAGCAGAAGCAGCAATGACCTCCGGGGCTAACGAAGAACCACCCATACCGCAGAGAACTATTCTGGTCAGACCGCTGCCTATAAGAGCCTTTCGAAGCTCAGAAACTTCTGGGAATAGCTCAAGCGATTCCGCGGCTGCATCAACCCAACCTAATCGAATAGAAGCTTCTGCTTGCGAGTCTAGACCCCAAAGTGTGTGATCCTTAGCAAAAATCCGACTCGCGACTTTGTCGCGAACCAGCTCCTGAATCACGGTGGCAACAGCCACTGATGAAGCACCCTTGGTTGAAACTTTTAAGGTCATTATTTGCCCAGCAAAGCCTTTGAAACTGTCTCGAGCAAGTCGTCCCAGGAAGCAACAAATTTCTCGACACCTTCTGTTTCAAGAAGTGACACGACCTCTTCGTAAGAAATCCCAAGCGCAGCCAGCTCTTCCAATACCTCCCTGGACTGTTGATAGTGTCCTGTGATGGTATCCCCGGATATTTCACCGTGGTCGAACACCGCCTCCATGGTCGCCTCCGGCATAGTGTTCACAAGCTCAGGTGCAACCAGCTGCGTCACATAAAGAGTGTCTGGTAGCAATGGGTCTTTTACCCCCGTGGAGGCCATAAGGGGGCGCTGGCTGTTGGCACCCGCGGCTTTGAGATCTTGCCAATCGGAAGCTGAAAATTGGTTCTCGAAAAGTTCATAAGCGAGCCTAGCGTTCGCCAGCGCTGCCTTTGATTTCAAAGCTAGCGCCTGCTGGCTACCAATAGCCTCTAATCTCTTGTTTACCTCGGTGTCGACTCTGGATACGAAAAACGAGGCCACCGAGTGAATCTTCGAAACGTCATGACCGTTAATCAGAGCTTTCCGGACTCCTTCTTTGAAGGCGGAAATGACTAATGCGTAACGCTGCAATGAAAAAATCAATGTCACGTTTACTGAAATTCCAGCTGCGAGAACTTCTGTAATAGCGCTGAGTCCCGGGATGGTTGCTGGAATCTTTATCATCACATTTTCACGGCCAACGGCTTCAAAAATTTGCCTCGCCTGCGTGATGGTTTTCTCTGGGTCCATGGCAATTCCAGGTTCAACTTCGATAGAAACCCGACCATCAACGCCTTTGGTCCTCTTATAGACATCGCTAAAAACATCGCAAGCCATTCGAACATCCAAGGTCGTCGCTTCGAAGACAGCTTCGGTCGCGCTTGCTCCCTTTGCCGCCAATTCCGCTAGCTGGGAAGCGTAGGCATCTCCTTTAGCAAAGGCGCCAGCAAATATAGTTGGGTTGGTGGTAACCCCAGAAACCGCTCGAGATGAAATCAGCTCGGCTAAAGATCCCGATTGGATTCGATCTCTGGATAGGTCATCTAGCCAAATACTCACACCTGCCTGGTCTAAGCGGTCAAGGGCTGAATTCATTTTGACCTTTCAAGAACTTCTCTTGCCTTCTTTACAACGGCCTCGGTCGTTATCCCGAACTTGGTGAACAGAGTCTTGTAGTCAGCAGAAGCGCCGTAGTGCTCGATTGAAACCGAATCACCCTGAGACACGTACTTTGCCCAACCTAGTGCAAGCCCAGCCTCAACTGACACTCTCGCCGAAACGCTCTGTGGCAAGACGCTATTCCGATAACTCTCGGGCTGCTCCTCAAACCATTCGACACAGGGCATTGAAACCACTCGGGTCTTTACACCCGCAGTTTCAAGCTCAAGTCTTGCAGCAAGCGCTAACTGAACCTCTGAGCCAGTGGCGATAATAATCAGCTCTGGTTGTGTGTTGGAGGCATCGACCAAAACATAACCTCCGAATTCAACGTTGCTTGCCGCAGCAGCCACCGATCCGGTTGGATCAGGAACTGCACGATTTATGACCGGCAGGTTCTGACGTGTGAGGGCGATGCCAGCTGGACCAAGCCGTCTTGAAAGAATCTTCTTCCACGCGTAGCTAACCTCGTTGGCATCAGCTGGTCTTACTACATCAAGTCCTGGAATAGCTCGCAGGGTTGCCAGCTGCTCAATGGGCTGATGAGTTGGACCATCTTCTCCTAGTGCGATTGAGTCGTGTGTCCAAACGAAAATCGATGGAACCTTCATAAGAGCGGCCAGTCGAACCGCAGGCCTCATGTAGTCACTGAAGATTAGGAAGGTTCCGCCATAAGAGCGGGTTTTTCCGTGCAGCGCTATTCCATTGAGGATCGAACCCATTGCGTGTTCCCTAATACCGAAATGAAGCACCCTGCCGTATTTATCTCCGGACCACTCATTAGTTGAGTGCACGTCTGGAACGAAGGATTTTGCACCGGCAATTGTTGTGTTATTTGACTCTGCTAAGTCAGCAGAACCTCCCCACAGCTCAGGCATAATCTTGGCAAATGCGTTTAGAGCCTTCCCCGAGGCTGCTCGCGTTGAAACTTCTGTGCCTGCTTCGAATTCAGTGATGGTGGAATCAAAATCTGGAAGCTGGCCGCTTTCAAGACGGTCAAAAAGTCTTGCGTTTTCAGGATTGTTTTTTCTCCAGAGCTGGAGATCACTTTCCCATTTGGTTCGGACAGTTTCTGTTCGTTCCCTAAAGCCTCGGGTGTACTCGATGACATCATCGGATACCTCGAAGTGCTTTTCGGGATCAAACCCTAGAGCGGTTTTTAGACCTGCCACTTCCTCAGCTCCCAAGGCAGAGCCATGGATTTTTCCTGTGTTCTGCTTTTTAGGTGACGGCCAACCGATAATCGTGCGGATGGTTATCAAAGACGGTTTATCAGTGGCCGACTTAGCGTTCTCGATGGCGCTAAAAAGCTCTTGCAGATCTTCTTCGTACTTTCCAGCTTTGCGCCAGTCAACTACCTGAACGTGCCAGCCGTAGGATTCGTATCTCTTTTCTAGATCCTCTGTGAAGGCAATTTGAGTGTCATCTTCAATTGATATCTGGTTCGAGTCGTAAAGAACAACCAGGTTTCCAAGTTTCTGATGACCCGCAAGAGACGACGCTTCTGAGGTGACCCCCTCCTGCATGTCGCCGTCGCCGGCGATGCAGAAAATGTAATGATCAAAAGGACTTTGACCTGCCGGGGCAGCTGGATCGAATAGTCCGCGTTCAAACCTTGCAGCGTAGGCGAATCCAACAGCCGAAGCGAGACCTTGACCAAGGGGTCCAGTCGTAATCTCAACACCCTTGGTGTGTCCATACTCTGGGTGGCCAGGAGTCAGGGACTCCCAAGTTCTAAGTGCCTTTAGGTCCGAGAGCTCCAGGCCGTATCCGGTTAAATAGAGCTGATTGTAAAGCGTGAGAGAGGAATGACCGACGCTAAGAATAAACCGATCGCGTCCAACCCAATCTGGGTTTGCGGGATCATGCCTTAGAACCTTCTGGAACAACAAGTGAGCAACTGGAGCCAAGGAGATAGCTGTTCCTGGGTGTCCGTTTCCAACCTTCTCGACTGCATCTGCTGCAAGAACCCTTGCCGTGTCCACCGCAGCTTGGTCTAGCTTCGACCACTCAAGATTTCCCATTCCCAACCCATATTCCCCTGGCTAACCAGACCTAAGCGAATTGTCCACCAAACAGATTTGAATCCTTTGGATACAGGGTTGGGGGTGATTCGCTACATACATTTTAACCTTACACACTCGACCCATTTACCCCCTGTTGCCACATGGCTTACGGCGGTCACTTAGACTTAACACAAATCATGAGTGCTGAAACCTTAGAAAATACTGCCCTGAAACATAGTTTCTGGCGAAAGGCGAAGGCTTACTTTGCCCTGACAAAGCCTAGGGTTATTGAGTTGTTGTTGATTGCCACTGTTCCCACCATGATCCTCGCCGAGCGAGGCATTCCTGACCCCTGGCTAGTTATCGCCACTGTTTTGGGCGGGGCTATGAGTGCCGGTAGCGCAAATTCATTCAATTGCTACATTGATCGAGACATCGACAAGATAATGGGTCGAACCAAATCGAGGCCACTTGTAACTGGGGAGCTCTCGGCTAAGGACGCCTACATTTTTGCCTGGCTGCTTGGTGTGGGCTCCGTCGCCTGGCTGGGATTATTGGTGAACTGGCTGGCAGCGGCTTTATCCCTAGCCGCAATTTTGTTCTATGTCTTTGTTTACACATTGCTACTAAAAAGACGCACACCGCAAAACATTGTTTGGGGTGGAGCTGCGGGCGCGATGCCCGTTCTGATTGGCTGGGCTGCCGTGACGGGCGAGCTAAACGCTACCGCGTGGGTACTTTTTCTGATCGTCTTCTTGTGGACCCCACCGCACTACTGGCCACTGTCCCTGAGGTATAAGACCGAATACAACGAAGCTGGAGTTCCCATGCTTCCTGTGGTTCGCAACAACAAAACTGTTGGCTTGCAGATTGTACTTTACGCCTGGGCTCTAGTTGCGTCGACCATACTTCTAGTTCCGATCGGTGGGATGGGTTTCATCTATACCGCAACCGCGATTCTGGGAGCAGTCTTTTTCTTATTGGAATCTCATCGCCTTAACGCCGAAGCCAAAAAAGGTGAGATTACCAAGCCAATGAGGCTTTTCCACGGATCAATTACCTACTTGACTGTGCTGTTTATTGCTATCGCCCTAGATCCGCTATTTTTCTTTAATTTCATCTAACCTGCGAAGGCTCTCGTCTCGCTCGGTTGAATGATCAAGCATCGGTTCTGGATATCCGTTGACTAAGCCATCAACCAGCAGCCAAGGCTCGTGTACTTCGGGGCCAGGTAAATGAGCTAGCTCAGGGATGTATTTGCGAACATAGTTTCCTTGGGGGTCAAATTTGTACCCTTGCAAGATTGGGTTGAAAACTCGGTAATAGGGGGAGGCGTCAGTTCCGCACCCAGCCGTCCACTGCCATCCGTGAGAGTTTGAAGCTGGATCAAAATCGGACAGACTTTTCTCAAACCAATCAGCACCAATTTGCCACTCAAGATGTAGATCTTTGACCAGAAAGCTCGCAACAATCATTCTCACTCGGTTATGCATCCAGCCCTCAAGGGCAAGCTGTCGCATCCCAGCATCAACCATTGGAAAGCCTGTTCTTCCAGATTTCCAAAGCTCTAACTTGCGATCAGCTTCTTTCCCTTGGTCATATCTCATTTTCGCAAATCTTGGAACATAGTAGTCAGTTACTGTGTGTGGGTTTCTTAGCAGAACGTCAGCGTAAAACTCTCGCCACGCAATCTCTTTTCTAAACACATTGTGTCCTGGGGTATCTCGGAGATCCGCTAGCAGGGTTCTTGGATGGATTTCTCCGTGAGCCAGAGCGTGTGAGAGTTTTGACGTTCCTGACAGATCCGCACGATTTCTATTCTCGGAGTAATCAAAAAGAGCGTGATTTTTGAAGCGCTCGAATGTCTCAAGGGCATAATCCTCCCCAGCTCGAACATCGAATAGAGAATCCTTGGTTGGCTGCATGGGGGATTTCTTGGCACTTTGTATCCATTTGACTCCAGATGGCAACCTATAGGGCTGTGACCAACCGATGTCGAACCAAGCTTTGTAGAACGGTGTGTAAACGCGGTAAGGGGTGCCATCCGTTGGCTTCACTACTGAGCCAGGTTTCACGGCGTAGTTTGAGCCTTCAAGAATCAGTTTCTTACCTACGGCTAACAGAGCGGTGGAAACTTCTTGCTGCTGTGCTATTCCTTCTGGGTCAAAGCTCTCAGTCGCGTGAACGTACTTTGCTTCATGCTTCTTAGCAAGCCGAACAATTTCGCTAGCAAAATCGCCTTCGGTAACCAAAAGAGCACCACCAAGGGATGAAGTAAGCGATGCAAGGGATGCTGACAGTGAGTGCTGCCTAATGCCAGATAGCTTTTCGAAATCAGCTTTCTGATACACGTAGCAAGCTAGAACGGATTGGTTCTCGTCGGATTTTGCAGCTTCGCAGCAGGATGAGAGAGGTTGGTTATCTTGTAACCTCAAGTCCTTTCGAAACCAAAATATCCTGCTCATCTTGATCCTTCTGGCCTTACAAATTTTGATCGGAGAGCTAGCAGTTGGAATGTAAGAAGCGAAATTATCAGGGATGCTCCAAGCATGTGCACACCAGCAAGCAAGGCTGGAACACCTGTGTTGGACTGGATAACACCAAGAACTGCTTGCAAGATGGCAACGACAAGCAGTAATCCAAGGGATTTCACCGCCGGGTTCTGGAAGTGGTTTACCGGCAAGCTCCTCCAAACCAGAACTAGTGTGATTAAGGTTAGAGCTGTCATGAGGTATGCCGGCCAAGAGTGGTAGTGCTGCCATGTTTCCAAATCAAATCCATTGCGCGGAGTTGCTGCGTCACCAGCGTGCGGCCCAGCCCCAGTCACAACCACTCCAACAATTACCGTGGCCCAGCCAACAATAAAAATTGGCCAAGCGAGCAACACCGCTTTGTAGCTAATCGGCCCGTGTTTTGGTAGATAGACCCGCCACACTAAGACAGAGGCGATGCTAATCAGAATTCCTGAGACCAGAAAGTGCGCGCCAACAACCCAAGAGTTCAATCCCGTAAGCACCGTCACGCCGCCAAGTAGCGCCTGAGCAACTATTCCTAGAACGAGCAAAACAGCAGGCCAGGTAAGGCCATAGCGAAGAGATTTGGAAGTGCGTCGAATAACGATGAAGGTCAGGCCCGCGATGATCACAAGAACGAAAGTCAATAAGCGATTGCCAAACTCAATTAGTCCGTGGATGCCCATCTCTGGAACGGAGACAAATGATTCATCAGTGCACTTTGGCCAAGTTGGGCAGCCAAGCCCAGAGCCGGTGAGGCGAACTAAACCTCCAGTAACCACGATAAGAATCTGACTGGCCAGTGACGCCCAGGCGTACGAACGCAGTCTTGCTGGCGCAAGAATGGTTTTAAATGGCTGAATCAACCAGAATTTCCCGTCTACTGATGCAAATTGAGGCAATGTTGGTAAACTTATGACACATCCAGTTTCGCATTAAGTTCCCCGTGGGAATGCCTGGTTGCAAGTGTGGGTTAGACCTAGATATCTACAATAAGGAGCAAAATGTCCGACATCATCATTGACCGCCCCGAGCTAGATAGCCTCGGAAACTACGAGTATGGCTGGTCTGATGGTAACGACGCTGGGGCCTTCGCCAAACGAGGTATCAGCGAAGAAGTTGTAAAGGACATCTCGGGACTAAAAAGTGAGCCTGAGTGGATGCTGGACATGCGCCTCAAGGGTTACCAGTACTTCCTTAAAAAGCCAATGCCAGCTTGGGGTGCAGATCTTTCAGGAATTGATTTTGACAACATCAAGTACTTTGTACGCTCGACGGAGAAGCAAGTTCAGAGCTGGGAAGATCTTCCCGATGAGATTAAATCGACCTACGAAAAACTGGGAATTCCAGAAGCAGAAAGACAGCGCCTTGTTGCCGGCGTGGCCGCCCAGTACGAGTCAGAGGTTGTCTATCACCAGATAAACGAGGAGCTCGAAAAGCAGGGTGTTTTGTTCCTGGACACTGACACGGCGTTGCGTGAACACCCAGAAATCTTCAAAGAGTACTTCGGAACTGTAATTCCAGCCGGTGACAACAAATTCGCAGCGTTGAACACTTCTGTTTGGTCTGGAGGTTCATTTGTTTACGTTCCAAAGGGCGTGCACGTAGAGATACCGCTTCAGGCTTACTTCCGCATTAACACAGAGAACATGGGTCAGTTTGAAAGAACCCTCATCATTGCCGACGAGGACTCTTACGTTCACTACATCGAAGGCTGCACCGCTCCAATTTACAAGTCTGACTCTTTGCACTCAGCGGTAGTTGAGATCATTGTAAAAAAAGGTGCCCGCGTTCGATACACAACAATCCAAAACTGGTCCAACAACGTTTACAACCTTGTGACCAAGCGAGCTATCGCCCACGAAGGTGCCACCATGGAATGGATTGATGGAAACATCGGCTCCAAGGTAACCATGAAGTACCCTTCGGTGATTCTGGCCGGAGAGTATGCAAGAGGAGAGACCCTTTCGGTTGCATTTGCAGGGGAAGGCCAACACCAAGATGCCGGTGCCAAGATGATTCATCTTGCTCCACACACTTCTTCATCAATCGTTTCAAAATCCATCGCACGCGGAGGAGGAAGAACTTCCTACCGTGGCGAGATTCGAGTAAATCCTGGAGCACATCACAGCGCAAACACAGTACGCTGTGACGCATTGCTGGTTGACACCATTTCCAGAAGCGACACCTACCCGACCGTTGATGTTCGCGAAGATGATGTCTCCATGGGTCACGAGGCCACTGTTTCCCGCGTGAGCGAGGAGCAGTTGTTCTACCTCCAGTCCAGAGGTATGGCAGAAGACGAGGCTATGGCGATGATTGTCCGCGGCTTTATTGAGCCAATAGCCAAAGAGCTACCAATGGAGTATGCCCTTGAGCTAAACAAGTTGATTGAGATGCAAATGGAAGGGGCTGTCGGATAGTGACAGGCGCTTCAAAGACAATCCAGCATGGATTGTCAGAGCATTCTCATGGCTTCGGCGTACCGATTCAAACTCGCTCGGAAAGAGTCAAGTCAACAACCCTCGAAGACTTCGCAGAAATTTCAACTCGCGAGGAGCAGTGGCGCTACATCGGCTCGAGCGAGCTTGGCGGATTAGATCAAGCAGGCCTGGATGAGTTTTCAGGTGACATAACCGCAATCACCGCAGATGGTGTCGAGACCTCTTGGGTTGAATCAGATCATGCACTATTTGGATCTGCCGGTATCCCAGAAGATCGAGTCTCGGCAGCAGGCTGGGAAGCGGCGAAAGCAGCCTACCTAATTGCAGTGCCAAAGGACGCCTTACTAAAGGATCCATCAACCGTTAAGATTCAATCGCAGGTAGCAGACCCTTCTGCCTTGCATGTCATAGTTCACGCAGCAAAGGGATCAAGCTCGACAATCGTTATTGAACATCGTGGTGACGCTGTGTTGTCTGAAAACATCGAAGTGATTGTTGATGACGAGGCAACTTTGACCTTAGTCAGCATTCAGGAGTGGAGCACTAAGTCAATCCACTCATCCGCGCAGTTTGCAAAACTTGGCAGGAACTCAAAGTTCAAGCACATCGTGGTTTCCCTCGGTGGCTCGGTGGTTCGCGTCACACCGTCTGCCTACTTCGGCGCTCCAGGAGGCGATGTCGAGCTATACGGGCTTTACTTTGCAGATGCCGGTCAGTACCTAGAACACAGAATTTTCGTTGATCACTCGGAACCAAACTGCAAGTCACGAGTCACCTATAAAGGCGCTCTTCAGGGCGATAAGGCTCACACCGTGTGGGTGGGAGATGTCCTAATACGTGCAGCGGCGGAGGGAACAGACACCTATGAGCTAAACCGCAACCTGCTTTTGACAGACGGTGCCCGTGCCGACTCAGTGCCGAATCTTGAGATCGAGACCGGGCAAATTCAGGGAGCCGGGCACGCAAGCGCAAGCGGTAGATTCGATGACGAGCAACTGTTTTACTTACAGGCACGAGGAATCGACGAGCTTGAGGCAAGGCGCTTAGTGGTTCGTGGTTTTCTAATGGAAATAGTTCAGCAAATTGGGATCTCTGATCTGGAAGACAGGCTAGCTCAAGCAATTGAAGACGAACTAGAGGTGACCCAAAAGTAATGGCAATCAGAATTTGCAACGTAGAAGACATAAAGCCAGGCAAGGCCCTTAGGGTCAAGGTCGGAGAAGATGCCATTGCCCTTATTCACACTAAGGATGGTAGGTTCAAGGCTCTTGGTGACAAGTGTTCCCACGGAGAGATTTCCCTTAGTGAGGGATTCGTTGACAACGACACAATCGAGTGCTGGGCTCACGGAGCAAAGTTCTCTGTTGACACTGGAGCTCCACTAACGCTACCTGCTTACGAACCAGTGACAACCTACGAGGTCATCGTTGAAAACGGGGAAGTTTTTATAGAAATCGACAAGGACAGTGAATAAATAATGGCAAAGCTAGAAATCAAGGACCTGCACGTATCCGTTGATACAGATCAGGGAACTAAAGAGATTCTCAGGGGAGTAGACCTGACAATCAATAGCGGAGAAACTCACGCCGTGATGGGGCCAAATGGCTCGGGCAAGTCCACTTTGGCTTACTCAATTGCCGGCCACCCAAAGTATCAAGTCACCCAAGGTCAAATTCTTCTAGATGGCGCGGATGTCTTAGAGATGTCGGTAGACGAGAGAGCTCGTGCGGGATTGTTTCTTGCAATGCAGTATCCAGTTGAGATTCCAGGAGTTAGCGTTTCTAACTTCCTAAGGACCGCAAAAACAGCAGTTGACGGTAAAGCTCCCGCGCTGCGGACTTGGATCCAAGATGTTCGTTTGGCCATGGAGAATCTAAAAATGGATTCGGCATTTACTGAGAGAAATGTTAATGAGGGCTTCTCTGGTGGTGAAAAAAAGCGTCATGAGATTTTGCAAATGGAGCTCCTCAAGCCCAAATTCGCTGTTCTGGATGAGACCGATTCGGGTCTTGATGTCGACGCTCTTCGCGTAGTTGCCGAAGGTGTGAACAGAATCAAGGACTCGAATGACATTGGGGTGCTCCTTATCACTCACTACACCCGGATTCTCAAATACATCAAGCCAGACTTCGTCCACGTATTTGTTGCGGGACAAATCGCTGAACAGGGCGGCGCTGAACTTGCAGAAAGACTTGAAGCCGAAGGTTACGACAGGTACGTGAAGGCCTAACATGCCAAGAGAACTAGAAGCCAGCCTTTACGACAAGGTTGAAGAGGCGCTAAAAGAGGTAATTGATCCAGAAATTGGCGTCAACATTGTTGACCTTGGTCTTATCTATGGACTTGAAATGGCCGATGAGGACGAGTCCCTGTTGATCAACATGACTCTTACATCAGCGGGCTGTCCGTTGACGGACGTACTTGAGGAGCAGACTGCCGAAGCACTTGATGGAGTGGTCGACGCATTTAGAATCAACTGGGTTTGGATGCCACCTTGGGGTCCAGAGAAGATCACTGACGATGGCCGCGAACAGATGCGGGCAATCGGATTCTCTATCTAGGCATTTCTGCCAAGAAACTTCCAGGCCAATGGAAGCACCGCAGCAGCGAGAATCATCTTTAGAAAATCCCCAATAATGAAGGGCACGAACCCAGCGGAAGCAACGGCCACTAAGTCATTAGCTACGCCCAGATTTCCAAGAACAAATGCCAACCACGGCAGACCAAAAAGATAGATGATTGCGTTCGCGATCGCAAAGCTTCCAAGTACGCCCGGTACTGATTTATGCCAACCTCGCTCAGAGAGCCAGCCAACAACGGAGGCGGCCGCAACAAATCCAATCAGGTAACCGAAAGTCGGACCAAAGCTCAAGCTCGTCGCGGCTGAGAACACCGGTAAGCCAAAAGCTCCCATCGAAAAGTATGCAAGAAGGGAAATTGCACCTCTGGTGGCACCAAGTACGGAACCAACGAGCAAAACTGCGAAGGTTTGAGCTGTGATCGGTACTGGCCACATCGGGATTACCAGTTGTGCGGCGTAGGCAGTCAATACAGCCCCCGATAGAATTAGGGCAAAATCGTTTACAACTGACCGTGGAACAACGCGATCAATAAGTGCTGCTTTGCTGGAAAGTTGCATTGTCATGAGATTCTCTATTCTTGCCTTGGTTTGTAGTGACGATTGTAGACTAATGCTTTTGCAAGCACACGAGAGGTTTATTGATTGCTAAGCGTCAAAGACCTAGAGATAACAATCGGCGCCAGAACTTTGATGAGCGAGGTCACTTTTCGGGTAGCTTCCGGTGACAAAGTTGGCTTGGTTGGGCGAAATGGCGCTGGAAAGACAACTCTGACAAAGATCTTGGCCGGCGATGGCCTGGCTACCGGCGGGATGATTGAGCGACAGGGCGAGATTGGCTATCTGCCCCAGGACCCACGATCCGGTGATCCCGAGGAGTCCGCCCGGGACCGGATTCTAAATGCCCGTGGTCTTGGAACCCTCCTAAGGCAACTGGCTGAGACCACCGACACAATGGCCTCGGCTCAAGGACCTGAGTCCGAAAAAGCCATGATCAAATACACCAAGGTTGAAGAGCGCTTTCAAGCAGCCGGAGGATATGCGGCTGAAGCGGCAGCTGCTGCAATAGCTAGCAATCTTGGAATTGAGGAACGAATTCTTGCCCAACCGCTAAAAACACTCTCCGGCGGACAGCGTCGTCGCATAGAACTTGCTCGAATACTATTCTCCGACGCACAAACAATGTTGCTCGACGAGCCCACCAACCATCTTGATGCCGACTCAGTTGTCTGGCTTAGAGATTTTCTCAGGGCCTATCAGGGTGGCTTGATTGTGATAAGTCACGACGTCGATCTTGTTGAAACCACCGTGAACCGCGTTTTCTACTTAGATGCAAATAGGCAAAAGATTGACATCTACAACATGGGATGGCGTGCCTATCAAAAGCAACGTGAAGCGGATGAGGAACGGCGCAAACGCGAGAGAGCAAACGCGGAAAAGAAGGCGGCTTCTTTGTCTCTGCAGGCAGCAAAGTTTGGTGCAAAGGCAACTAAGGCAGTTGCCGCGCAGCAAATGCAGCGAAGGGCGCAAAAACTTCTTAGTGACCTAGAAGATGTGGGGCAAGTGGACCGAGTTGCCAAGATTCGTTTCCCAGATCCTGCGCCGTGTGGAAGGACTCCACTAACCGCACATGGCCTGTCCAAGAGCTATGGCTCATTGGAGATTTTCGCTGCAGTTGATCTAGCCATTGATCGCGGCTCAAAAGTAGTCATTATTGGTCTCAACGGAGCGGGGAAGACGACCCTACTTCGCATCCTTGCAGGGGTCGATAAGGCAGACACCGGGGTCGTAGAGGCAGGTCACGGGTTAAAGATTGGCTACTACGCGCAGGAACACGAGACTCTCGATGTGAACAAGTCCGTGCTTGAGAATATGCAGTCTGCGGCACCACACTTAGGAGACGTGGACGCCCGAAAAGTTTTGGGCTCGTTTCTATTCTCCGGAGACGATGTTGCAAAAAAAGCTGGCGTTCTTAGTGGGGGAGAGAAAACCCGGTTAGCGCTAGCCTCGCTCGTAGTTTCCTCAGCAAACGTTTTGCTGCTCGACGAGCCAACTAACAACCTCGACCCAGCAAGCCGAAAAGAGATTCTGAGTGCTCTTGCAAGCTTTACTGGCGCCGTAGTGCTGGTATCGCACGACGAGGGTGCCGTACTGGCTCTTAACCCCGAGCGAGTATTGATCCTTCCCGACGGGACAGAGGACCATTGGTCAGATCAGTACGCTGATCTGATCTCTCTTAGCTAACTGGTCCGATCGAGAATCTCGTCCTCAATAGATGAATCACGATTCGATTTACGCTTCGCAGATCGTGGAACGTAGTTTGGATCGAGCTCCATTTTGCGATAATCCCTTTCCTGCCTGATGGCCCAAAACAGTGCAAAAAATCCCATCACTGCGAAAATCACCCACTGAACTGCGTAGCTAAGATGATTCCCCTCGTCAAGCAGGGGTCTAGTAAGTGGTTGCGGATAAGAGCTTTCTGGCGGAGCCTCGGAAACCAGTCTTAGGTAGAAATCTGTTTCTACTTCAATTCCTAGCATTGCCTGTATTTCGACGAGGTTGATACTAGTTAACTGACCTTCGGGAGAAACCCTATTGGGAACCTGTTCACCTAATCTAACTCTGGCTACTAGATCCTTCTGCGCTTTTTGCGGAAGAAAGGCCTGGGAGGGATTTAGATTTGAGTCGGCCTGAATCCAGCCACGTTCGATTATGAATACTTCGTCATTCACGGATCTAAATGGAATTAGCTGAACGAAGCCAGGTTGACCAGCAATTGCTCTGTTTCTAACAAGCAATGACTT
>Ga0208592_1000287_pt1 | contig 15292 bp, 15 predicted proteins | sample LakMenE18May10ns_FD_150712 | JGI IMG/M metagenome (GOLD analysis project Ga0208592, IMG submission 150712) | Freshwater microbial communities from Lake Mendota, WI - 18MAY2010 deep hole epilimnion ns (SPAdes) | ecosystem: Environmental > Aquatic > Freshwater > Lentic | place: Lake Mendota...
ATGATGACGGTGTTACGGAAGTCAACACTGCGGCCTTGGCTGTCAGTGAGACGACCTTCTTCAAGAATCTGCAACAACGTGTTGAACACGTCGGGGTGAGCCTTTTCGATTTCGTCGAACAGCACAACAGAGAACGGCTTACGACGAACTGCTTCAGTAAGTTGTCCGCCTTCTTCGTAGCCGACGTATCCCGGAGGAGAACCAACGAGACGACTAACCGTGTGCTTTTCCATGTACTCAGACATGTCAAGCGTGATGAGTGCTTGATCGTCACCGAACAAGAATTCAGCAAGTGTCTTTGCAAGTTCTGTTTTACCAACACCAGTTGGTCCGAGGAAGATGAACGAACCGCTAGGACGACGAGGGTCTTTCAGACCGGCACGAGTACGGCGAATGCTCTGCGAAACGGCCTTGACTGCATCTTCTTGACCGATGATGCGCTTGTGCAGTTCACCTTCCATGTTGAGAAGCTTTGCGGTTTCTTCTTCTGTGAGTTTGTACACAGGAATACCGGTCCAGATGCTGAGTACTTCGGCAATTGCTTCCTCGTCGACTTCGTCGAACAAGTTGATGCCAGATGCCTTGATTTCGGCTTCTTTTTCAGACTTCTCTTCGAGCAATGAACGCTCTTGGTCGCGCAAACGGCCAGCTTCTTCGAAGCGCTGGTCTTCGATTGCCTTCTTCTTTGCTTCTTGCACTTCAGACACGCGGTTCTCAAGATCTTTAAGATCTGGAGGTGTTTGCATGCGCTTGATGCGAAGACGTGAACCAGCTTCGTCAATAAGGTCGATTGCTTTGTCTGGCAAGAAACGATCAGCAATATAACGGTCGGCCAAGTTGGCTGAAGCAACGATTGCTTGGTCGGTAATTGTGACGCGGTGATGAGTTTCGTACTTGTCACGAACACCCTTGAGAATTTCGATTGTGTGAGCAACAGTTGGCTCTTCAACCTTTACAGGCTGGAAACGACGCTCGAGTGCAGGATCTTTTTCAAGATGCTTGCGGTATTCGTCAGTTGTTGTTGCACCGATTGTCTGCAATTCGCCACGTGCAAGCATTGGCTTGAGAATGCTTGCGGCATCGATAGCGCCTTCAGCAGCACCAGCACCTACGAGTGTGTGGATTTCGTCGATGAACAAAACAATGTCGCCACGTGTCTTGATTTCTTTGAGAACTTTCTTGAGACGCTCTTCGAAGTCACCGCGGTAACGGCTACCTGCAACAAGTGCACCAAGGTCAAGTGTGTAGAGCTGCTTGTCCTTCAAAGTTTCAGGAATGTCGCCAGAAACAATTTTCTGTGCGAGGCCTTCAACGATTGCTGTTTTACCAACACCAGGCTCACCGATAAGAACAGGGTTGTTCTTTGTGCGGCGAGAAAGAATCTGCATCACGCGCTCAAGTTCGCGAGTACGACCAATGACTGGGTCGAGTTTCTTCTCGCGCGCTAGCTGAGTGAGGTTGCGACCGAACTGATCGAGAACTTGGCTTCCGCCTTTGTCGCCTGGTTCATCTTTGTTGCCTGGGGCTGCTGCACTACCGGCAGCTTCACCTTTAGTTCCGGGTCCCTGATAACCAGATAGCAACTGAATAACTTGCTGACGAACTTTGCCGAGGTCGGCACCCAACTTCACGAGAACTTGAGTTGCAACGCCTTCACCTTCGCGAAGAAGACCAAGAAGGATGTGCTCGGTACCGATGTAGTTGTGACCGAGTTGAAGAGCTTCACGCAAAGAAAGTTCGAGAACTTTCTTTGCACGCGGAGTGAAAGGAATGTGGCCTGAAGGTGACGAACCACCTTGGCCGATGATCTCTTCAACCTGAGCACGCACTGCATCAAGAGAGATGGACAAAGACTCAAGTGCCTTTGCTGCAACGCCTTCACCTTCATGGATTAATCCGAGCAAAATATGCTCAGTACCTATGTACGAGTGATTGAGAAGGCGTGCCTCTTCTTGGGCAAGCACTACAACCCTGCGGGCACGATCTGTAAAGCGTTCAAACATGTGGGGCCACCCCATTCGGAATCGGTGGATATTGAAAGAAAGTGTATCGGTACGGCGCATGAGTACCCCTGCGGAACCCGTAGTCTAAAAACTGTGATTATGTCGCCGCTTCTGTCGCTGCCTTTTATGGAAAACGACCGCCAACGGGTGGAAAAGGCCCTGGTGGCATCGGTCACCACAAATGACGCGTATATGACCGAAATTGCGTCACATCTCATCTCGGCAGGTGGGAAGCGGTTGCGCCCTGTTTTCACGATTATCGGATCCCAAGTGGGTAACGACAAAGTTGCCACCGAAGAAGCTATTGCCGGTGGCATTTCGTGTGAACTTGTTCACCTTGGTTCTCTGTACCACGACGACGTGATGGATGAATCTGATTTGCGCCGCGGAGTTGAAACTGTGAACGCACGCTGGGGCAACCTGCAAGCCATTTTGGCTGGTGACTTTTTGTTGGCAAAGGCCTCTGAAATTGCCGCATCTTTGGGCACCGAAGTTGCCGGATTGTTAGCCCGCACTATCGGCCGCCTGTGCGAAGGCCAAATTGAAGAATTACGCCACACGTACAACGTTGCGCGCACAGTTGATTCGTACCTCGACTCCATTGACGGCAAAACTGCTGCGTTGTATTCCACCGCCGCTCGCATCGGTGGTTTAGTTGCTGGTCATGACCGTGCTGTTGTTGATGCGCTTACTGCGTATGGCACTGCATACGGCATGGTGTTTCAAATAGTCGATGACGTTCTTGATCTCACTGCAACAGATGAGGAACTTGGCAAACCAGCTGGCAACGATATGAAAGAGGGCGTGTACACATTGCCTGTACTGCATACGTTGGCAAAGAACGGCACAGACGCTGACACGCTGAAGTCAATTCTTGGAAAGCCTCTCACGGTTGAAGAGCGCGACACAGTGCTGAAGATTGTGCGCACGAACGGTGGCGTCGATGTTGCTATTGAGAAGGCTCGCGCATTTGTTGTTGATGCTGAACGTGCGTGTGATGCATTGCCAAACGGCATCACTTCTGACGCAATGCGTGCAGCCAGTGCTGCACTACTTGCAACTGTTTCGTAACTACGACAACGCGCGGGCAGCAGCTAGCCCACTAAGAGCTGCACCTTCAACGCGAGGGCCAGCAAAGGCATCGCCAGCGATTGCCAAGGTGCCAGAGTCATCAACCCAACACGCATCTGGCCACAACTTCTTCGGAATTGCAAAACGCCATTTCTTCATTTCGCTAGAAGTGACTTGGGCAGTGCCGAGCCATGGAGTTGCAGCTGCGAGAAGTTCGTCATGAATCTCACGATTGGTCTTGTCGAAGTTCGCAAGGCTCCATTCGGGGTTTGCATGAAAGGTAAGTGCGGGTGCTGCACTGATTCCCTTGGCGGTGTTATCGCCAATAAATGAAAACACATCATCAGGAAATTGCATGCCACCTGGCGAGGACACATTGTGATTGTTGGAATCAAGCGTGACTAATAATCCCAAAGTGCGGTCGTAGTCGGTGTTGCGCAATTCGGTGGGCATCTCTATTCCGCCACCAAACATTAAGGAAAACGATTGCGGAATTGGTGCTGTGAGAATCACGCGGTCTGCATGATGGGCTACACCATCATCAGTGGTAATCACCCAATCGGTTTCGGCTCGAGTGAGAGAAAATACGAGCGTGCTTGTTCGCACATCAAGTCCGGTTGCCAAATGCTTTGCGATTGATGTCATTCCGTTTGAACCGACATAACGCGGGTGCCCGTCTTCTTCTGAAAATCCGCGACACCATTCGCGTACAACTTCGGCAGTAAGCCAATCATCTACGTGCTTCTGGAATTCGTCGCTGCGTACGGTGAAGAACTGTGCACCGTGATCAAGAGTCGCATCTTTGATACGTCGCGTGGCCAGACGACCGCCAACACCACGGCCTTTATCGAACACGATTACTTCGTGACCATGCGAGACGCACTGGCGTGCTGCCATGAGTCCAGAAAGACCGGCGCCTACAACAATGATGCGCATGGTCACACTGCTACGGCAGCTGCGTGTCCGTGCGGGACAAAAACCTTTTCAGCGCGACCAAGGAACTCGAGCAAGATGCGATTAAAGGTAGTTGCATGTTCGATATGTAACCCGTGTGCACCACCACTGATGATGACTAATTCCGCTGTTGGAATAAGCGCAGCAATCTCTTCAGCATCGCCACGCGGAGTAAGGATGTCTTGGTTGCCAACGACCACCATTGTGGGGCATTCGATATTGCCAAGATCTGCATTGAGTGAACGATCATCAGTTGTAAGAATCGCTTGCACTTGCGACACGAATGCGTTGGCGGGGTTGAATAATTGCAACGGCCCAATGCTGCCGAGAGCAGGAAGAATGCGACGGAAAGAGCGCGGGCCAATCATCCACCGTGCTGCTTCTTTACCAACTGAACCCATGCCTTCTTTTGAAGCCATATCAGCCCAGGATTGCAATAGATCTGCACGCCACTGATGATTGCGACATGCAGTAGCTACAAGCGTTAATGAACGAACACGGTTTGGGTGTTTCAACGCAATGATCTGACTAATTGCGCCGCCCATAGATAAGCCAACAACATGAGCGGATTCGATACCGGCGGCATCAAGCACTGCGATGGCGTCGTCTGCCATTTGTTCAAGGTCGTATGTGCCTTCTGGTTTGTCGCTCTTGCCAGCACCACGATTATCAAATGCCACTGTGCGATGACGCAATGCAAGTGCAGCGCGTTGAAGGTTCCACGAATTCTTTTCGCCACCAAGCCCTTGCACCAATAGAACCGGTGCTCTTTTGGTGATGCCAGTTACTTCGTAATGAATACGTATTCCGTCGGCTGCAACTGCGAATGGCATGTTATGCAACCTGCTTGCGAGCGGGGATACGTTCGATACTTGGCCACAGATACAAATTGCGCACAACTTCTGTAGTTGAGTGGCGTGGGGCAAAACGCAACAAGTGTGCAGCTTCGTTACTAGCAGCTAAGCGGCCGTGCTGAATGAGGTCTGCAACGTGGTCTGGCATTGGTGCACCAGCGAATGTAGAAACGTTTTTCGCCATCCACCAACCTGGACCAAATGATGGAAGAGGAACGCGACGACCAATAGATGTTGCGCGCAACATACTGATGGCTCCGTTCGCAACGATGTTCACAATGCCATCTGCATCGCGTTGCGCTGCTTGAATAAATGCAGTTGCTGCATCAAAGTCTTCGACAACACAAAAGATTGGATTACCAATGCCGTAGTAGGGGATAACAGGCAAACGCAGAAGACGACCAAGCGGGCTTGGCACGTGAGCACCAAGAACTGGTGCAAGCCGCAACGTGCACACATTGATGCCACGAGCAGAACGTAGTTCCGTTGCTTGCGATTCAATGTTGCGACACATGTATCCGTACGTAGTGTTCGGAGCAGTAGGTGTTGTTTCTACAGCAATGTCAGGCGAATACGCGCCAGTGCCGTACATTTCAATTCCGCTTCGCACAACCACTGTCTCTAATGCATCTGCTTGATGTGCGGCATCGAATACAGCTTTTGCAACTAGTGCAGTGCATGTTTCGGCTTCGGGTGTTGCAAGACGCGCATGTGGTTCCCACACGCCAACATGAAGCAACACGTGCGGGTTGAAATCTTGAATCAGTTCTGCGATGCGGTCATGTTCTGTTGGGTCGACACGAACAAATTGCGAACGCTTGAGAAGGCGACGCGGTGGATCAACATCAATCCCTAAAATCTCGCCGGCCCATTCTGTGTTTTCAGCAAGCGCTGCAACGAGTGAGCCGAGTTCTCCGCCCATTCCGGTGATGAGTACTCGACGATTTTTCATATCGACAAACCAAGTGGTCGTTGTCCGAAGGACATCTACCGAAGGTTGTGTACTCCGAGAATCAATTCACGAGCCCAGGTATCAAGCTGGCGACCACCGATGTTTTCGGTGATGATGATGGCTTGTGACGGATCATCAATCATTCCGCTCCAGCGGATGTACCCACCGATGATGCCGAGCAAACGATCGCCGACCTCTTCTGAGTGAATGATGAGTTTCTGGTTGCGGCCAAGCATTCCCTGAAGTTCTTTGTAGAACACTTTCAAGAAGGCGTCGGTGTCATCTGCGCCACTGAGTGGGCGATGGTGGTACGGCATGTTGAGTTCTTCGTATGCGTGCAGGTTGTGGGGCGCAGCAATGATGGAGACAACGAGGTCGAAATGGTTCTCGCGCAGCCAGATGATTTCTTCTTGGCGACGAACGCGGCGATGGTTGTCGCCGTATCCCCCTGGTCGCTCACAAATGGCAAGGCAATCCTTGATGACCCAGGTGAAATTACGAGGGGTAATTCCAAGGGCCCATTTTCCGCGAAGTTTCGGGGGCATTCAGGTCTCCTTGAAAGTGTTGGCTCGGTCCGGCGGCACAAAAGGCCGCACAACAAGTTACCCCAGCATCTGCAGTATGAGCCTCTGTTTACTGCGACGAATTTCACGATTTTCCCCAATATCGCAGGCCAAGGTCTCCCCACGGGCCACCGCCATGATGCGCTCAAGGGTGGCGAGGTCTGGTGGGTAGGGGTCTGACAGCCAGCGGCGAAGCGCACGGCGGGCAAGGGGGGCTGGGGCTGCTGCCAACGCCACGGCATCGGTGGGGTCGATATTCAGGGCCAGTTCTTCCAGCAGGTCGTTGTCGTCGCGCAACACATCAGCACTGCGAACAAGAAGCGGCACGGGGTCGCGCAAGGAAATTTCTATCATCAGGGGCAAAAGCTCGTTACGTACGCGATTGCGCTGAAACTTTGGGTCTGTATTAGTGGAATCAGTAATGGTTGCGATTCCTGCCTCAGCACACACTGCATGAGTATCACTGCGACGCAACGCTAAGAGGGGGCGCGACACACCAGGTCGCATTGCACCAAGGCCCTGCGCTCCGGCACCGCGCAACAAGTTGATAAGCACCGTTTCTGCTTGGTCGTCTGCAGTGTGACCAGTCATTACGTTGTCTGGCATGACGCCATACCGGGCTGCGCGGGCTCGCGCTTCAAGGTTCGGACCATGTTCCACTTGCACCGAATGCACGATGACTGAAATGCCAAGTGATTCTGCAACGGGGTCGATTACATCGATATCACTGGCTGATTCAGCGCGCAGGCCGTGGTCAACATGAATGGCAGTGACGATGAGCCCGTGCGCATGGGCCAACAGCATGAGGGCCATGGAATCGGGTCCACCCGAGACAGCGCATGAAACAGCGGTACCAGCAGGTGGGAAAGTGCAACGACGAAGTAGATCGTCGATCAAGAAAAGTTGTTACTTCTGCTTGAGGGCTTGGCGTTGACGGCGGTTTGGGTAGCGGCTTGCGCTGACCGTGGCTACATAGCCAGCAACCACTGCAATGATTGCTCCGATACTTCCGATGAGGAGGAATACACCGATCCACCAATGCCAAACTTGCGCTGCCAACATGCTTCTAGCGTAGCCAATGGCAGCCACCGCGACCTATTACTCGATGGTTATTTCGATTCGGGTTCTGGCCCAAAGCAGGCAAGGAGACGGTCGGTGAAGCCTTCTGGCAGGTGATCTCGCTTGGCCTTCGCGCGCACAATGGTGCGTAATTCGGCGTGGAATTCATAGGCGCCCTGGCAATCGGTGCATCCGGTGAGGTGGACCATGATCTCTTCAACTCGGGCCTTCGGCAGCTCGGAATCCAGGAACAATTCCAGCTCTTTCAGTGTTTCTTGGCAATTTGGCATATCGATGGCTTTGCTCGCTCTGGCGATTACTCGCCGGTTCCTTCAATTGTCAGGGGCTCGACAATGAGCCCTCTTTCACGTGCGTACTCGTACAACATCTTTTGCATCGCTTTTCTTCCCCGATGCAGGCGGGACATCACGGTTCCGATGGGGATTTCCAGCATTTCAGAGATTTCTTTATAGGAAAAGCCATCAACATCTGACAAAAGCACCGGGATACGGAAATCGTCTGGCAATTCTTCGAGGGCGTTTTTCACTTCATCATCTGTAAAAAGCTCGAGCATCTGGTCTTCGGCCGAACTGCTGAGTTGTGATTGATCAATGGAACCCAAGCGCTTGTACAAGAAGAGTTCTTCAACATCATCTAGTTCAACTTCAGCACCTTTTCGTTTTTGTGCGTTGTACTTATTGATGTATGTGTTTGTCATAATGCGAAACAACCACGCACGTAAGTTTGTGCCTTCTTGGAATGTGTGAAACGAACGCCACCCTTTGATGTATGTCTCTTGCACTAAATCTTCAGCGTCTGAACGATTACGTGTCATGCGCAATGCAGTAGAAAACAACTGCGGCGCATATTGCATGGCATCAGCGGTGAACTGTTCTTGTGCGCTCATTCTGTGAGTGATGCGTTACTAATGATGGCGGTGTTTTTTAGCTTTGATTGCTGCATCAACTGAGAGAGTGAATCGCTCTAACAAATCAGCCAATACAGCACGCTCTTCTGGCTCAAAATCATTCATCACTGAAAACAGAATTGCGCGGCGACGATCATTGACTTCGCCGTGAATACGACGACCGCGTTCTGTTACAGAAATTGCTACAACACGACCATCACCTGCATGCTCCACACGCTCTGCCAAGTTGTCTTTGATAAGACGTTGCACTGCACGTGTTGCCGTACTTGGGTCAATGCGAAGGTATTCGGCTAAGTCACCCATTCGGCATGTTTCAACAGTGACAAGTAGCTCGAGAGCATCCATTTGGCCTGGCTCGATTGCGCTGCCGCCAATGCCAAAGATGGCGTCGCGCGCTTGGCTTGCCGTTGCTCCACGGCGAATTTCTCGCCATGCCCGACCTATGCGTCCGGCTATCTCGAGATCGAGATCACTGGTGGGGTCTGCCTGTGTCTTTGTGTTCGTCATGTCCTTACTAGGGTACCCACATGGCAGACAACGAAATAGGTCAGGACCGACCAGAAACTCCCATCGATGCGCTGGGGATCATGGCGAGCCAGCAAGCCATTCTTGGGCCAAACCTGCGTCAGATTGAGATGTATACACGGCGAGGTCTTTTGTCACTTTTATGGCACGAACCAGACACCGCAGAACAAAAGGTGGGCGTTGTCATGGTGGGCGGCGCCATGGGCGGAACTCTCGGGCCTGGTGACAGTTTGTTTCATGCATTGGGTGAAGCGCTCGTATCAGTAGGTGTGCCTTCTATTCGCCTCAGTTATCGCAAACCGAACGACATGGATTCGTGCTGTGTTGATACTGCCGCCGCTGTGCAACTACTTGTCGGCAGCGGTGCTGATGCCGTGGTCATCATGGGTCATAGTTTTGGCGGAGCAGTTGCCATTCGCGTGGCAGTCGGATTATCCGAAATGGTGTGCGGTGTTGTCACGTTCGCAACACAGTCAGCCGGTTGTGAAATAGCTGGTGGTCTGCAATCACGCCCGTTGTTGATGTTCCACGGTGACAGTGACTCAATTTTGCCTCTAGAGGCCAGTGAAGTTGTGCGAGCCATCGCTGGTACGGGAGACTTACGCGTTATGCATGGGGATGATCACTTGTTAGTAAAAAGTCACGATGTGATGTTTTCCACCACGATGGATTGGCTGAACACAGTGTTCGCCGGAGCCACTTCATGATTACATCACCGAAGAACGTTGTTGTCCTTCTTCTCGACAGTTTGAATCGTCACGAACTTGGCGCATACGGCGGTGGCAATTTTGATACGCCAAATCTTGATCGCTTGGCTGCACGTTCTGTTCGCTTTACCAACCATCACACTGGTTCATTGCCATGCATTCCCGCACGGCACGACATTTTGGTAGGTGCATGGGATTTCTTGTGGAAGCCGTGGGGCTCTATTGAGTTATGGGAAGAACCAATCACTGCGTCTTTGCGTCGCGCCGGTGTTGTCACTCAACTCATTACAGACCACCCACATTTGTTCGAAGTTGGCGGCGAGAATTATCACACTGACTTCACTGCATGGAGCTATGAACGTGGACATGAAAGTGATGCGTGGAAAACGCGCCCCGATGCTTCATGGTTGGGTGCGCCATCGTTTGGTCGTGGGCATACTCACTACGACAATTCACGTGGATTCTTCAAAGGCGAAGAAGATTTCCCCGGCCCACGTACCATGCAAGCAACTGCACGGTGGTTGTTAGAAGATGCACCAGTGCATCGCGCACAAGGCGAACGTTTCTTTTTGTTTGTTGATGAATTCGACCCGCACGAACCGTTTGATACTCCTGCTCGCTGGGCTGACAGATATGACGACACATGGGAAGGTGACCACCTGGTATGGCCACCATATGCAATTGATGCCATTAAAGAAGGTGTTCTGACTGAACGCGACGCAGTTCAAGTGCGTGCGCAGTACGGCGGCAAATTGTCAATGATTGATCATTGGTTAGGCAAAGTTCTTGATTCTCTTGATGCAACAAATGCATGGGAAGACACTGTTGTGGTGTTGTGTACAGATCATGGGCATTACTTAGGCGACAAAGATGTGTACAACCGCGATGTATGGGGAAAACCCGGCATTCCGGTGTACAAACCACTTGGCCACATACCAATGCTTATCGCGTGGCCCGGAGTTGCACCAACTACGAATGATGCTCTCACCACGTCAACAGATATTCACGCAACACTTGCCGACATTTTTGATGCTCCAATCAAACACACTGCACATGGTTCATCGCTAGTTCCATTGTTGAATGGCACATCACCACAGGTTCGTGATTGGTTACTGACTGGCGTCTGGGGCCGTGAAGTGCAACTGGTAACTAATGAGTGGCGCTACACGCGAGGACCGCAAGGCAAAAATATGCCTCAAACAATGTGGTCAAACAGGTGGAGCACAATGCCCATTGCTTCAATGCCAGATTTCAAAATACCAATGCCAGATTCACGCGCTGTTCTTGATTACATGCCAGGCAGCACAATTCCTGTTATCCGTCAGCCATTCCGTGAAGGCGACATGTTGCCGTTCTGGGGTTATGCAAAGCAATACGAAACAATGATGTTTCACCGCGGTGAAGACCCCGATGAAACTGTGAACCGTATTGATGACAGCATCGCAAAAGACGCTGAAGAATTATTGCGCGTTGCATTGCATCAGGTGAATGCACCTTCAGAACAATTTGAACGGTTAGCTCTTACTTAAGTCAGTGATGACCGTTGGCGTATTGCCAACACACACAATGCAATCAGCATTAGCAGCCCTGCAATAACTGTCACAAGAATAAATGTGCTGTGCGGCAGGCTGAAGCTGACCGCAATGTCACCGGTAACTCCGGCAGGAACAGTAATCATTGGCATCGCTTCACTGAGACCAGTAAACGCAACTGCTTTTCCACCGACCGTGATATTCATGCCAGGTGTAATTGGGCGAGACAGCAACACTTTTCCACCAGTTGATGATGAGATTGAGGACTGTCCAGATGTTTCGGTAACAACAACTCCGGCATCGTGATACGAAACAGTTGTGGGCTTGGTCGCAGCAGAGTTGGTGTACAACACCCACGCAGGTTGTTCGTATGAAATGGCCCAGCCAGTGGGCCCCGCAGCATCAAACCATTGTTGTTGCTGTCCACGTTGCACCATGACGGCAGTGATGCCTATCAGTTCTATCCATGTCTTACCAGTAGTGGGTTCCACTGTGAACAAGGCTGGTGAGGTTCCTTCGCTGGACCAGCCAAACACCCGTGTTTGTAAGAGGTTTTCCAGACCCTCATGTGGCATAGCGGAATAACCGGTGACAAATTCGGCATCAATATTGGCGGCTTGAATAACGTTGCCATCGGCCATTTCAGTAGCAGTAACAGCACCAGGAGCATTCGGAACTAAACGAAAGCGACCACGCTTACGTTCAATTGTCATTGCACCAGCTAAATCTGACTGCAGCACGAACACGCGATGACCCGACAGAACTGAGTACTGATTCGCAATTGCAGCGCGTGATGCAGGCGCATTGCGATCACCTGGCATTGCAGGCGACGGGCTTGCGTACATTAACCATCCGGTTGTTGCAACCACTGACACCACTAATAGTGGTGCAAATACTCGTTGACCATAGGTAATGAAGATGTGGTGTGCGATAGGTATTGCGATAAACAACAATGCTGTCAACAACATTGGAATCAGTCGTGGTCGCAATGCTGTTAGTGCTAACCACACAACTGGCGCAATCCATCGCCATGTGTGTACAAATTGTGTGCGCGTTTTCCCTGTTGTTGGCGCAGCCTGTAATGCGCGCATCACCACCATGACTACGAGAAACGCAGCGAATGGTTGAAAGCGAAATGGCCAACGCGTCGGGCCAAGAATGCTTGGCCCCAACATGCCAACGCTGACGATGCCCGCAATCACTGCATCAACACGCACAATGCGACGCACAGCCTGCGAAGTCACAACCCAGTACACAGCTAATGGCAACACCCACGTGATGTATGTAATGGGTTCAAACATGAACCCTTGGCCCGCAAAGCCATCTACATACGGCTGCACGAAAGGGGAGAACGACAACACCAACGCATCTAGCTGGTGTGTGAGAAATCCGTCATTAAACAAACCGTGGGGCGCACGAGCTGCCCATTCAGCAAACACTTGCGCCGATACCCACACTGGCGAAGACACCAACGCAGTAGTTACGCACGCTGCCGTATAGATCAATGCTTCACGAGTACGCCATGTGCGTGTGAACAGTTGCTCGAGACCAACGATTAACGCAACAACACCGCCAGCAATCATGGCGTGAGGCCAGCCAGCACTGACAAGTAGATACCCGGTGATCGGAATGAATGGAGCGAATCGAATGGAACGACGCGTCCACCACACTGCAGCAACGAACCATGTGAACCACGAAAAGCCAATCAGGGCAGGAGTCCAGCTACTTGCATCCCAATACAAAAGGTGCACGTTGAACGTGCAAAACAACGATGCCGCAACAGACATGGATGGTGAAATTGCAAGCGCCCGCGCTGCAACGTACGCACCAATTGCGGCTATCACCAAGTACATCAACGCAATAATCATTGCGGCGCGAGCCAAGTTGTCACCCGACGCTGCAATCCAGTCACGCAAATAACTGAACGGGTTAAACACCCCAAATTGAATTTCACCTGTTAGTAGTGACAAGAACCATGACTTGTTGAAACTGCCGAGAGCGTTTATCCCATAGCCGTTGTGGTGCAAAGCCGTGAAGACGCCCATGTGCTGATGTTCGACATCGTCACGATAAAAGAAGTCCCGATTACGGGCGTACATCATGAACACAGATGCAACGGTGACAAAAACTGTGGCGCTTAGGCCAGTGACTTCGCGCCTAATAGCGGGGGAGGGCATCTCTATATTGTGCCACTGTGGTCTTTGCCATCATGACCAAACGGACAATGACGACAAATATTCGCACAACAACTTCCACGTTTCTTCAAATACAGCGCAGTCATGACCATCAACCCAGTCTCAGGGTCGGTGTAGAAATCCTTACCTTGGTCAACGGCGTTCTGGTGGGCTAGTTCCACAGCAGGTGACATGGGTCAGCCAGGGAATGCTTTCGGTGACAAGGCATCCCACGTAGCGGAATCAATGATCCCCAATTGTTGAAGACTTTTCTCACCTTGAAATGCGTACACGGCTTTGGCAAGTGCCGGCCCAAAGTACCCATCAACACTGACTGAGTATCCAGCTGCTCGAAGTTGTTTCTGCATCACCGTGACTGCGCCGCCGGTATCACATTTTTCTAACGGCAGCGAAACTGCAGCGAAGTAGCCCGTGCATTCTGTAGAGAGTGAAGCATTGATTTCAGCTTTGCTTGGTGTGCAGCCAGTTTCCGCCACGTACGTGAGTGACTTGTTGGCTTGCCAAATAATGCACGCAACATCTTTCGGCGGAATCTCCGCCAACGTTGCAGGCCCTGCATTCGGCACGTAGCAACTCAGAGCAAATTGGGTCAGTGGTTTGTCACGACGACAGATTGCAGGTGATGTCCACTTGGCATCGACAAGGTGATACAGACGAGTCTGCGCACAGCCTTCCTTCGGGCAATTCCATGTGTCTTGGTCTGTGTCGCCCATGGCCCACGTTTCCGTACAAAACTCGAGCTTCACTTTCTCGCCATAACTTGCACCCACTGCTTTGTTGTCACACTCAACAGCTTTTTCACCTGAGGCCGGGTTGAAAATCGCCGGGACGGTCGTAGTCGGTGCGGGAAGCGTCGTTGAGGTTGCCGCGACACTTGCATCAGTCGCATTAGAAGATGCAGATGATCCACCACACGCAGTCAATATCAACAGGGCAACTGGCACTAAACGTTTCAACATGGTGTTTTCAGCCTAGGGGTCTCAGGTCTTTGAGGACACTCCAGCAGACGTAAGAGAAGTCGACAGAGATTTGATAGACAAACCGTCGTTGGCACCTGCTTAGAATTCGTTGCATAAAGGTACTTGCGTGCATTGCATTCATGTTTGATAGGACTATAAACAGTTCCGCATATTGTAACTATGCTTCGGAAATGAAGCGTTTTCTTGCAATCGGTATTGCCGTGTCCCTACTTTCACTTGTTGGAGTGGGACAGGCGAATGCCGTCACAATTCCTGCCGGCTCGGTCATTCTGAAGAGTGCCTCACTAAAGAATGTTTCCGGAGTGCAGTGCGGAAAAGTGAAAGGTAAGTGGATTCCGGGCACCGTCTACAAGTCGAAATATTTTGTCTCGCACACACAACAGTCAAAAAATTTTACATCAGCTGCCGCTAAGGCCAAAGGTAAGAAAAAAACTTCTTTGTTGAAAACTGCGACATCGTGGAAGACAAAAGCCACGTCCGGTCTCACAAAATGTTCTGGTTCCACGGCCCCCACAATCAGTACACAACCAGCGACGACAACCACGTTGCCGATGACGACCACCACCACCTCGACGCCCCCAACTTCGACAACCACAACTGTTGTCACAGAAGTGTCGGGTGGTACCTGTAGCGGTTCCGGCGTGCGAAATACCGCAGGAACATTGGAGTGTCGAAAAGTCGCGGGTGGAGGCCTGAAGTGGGTAACGGTGAGTGCGAATCCATCTGCACCTGCGCGCGCCACTGGTAGTGAAGCGGTATCAAACTGTCAACTTGTTGAGCCAACCGCAGGACGCGGAAATGGAATGATGGTTGGCTTCCCGGCCATCACGACAAATCTTCCACTCACAGGGAACCTAACAATCGGCTTAGTTCCTATTGATTTTTCTGATGCACCCGGTACGTATGCGCCGTTGCCAGAAGCACAGATACAGATGGATCTGTTTAGCTCATGGATTGAACGTGTCTCGG